>Ga0194116_10003297_pt1 | contig 19616 bp, 26 predicted proteins | sample TA2MahsurfametaG_4_FD_148617 | JGI IMG/M metagenome (GOLD analysis project Ga0194116, IMG submission 148617) | Freshwater microbial communities from Lake Tanganyika, Tanzania - TA2015008 Mahale S9 surface | ecosystem: Environmental > Aquatic > Freshwater > Lake | place: Tanzania: Lake...
CCAAGACCACGCTGAGTGATCTGGTCGCCAAGCCACATTAAAACAGATGTTCCAGTAACAAATGTTAACAACACCATGACAAAATCAAATGTCGTCGGTACCATCAAAATACCGGATGACTGTAATAATCTAATCATACCGATGGACTGTGCTGTCGCAAATACTATGGCCGCAGCACGTGTATAATACGCAATTTTAGCACGCCCACGCTCGCCTTCTTTTTTTAGTTGTTCAAAAGGAGGGTAGAATGTCGTCATAATTTGCACAATAATCGATGTTGTAATGTATGGCATGATTCCCATTGTAAACAATGACAATCGCGACAATGCTCCACCTGACAATGTGTTGAATAATCCAAACAAATTGCTATCTGTCGACAGCAATCTTGCAACCTCTGCCGGATTCGCTCCTGGCACAGGAATAAACGACCCAATTCTATACACAAGGAGCGCAATGAATATGTATTTAATTTTTCCAAAAAGAGCTGAAAACCTTTGAAATTCCATAACTACACCCCTTGTATATCGTATTGATTATTCGAGTTTACTCTTCTACAGTTTCTTCTATCACTTCAATAACAAAGCTCTTAGCGTTTGCAGTTGCATATAGCCCCTGGATTTTACGCTTTGTCTCGATAGCACGGTCAAAAATAATTCGAACACGTGTTGTATCTTGTCTGATAAAATCAGCGGCTCTTAGAACATCTAAGTTAATTGTCCAATCTTCAGGAAAATACTCAAGCACGCTGAGTCTAATTTCTTGTGTATGAATATTAACTTTGGAGTGGAATCCGCGTTTTGGTATACGGCGATACATAGGCATTTGTCCGCCTTCAAAGCCTGGAGAGACTTTTCCGCCAGCACGTGCGCCTTGTCCTTTATGTCCGCGACCGCAAGTTTTTCCTAGACCCGAGCCTACACCGCGCCCAACTCGTTTAGGAGCGTGGCGAGAACCTGTGGCTGGAGAGAGTGTGTTTAAATACATCATGATGAAACCGCCTCAACAGATACAAGATAACGAATTTGATTGATCATTCCAACATTTTCTGGAGTTGCCGCAACAACGACAGAATGTCTAATGCGACGCAAGCCAAGGCCGCGCGCGCATTGACGATGGGAAGGAATGCGTCCAATCAAGCTTTTGATAAGAGTAACTTTAAGCTGATTCATTCGATGCCTCCTCGGAGAGCTCGTGTCCAAGAATGTGCGACACTGGAAGTCCACGCTTCTCTGCAATATAGAATGGTGATTGCATTGATTGTAATGCTTTGAATGTTGCATGCACAACGTTCATTGCACGTGTGGAACCGAAACACTTCGCAGAAATATTTTGAACTCCTAGAACTTCAAAAATAGCGCGCATTGGGCCCCCTGCGATAATTCCCGATCCTTGAGCAGATGGGCGAATTGTCACTTTGGTAGCGCCATGTGATGCTTCAAGCTCATGAAATACAGTACCTTTATGCAAATGTACACGAATCATGTTCTTTTTAGCCATTTCAGTAGCTTTACGGATAGCTTCTTGTACTTCTTTAGCTTTTCCACGACCATATCCAACCATGGATTGTCCATCACCTAGGACAACAACAGCTGCGAAACGGAAATTACGACCACCAGCAACCACTTTCGCGGTACGCATAACGGTAATCAGCTTTTGCTGATATTGTCCGTCTTGATTATCTTTTGAATTTGAACGATGTTGTTCTGCCATAATAATTACACCTCAATTCCTTCTTCGCGAAATGCCTCAACAAGGGCTTTTACGCGACCATGGTATGCAAATCCAGAACGATCGCATGCAACTTTTGTGACGCCTTTTTCACGCGCCTGTTGAGCAAGAGCGCGTCCAACAAGGGCTGCTTTCTCTTTCTTTGTGCCTGCTGTTTCTTTTAATGTCAAGGTACTTGCATGCGCTAGTACTGTGCCACCATCAAGAACCATACCATAGATATGTTGCGAGCTTCTATGAATCGTTAACCGTAAACGCCCGATTTGATAATACTGACGCTTAATAATGTGTCTTGTTTTTGCCGCTCTTCTCAAGCGAGCTATTTTCTTCTCATGCATAATTTAACCTGCTTTATTTTTTCTTCTTGGTTTCTTTCAAGACAAAAACTTGACCTTTCTCGAAAATACCTTTTCCTTTATAGCGGTTAGGCTTTCTTAAGCGGCGAATTTGCGCTGAGACTTGACCAAGCGCCTGCCGGCTAATTGATTCCAAGGAAAACGTCGTTGGATTTGTAATCTTGACCAATACATTTTCTGGCAGCGTGTACTTTACATCATTAGAAAAGCCTAATTGGAAAGTAAGCACTGTTTTCCCTTGTTCAACTTGACTTGCAACTTTAAAACCAGTTCCTTTAATTTCGAGGTCGACTTTAAAGCCAGTTGTAAGTCCTACAATCGCAGAACGAGATAGCGAAATTGCAGTTCCCAAACGTTGAGCATGGAGACGCTCTGAACCGGTGGGGCTGAATGTCAAAATATCTGACTCAACAACTGCTTCAAGCAATGCTGGATCGAAAACAACAACAAGATCTTGATTACCACGATTAAATACTACCTTGCCTTCTGGCTGGACAGTAACTTTTAATCCTTTAATATTGAGTGGTTGTCGCTCTAACCGTGTTAACATTTGTGCCATGACGGTTCTCCTCAATATACTTCACATAATACTTCGCCACCAATACCCACTTTACGAGCGGATTCAGCAGTCATAACGCCTTGGGATGTTGTCAAAATACTAATACCTAAGCCGCCAAGAACTTTTGGCAATGCATCTTTAGATACATAATACTGACAAGATGGCTTCGAGATACGGTTAATCGCATCAATGACTGGGCGATTATGGAAATATTTCAAAGCAATAACAAGGGTTTTTTTAGCACCTTCTGTTACGACATCATAATCTGCAACATACCCTTCTTCTTTGAGTACACGCACGATATCGATTTTTAATTTTGATGCAGATACAATCACGCCTTTCTTTTTAGCACGTTGCGCATTACGAATACGCGTTAATAGATCTGCAATAGGATCTTGTAAACTCATGAGATCGCTCCTCTTACCAACTGGACATCACAAAGCCAGGGAGATACCCCTCCATGACCCAGCTTCTAAACAATGCGCGACAAACGCCAACTTTCCGATAAGTTCCACGTGGACGTCCATTAATTGGACAACGATTACGACCGCGAACCACACTAGAATCTCTCGGCATTTTTTCAATTTGAGCAATAATTTTTAATTGTTGCTCAAGATCACCCGAAGCCTCTACCAACTGCTTTTTCAAAGCTTGACGCTTGTCATAAAACTTCTTAATCAAAGCTTCTCGGCGGATATTGCGACGAGTTTGGCGATTTTTACGAGTTTTCGTTGTATTCATTTCATCAATAATCATGCCGATTCTCCAGTCGATTGTTGTTTAAGCACTCCACGGAATGGGAACGAAAACGCCTTTAACAGCTCATAAGCATGCAGATCGGTGCGTGCAGATGTTACAATTGTAACGTTCATTCCTGAAACGTTTGGATCGAGTTCATCAAGATCAAGTTCAGGGAAAACAAGCTCTTTGAAAGAGAAGTTGAAATTACCACGACGATCGAAGCCGTTGACATCAACTCCACGGAAGTCACGCACACGAGGTAATGTAATGTTGATCACGCGATCAAGAAATTCATACATGCAGTTTTTACGCAATGTTACTTTCACGCCAAGTGGCCATCCATCACGGATTTTGAATCCTGCAATAGATTTTCTTGCTTTAGTAACAACAGCTTTTTGTCCTGCAATACGTGATAAATGATCGAGAGCTGTTTGGACAATTTTTTTATCTGTCGATGCATTGCCAACACCAATGTTTAAGACAACCTTTTTAATTTCAGGTATCTGCATAACATTGCTGAGATTCAATTTTTTTTGAAGCTCAGGAGAGACAGTATTTTTGAAAAATTCTTTTAAACGGGCCATGGCTTATTAATCCTTATTCTTACGAATTGACTCATGCGCAATGCGCTCGCCAGTTGATTTGTATTTTCTGAACTTTTGACCATTTTCGATATCATATCGAATTTTATCTGCGGATTTCGTTGCAGGATTGTAAATGGCAACGTTCGAAGAATGCACTGACGCTTCGATTTCGATACGCCCACCAGGACGTCCGGTGCGTGGATCTGGTTTTTGATGCTTAATGACCAAATTACATCCAGAAACAAGGTATCTTAATCCTTCACGAGTCCGAATCTTTTTACGCAATGTCCCGACGCTGTTTTTGGAGCGCCCAGTTGTAATAATAACCTGATCGCCGATAAGAAACTTATCGTGAAGAGGAGTGGAGAGGTTTTTCTCGATTTGTTGTGAACGGTTCATATGTTTCACCCTTAGAGAACTTCTTGCGCTAATGAAATAATTTTCATAAATTGACCACGCAATTCTCGAGTTACTGGCCCGAAAATACGTGTTCCAATCGGTTGACGCTGGTTATTAAGAAGCACAGCAGCGTTTCCATCGAAACGAATTACTGTACCGTCTGCTCTGCGAACTGCATTTCTTGTACGAACAACTACAGCAAAGCAAACATCGCCTTTCTTGACTTTTCCAGTTGGAATGGCTTCTTTAACCGCAACACGGATAATATCTCCTATCCGAGCAACACGTCGCTTCGATCCTCCAAGGACTTTAATGCACTCAACTAAACGAGCACCGGAGTTATCCGCGACTTCTAATCGCGTTTGAGTTTGAATCATAGCGTTTCATTCCCTTATTGTTGTTATATCTTAGGCCGAGCAATAAATTACCGCGGCCCATCTCATGAGGAATATGAGTTAAATCAAATCACCAAATTTATTCACAAATCTCGACAAGTTCCCAAGATTTTGTTTTTGAATGTGGTTTGCAAGGACGAATGGTTACGATATCACCAACTTTTGCTCGATTTTCAGCATCATGTACAGTAAATGTCATTGTTAACTTCAAGACTTTCCGATAAATCGGATGAGCTTGAAGTACAAGTGTTTGTACTTTGATAGTCTGACGTGACGAGCAGCGTGACACAGTACCTTTCAAAACCTTAGTAGCTTTTGATTTCTCAGATTGTTTCAAATCCGTTGTCATACTGACCCCTTCTCTGTAAGTTGACGCTCTTTTTGAACTGTTAACAAACGAGCAATTGCTCGGCGCACAGCGTTAAAAACAGCGGTATTCTTCTCTTGCCCTGTCTTTTTCAACAGGACTAAAGCGGCTTTCTTCCGATACAATTCGGAAAGTTTTGCCTGAATTTCTTGGTGAGACAATGCTCGAATTTCATGTGCGTTCATATCTCAATATCTCTATTGTTCATCAATCGAACTTTTTTGTACGATTATTCTAACTCAAGCAGAAAAAAAACTCTAGAAAATCTACAGTTATCCTTCAACAATCACTGTAGATACAGAAAGTTTTGCGCTCGCCAACTGTAATGCTTCTTTAGCAATTGCTGGATCGATTCCACCAATTTCATAAAGAACGCGTCCAGGCTGAACTAACGCTACCCAATATTCTACGTTCCCTTTTCCGCTCCCCTGACGCACTCCTAGTGCTTTTTGAGTGATCGGCTTATCTGGGAAAATTCGAATCCAAATTTTCCCACCTCTTTTAATTTTCCGGTTGATAGCACGACGCGCCGACTCAATTTGACGTGCACTTACACGTCCATGACTTGTCGCTTTAAGAGCTACCGATCCGAAATTTAATTGATTACCTGCTAGCGCTAACCCACGGTTACGTCCTTTATGGGTTTTGCGGTATTTTGTTCGTTTTGGCTGTAACATTATAACACCTTCAAATTAGATCGAAACAGACTCTTTATCTAGCACTTCGCCCTTATAAATCCAGACTTTAACGCCAATAATTCCATAAGTCGTTTTTGCTTCTGCGATATGATAATCAATATCTGCACGTAATGTATGAAGAGGTACTCGACCTTCGCGATACCAATCTGCACGAGCAATTTCAGCTCCACCAAGACGGCCTGATACACAAATCTTAATCCCTTCAGCACCCAATTTCATGGTGTTACTTACAGCACGGCGCATTGCACGGCGATACATAACACGGTTTTGAATTTGCTCTGCTACAGATTCTGCAACAAGTTTTGCATCAAGCTCTGGCTTTTTGATTTCTTCAATGTTGATATGAACAGGAACGCCCATTAATTTGGAAACATCCGCTTTCAAACGTTCAATATCTTCACCTTTTTTTCCAATCACAATACCTGGGCGTGCAGTGCAAATACGGATAAGTGCATTATTCGCTGGTCTGTGAATATGGATTTTTGAGATCATTGCACCAGGATAGCGCTTCATAATGAATTGACGCACCATCATATCTGAAAATACAAAATCAGGATAATCTTTTGATTTTTTATACCAGCAAGATTGATGCTTATAAATTTTTCCAAGTCGAAATCCGACAGGATGAACTTTCTGACCCATGATCTCTCCCCTTATGACAACATCGGTGATGTAGTGCCGCCAATAACAATCGTTACATGGCATCGTCTTTTCAATATTTGACGCGAACGACCACGAGCCGCTGGCTGTACACGCTTCAATCGCATACCGCGATCAACTTGCACAGTTACGATACGTAGATTGCCTCGATCTTCATTGCCATTGTTTTCTGCGTTTGCAACAGCAGAAGTTAGCACTTTAGCAAGGATTTTCGCGCCTTTTTTGGGAACAAAATTGAGTAGATCGAGAGCTTCACTCACTGGGCGACGCGATAGCTTCAAATCGTTAACAATTTTTCGCATTTTCTGATCTGAAATCAGAGCATTTTTACATATAGCTTGATATTCCATAACACTCTCCGTAATTACTTCGTTTTTCTATCGTCTGAGTGACCACGGAATGTACGTGTTTTTGCAAACTCACCAAGTTTGTATCCCACTAGATCTTCAGTCACAAGAAGTGAAATGAAGTCTTTTCCGTTATGAATCATCATCGTTACCCCAACAAATTGAGGAACGATGGTTGAACGACGAGACCAAGTCTTGATAACAATACGACTAGATTTATTCGCAGCTTTTTCACGAGCTTTCTCGACTTTGGCCACAAGTTTTGGGTTCACATAAGGACCTTTTTTAATTGAACGCGCCATATTTTTTTCTTCCTCTTACCCTTTCTTCGCTAAATGACGAGAACGTACAATCATCGAATTATTCTTATTACGACGCGTACGACGTCCATTTGGAAGTCCTTTTGCTGAGCAACGTGGACGTCCACCAGAAGTTTTTCCTTCACCACCACCAAGAGCGTGATCAACAGGGTTCATCGCGACTCCACGTACAGTTGGGCGAATACCCATACGACGCTTACGACCAGCGGTTCCAATAACGCATAGGTTATGATCAAGGTTGCTAACTTCACCAATCACTGCACGGCAGTCAAGACGTACTTTACGCATCTCACCACTGCGAAGACGAACAACAGCATATTGACCTTCTTTTGCAAGAAGTTGTACAAATGCTCCTGCAGATCTTGCCATTTGAGCGCCACAACCTGGTTTAAGCTCGATTTGGCAAATAACTGTCCCGATTGGAATAGATCTCAATGGAAGGCAGTTTCCTTCTTTAATTGGCGCGCTAGGTCCGGAATAAATGACATCCCCAACTTTCATCTTAGAAGTAGCGACAATATAACGACGCTCTCCATCTTGATAGCATACTAGCGCAATATGTGCTGTACGATTTGGGTCATATTCAATGCGCTCAACTTTTGCTGGAATATCATCCTTCAAGCGTTTGAAATCAACAATACGATATAACCTCTTAGCTCCGCCTCCACGGTGATTTACCGTGATATGTCCATGGTTGTTACGTCCACCTTTTGACATGCAAGGCTCAAGAAGTTTTTTATATGGGGCGCCTTTGTAAAGATGGCTTGTATCTTGCAATACCATCCCACGACGACCACTTGTATAAGGTTTACAATATATCAGTGCCATAGTGACATCCGTCCTTTAAGAAATAAGTCCATCAAGCGAAATCTCTTGATCGGCATGAAGCGTTACATATGCTTTTTTTGTAAGTCGACTGCTTGTGTGTCGTTGTCCTGGGTGACGTACAACATTGTGCTGTATGCAAGTGCGTACAGATTGTACTTTCACATTAAAAAGATTTTCGACAGCAGATTTTACTGTATGCTTAGTTGCATCACGCTCTACTTCAAACACATATGTTCCTGCTTGTTGTTGAGATTTTTCTGTATTAATTAATTGTCTCAAAACAATACGTGGATTTAAGTTGGTCATACAAAGCTCTCCTCAACTTCTGAAATCGCATCAGGATGAATCACAAGCATGTCATACTTTAATAGCAATACAGGATTTAACTCATCAGGAAGGACTACAACAACATTTTGCAAATTGCGTGCAGCAAGTAGTAGGTTTTCTTCAAGATCTGGAACAACAATTAACGCTTTTTTCTCAATATTATGATCTTTTAACCACGTTAATAATGTTTTTGTCTTATGATCTTCAAGATTGACACTAGCGACAACAACGCGGGATTCAGAACGAAGCCCTGACAAAATTGAACACATAGCAAGACGATACATTTTCTTATTAATTTTTTGGAAATAGTTCGCCTTTGAAGATCCGAAGGTCATACCTCCGCCAACAAACAATGGGCTTCTAATAGTTCCAGCACGAGCACGTCCCGATCCTTTTTGTGGACGAGGTTTTCTTCCACCACCAGAAACAGCTGCACGATTTTTTTTCATTGGCAGCTTGGACGCTACATTTGATGCAGAACGGTAACTTTGAATACGCTGATTGGCCAAATAAGCAGTTACAACTTGATGAACAACTGCGGTATTCACCTCTCGACCAAAAACAAGGTCTGATACATCGACCTCGGAGCGCTCTTTTGAATTAACAATAACACTTAATTTCATAGCGGGCACCTTTATAATACGCAGCGAGATTTTACAGCTGGCTTGACAAGGACATAGCCGCCTGGTGCGCCAGGAACTGAGCCTTCGACAAGGATATAATTTTTCTCAACATTGACTTCAAGCACAGTCAGATTTGCAGCAGTAACACGCTCAGATCCCATATGTCCAGCCATTTTCTTTCCTTTGAAAACGCGTCCTGGAGATTGGTTTTGACCTGTCGAACCATGAACACGGTGCGACACGGAGTTACCGTGGGAGGCGCATTGTCCACCGAAATTATGACGCTTCATAACTCCAGCAAAGCCTTTACCTTTTGAAATACCTGTGACGTCAACAGATCCAATTGGAGCAAAAATATCGCATGCGATTTTTTGACCAATTTGATAATCTTTTAAATCATCCACACGGAATTCACGAAGAATTGCGCCAAAAGCTTGATCTGCATCAGAATTCATTAGGGCTTTTTTGTAATGGCCTTGTAATGCTGAAGGAACACGTTGCTTCTTGCGCTCACCTGTTGTGAGTTGAAGTGCGGTATATCCGTCTTTTTCTATTGTTTTGAGTTGGGTTATATAATTTGGGTCAATCCGAATTACTGTCACCATTTTAAAAGAATCTTTTATAAATAATGATGTTGTTCCAGCTTTAACGCCAATTAATCCAAGGGAATGTAAACTCATCTGTGGACACCTATTGAATATAAACTTGAACACCAGCTGCAAGATCAAGACGCATTAGAGCATCAATGGTCTTATCAGACGGTTGGACAATAATAATAACTCGAGAATGCGTTCTTTGCTCATATTGTTCGCGCGCATCTTTGTTTACGTGTGGAGAAATCAACACAGTAAAGCGCTCAATATGTGTAGGAAGAGGAACTGGACCTCTTACAAGAGCTCCAGTTTTCCGCGCAGTCTCAACGATTTCTTTTGCCGAACGATCAATCAATGTATGATCGTACGATTTTAGAGTGATAACTATTTTTTCTTCTTTCATCTTGCACAGACCTCTTTCAAGATTTAACCTTGTTTTTTCACAAGCTCTTCCGCCACAAAAGACGGCGCTTCGCTATATTTCTTAAATTCCATCGAATATGTTGCACGGCCTTGCGACATCGAACGAACATCCGTCGCATATCCAAACATTTCAGAAAGAGGCACTTCACAACGAATTTGCTTACCTGCAGGAATATCTTCCATTCCTTGAATAACACCGCGACGACGATTAATATCACCGATAACATCACCCATGTATTCTTCAGGAGTTACAACTTCGACATCCATGATTGGCTCAAGAATAACTGGCTTACATTTTTTTGCACCTTCACGGAATGCAAGTCCACCAGCTAATTTGAATGCCATTTCTGAAGAGTCAACATCATGATAGCTTCCATCAAAAAGTGTGACCTTCACATCAACGACTGGGTACCCTGCGATAACCCCATTAGCCATTTGTTCTTCGATCCCTTTACCAACTGCTGGGATATATTCTTTTGGAATAACTCCACCGACAATTGCGTTAACGAATTCAAATCCAGCACCTGGTTCACGTGGCTCAATCTTGATCCAAACGTGTCCATACTGACCGCGACCACCAGATTGACGAATGAATTTACCTTCGTACTCAGCAGCCTGACGAATTGTTTCACGATATGCCACTTGAGGATTACCGATATTTGCTTCGACTTTAAATTCACGCTTTAAACGATCGACAATAATTTCAAGATGAAGTTCACCCATCCCTGAAATCAATGTTTGACCAGTTTCTTCATCAGTACGCACTCTAAAAGATGGATCTTCTTTTGCAAGACGGCTTAATCCGGTTGCCATGCGTTCCTGATCTGCTTTTGATTTTGGCTCAATTGCAATCGAAATCACTGGCTCTGGAAAGTCCATTTTTTCTAGAACAATCACTTTTTGTTGATCGCATAATGTATCCCCTGTGATTGTATGTTTTAATCCAACAACAGCGGCGATATCACCAGCTTGCACATGCTTAATTTCTTCACGTGAGCTAGCATGCATCTGTAGAATCCGACCAAGACGCTCTGTTTTGTCTTTTAGTGGATTAAGTACGGTTGCACCTGCATCTAACGATCCAGAATACACTCTAAAGAATGTTAAAGAACCAACGAATGGATCGTTGATAATTTTAAATGCGAGTGCTGAGAATGGCTCATCTGCGCTAGGATAGCGTTCAATTATTTGATCTGAATCCATTCCATCAAGACCTTTTACAGGACCGATATCCAATGGTGATGGCAAATAATAAACTACTGAATCCAATACTGCTTGTACCCCTTTATTTTTGAAAGCGGAACCACAGCATACTGGAATAATCTCAGCACGGATTGTGCGTTGACGTATAGCTTTACGAATTTCTTCTACAGAAAGATCGCCTTCTTCAAGATATTTATTCATAAGCTCTTCGCTTGATTCTGCAGCAGCTTCAAGGAGGTACTCACGAAATTCTTCTGCTTTAGCTTTATACTCAGCAGGAATATCTTTTAGATCGTAGGACATACCTTGTGTTTCATCATGCCAGTAAATAGCTTTCATATTCACAAGATCGATCACACCTTTAAACTGATCTTCGCTTCCGATTGGAATTTGCAACGCAACAGGATTTGCTTTTAGACGATCACGAATCTGCTTCAAAACACGGAAAAAATCCGCGCCTGCACGGTCCATTTTGTTAACAAATGCCATACGAGGAACGCGATATTTGTTTGCTTGACGCCATACGGTTTCAGATTGAGGCTCAACACCACCAACTGCGCAAAAAACAGCTACAGCGCCATCTAGCACACGCAGAGAGCGTTCTACTTCAATCGTAAAATCGACGTGACCAGGGGTATCGATAATATTCAATCTGTGAGGTACGAACTGCTGATCCATCCCCTTCCAGTAGCATGTTGTTGCAGCGGAGGTAATTGTAATCCCACGCTCTTGCTCTTGCTCCATATAGTCCATGATAGCCGCGCCATCATGCACTTCTCCAATTTTGTGAGAGACACCAGTGTAGAACAAGATTCGCTCTGTTGTGGTTGTTTTCCCAGCATCGATATGAGCCATGATCCCAATATTTCGATATCTCTCTAATTCGTTTGCCGACACGATTGACTCTCCTTATATCCTTTACCAGCGATAATGCGCAAAAGCACGGTTAGCTTCTGCCATTTTTTCCGTATCTTGTCTTTTCTTGATCGCACCACCACGACCACGTCCGCCGCCCTCTTCATCCACAGCATCTAAAATTTCTGCTGTAAATTTTTCGATCATGCTTTTACCTGACCGCTTCCGAGACGCTTCAATAATCCAGCGAATTGCAAGTGATTTTGCACGACTTTCTTTCACTTCAACAGGTACTTGATAAGTTGCACCACCAACACGGCGAGATTTAACCTCAACCTTTGGCATCACGTTGCTTAATGCTTTTTGATATACAGCTAAGGCACCATGATCATCAATATGCATTTTGACCTTGATATGATCCATCGCTTTGTAGAAAATGCGTTCTGAAATACTTTTATTTCCATCAACCATCATAAGGTTGATGCAGAGAGATACATCCACATCGTTAAATCGACGATCTTGTTGGGGAAGTCTCTTCTGTGCTTCTCGCCGTCTAGCCATTCTTACTCATCTCCATTTCGATGTTATGCAGTTTTTTTATCTTGTGCTTTAACTTTTGGTCGTTTTGCACCATATTTGGAACGACCTTGTCGACGCTTATCGACTCCGGAAGTATCGAGAGCACCACGTACAACGTGATAACGTACCCCTGGCAAGTCTTTTACACGACCACCGCGTACAAGTACGACAGAGTGTTCTTGTAAGTTGTGTCCTTCTCCACCGATATACGCTGTGACCTCAACCCCGTTTGTCAATCGTACACGACAGACTTTACGAAGAGCTGAGTTTGGTTTTTTAGGCGCTGTTGTATAAACACGAATACAAACTCCGCGCTTAAAAGGACATGAGTGCAAAGCAGGGCTCTTAGACTTATAAACCCGCTTTTTTCGACACCCACGCAATAACTGATTGACGCTTGGCATAATGATTCCCCAATAAAATTAAGCGAAGAGAGGCCCTCGAAAAAGGGAGCCCCGCTTCGCTTGAATCGTTCCTAAAGACTGCAACCTATGGCAGTCATTGTGTCCGCCTGCTAATTCAACATCGCGCAGGACTATTTAAGTTCGTCAATATTAACAAAAAATTTGTCAAAGATCTAGTGGGTTAGCGGCTGTACTATGTATTGAAAATAATTATTAATCTGTAACTTATTAATCAAACAGAGCACAATACAAAATCTAGTTAAAAAAATATATTGATTTTCCTTAAATCATGAGATATACATGGATATACACCTCTTTTTAAAAGGATAGAAAATGATTGGACATGTAAACAAATGGGGAAATAGTTTAGGAATTCGTGTACCTAAGCCTATAGCTGAACAATTAGGAATTGAAAAAGGATCGACTGTAGAATTTTTTGTAAAAAGCAATCATGAATTAGTCATTTTAGTGCCTACAAAAACAGCAACCAAAGATGACTTAACCGCTAATACAAAAACTCTTGACACAGTCACTGCTTAAAAATTGTTATAGCAAATTGCTATATCATTTTTTGAAAAAACTGCATAAAAAAGGGACACTGTAATTTTGCAATACGGTGTCCCCTCATGATAGTACATTGCAAGCAATGTACTATTTCAGAATTATTTAATCTTCTGATGATTTCATATTATTAATATGAGAATTATCATTCAATGCTTCAGTTAAAGCTTCTTGAGCCCGATCGAGCGACATCGTTTCACCCATAATATGAGCACGTTGTTTCTCCATCTTTGCATGATATGCCATACCTGTTCCTGCAGGAATGAGTCGTCCAACAATCACGTTCTCTTTCAAGCCACGAAGCTCATCTTTCTTCCCTGCAATAGCTGCCTCGGTAAGTACACGGGTAGTATCTTGGAAAGATGCAGCAGAGATAAAGGAATCTGTAGCCAGAGACGCTTTAGTAATCCCCATAAGCTGATGAACACCACGAGCAGGGATTTTGTTTTCGCTAACTAATTTCTCATTTGCAAGTCGGAACTCACGATAGTCGACCAACTCACCAATAACAAAGTTACTCTCGCCAATATCGGTTACTTCCACTTTTCTAAGCATTTGCTTCACAATGACTTCAATATGCTTATCCGCAATAATAACCCCTTGGAATCGATAAACGCTTTGGATTTCAGAGACAATATAGTTTGCAAGCTCATCCAGCCCTTTCAAGCGAAGAACATCGTGTGGATTTGTAGGACCATCGGCAATAACATCACCTTGATGAACCAACTCACCTTCAAAGAAGTTCAAGCTGCGCCATTTTGGAATCAGCTCTTCATGAAGCACTTCACCTTCTTGGGAGGTAATAATGACTCGACGCTTACCTTTTGTTTCTTTTCCGAAAGATATAAAGCCAGTTTTTTCTGCAAGAATTGCGCAATCCTTTGGACGACGAGCTTCGAATAAATCTGCTACACGAGGCAATCCCCCGATAATATCTTTGTTCTTAGAGGATTCTTGAGGAATACGAGCGATAACATCCCCAATCTCAATACGCTGACCATCTTCATAGTTCACAATAGCGCCTTTTGGCAAGAAATATTGAGGAGCAATACGCGATCCAGGAATAAAGATTTCTTTACCATCAGCATCTACAAGTCGAATCAATGGACGTAAATCTTGCGCATAGGATTTACCAGCTGACTCTCCGACAATAATACTAGTTAATCCAGTAATCTCATCAGTTTGCTTTGTCATAGTCAGACCGTCGATAAGGTCATGGAATTTCACAATCCCTGTAACCTCTGCAATCATTGGATATGTATGTGGATCCCAATTTGCAATTAATTGACCAGCAGCTACAGTCGCATGATCTGTAATATGAACAGTTGATCCGTAAGGAATACGATGTCTTTCACGCTCAATACCCTGATCGTCATGAAGAATAATTTCACCTGAACGACCAGTTACAACAATTTTCTGATCGCGATTGAGAACATATTTAAGATTATGGAAACGAATCGAACCATGTCTCTTAATACGAATTTCATTATCAATCACACCCAAGGAAACCGCTCCACCACCGTGGAATGTTCTCATTGTAAGCTGTGTTCCAGGCTCTCCAATCGATTGCGCAGCAATGATTCCAATTGCCTCGCCCTGATTAACCAGATGACCACGAGCTAAATCTCGACCATAGCAAACTGCACAAACACCATATTCTGCTTCACAGGTAATTGGTGAACGTACTTTAATTGCATCAAGGCCTAAGCGCTCAATAAGATAATGATCTTCTTCATCAATCATTTTTCCAGCAGGAATTAGAACCTCTTGTGTTTCATTATCAATGATTGGTTCAACTAATACACGTCCATAAATTCGATCGTATAGTGGCTGAACAATATCACCACCCTCAATTCGAGGTAAAATTTCAACACCTTCTGTTGTTCCGCAGTCATATGTTGAGACGACCATGTCTTGAGCAACGTCAACTAAACGACGGGTGAGGTACCCGGAGTTTGCGGTACGTAGCGCAGTATCTGCAGCACCTTTACGAGCTCCGTGAGTAGAAATAAAGTACTCAAGAACACTCAATCCTTCTTTAAAGTTTGCTTTAATCGGTGTTTCAATAATCGAGCTATCTGGTCGAGACATCAATCCACGCATACCAGCAAGCTGTCCTAACTGACCTTGCGATCCACGCGCACCAGAATGTGCCATCATATAAATAGAATTAAACGAATCTTGCGTTTTTTCTACACCGCTAGCATCTACATATGTTTCAGTTGAAATTTCTTTCATCAATGCTTTACGGACTTCACGAGTTGTCTTTTCCCAAATCTCAAGAACTTTGTTATAACGTTCGCCACCAGTTAATAGTCCAGAGCCGTATTGTTCTTCAATTTCTTGAACATCAGAATCTGCTTCTTTCAAAATTTCTTCTTTTTCTGGAGGAACAGGAATATCTGTCAATCCAATAGAAATCCCAGAAACCGTAGAATATTTAAAGCCCATATACATCACTTTATCAGCGAATTCTACAGTATCTTTCAAACCACAAATACGATAACAATCTTTAATTAACTGAGAAATTTCTTTTTTAACAAGTACTCTATTCACAAAAGAGAATGGCATCTTTTCAGGCAGAATTAACGAGATCAAGACACGACCAACACCAGTTTCTACCACTTCTCCCGCTTGAGGTCCTTTTGATAAACGAACTTTAATTGGTGTATGTAGATGAACCGCACCAGTCGCGTATGCTCTCTCGACTTCAGCCTCATCAACAAACCAAGAACCTGCGCCTGGTGCTGTTGGATCGATACGGCTCATATAATAAAGACCAAGAACAACGTCATGTGATGGCACAATCACAGGCTCACCACTTGCTGGTGAAAGAATATTGTTTGTTGACATCATCAAAATACGAGCTTCAAGCTGCGCTTCAACTGTCAATGGTACGTGCACAGCCATTTGGTCTCCGTCAAAGTCAGCGTTATATGCTGAACATACAAGCGGATGCAATTGAATTGCCTTCCCTTCAATCAGAATCGGTTCAAATGCTTGAATACCAAGTCTGTGTAGAGTTGGAGCACGGTTCAATAGGACAGGATGCTCGCGAATAACCTCTTCAAGAATATCCCAAACCTCAGGAACTTCACGATCAACCAATTTTTTTGCAGCTTTAATTGTTGTAGCTAAGCCACGGGTTTCAAGTTTTGCAAAAACGAAAGGCTTAAATAGCTCAAGCGCCATTTTCTTTGGTAGACCACACTGATATAGCTTCAATGTTGGACCTACAACGATAACGGAGCGTCCTGAATAGTCTACACGCTTTCCTAGCAAGTTCTGACGGAAACGTCCTTGCTTTCCTTTAATCATATCAGCAAGTGATTTTAAAGGACGCTTATTTGTACCAGTAATAGCGCGTCCACGACGACCATTATCAAGAAGAGCGTCTACAGCCTCTTGTAGCATACGCTTTTCGTTACGTACGATAATATCAGGAGCATTCAACTCTAGAAGTCGTTTTAATCGATTATTACGGTTAATAACACGACGATATAAATCATTAAGGTCGGAAGTTGCAAAACGACCACCATCAAGTGGTACCAATGGACGTAATTCAGGAGGTAATACTGGTAAAACGTTCAAAATCATCCATTCAGGACGATGTCCGGACTCCAAAAATTGCTCTAACAGCTTTAATCTTTTTGCAAGTTTCTTCTGGCGAGTTTCAGAGGTGCATGTTTTCAACGCATCTTTCATGACTTGAATGTCAGATGGCAAATCGATTGCAGAAAGCAGATCGGAAATAGCCTCAGCACCCATCTTTGCCTTAAAATCATCTCCATATTGCTCTAACGCTTGATGATATTCTTCATCAGTTAAAAGCTGTCCGGATAGTAAAGGAGTCAATCCAGGCTCCGTCACGGCATATGCTTCAAAATAAAGAACACGCTCAATATCTCGCAATGCCATATCGAGAATAATTCCGATACGAGATGGAAGAGATTTCAAGAACCAAATATGTGCAACAGGGGTTGCAAGCTCAATATGCCCCATACGCTCACGACGTACTTTAGCAAGAGTAACTTCAACTCCACATTTTTCACAAATAACACCACGATGCTTGAGTCGTTTATATTTTCCACACAAGCACTCATAATCTTTTACTGGCCCGAAAATACGTGCGCAGAACAAGCCATCTCTCTCAGGCTTTAAAGTACGATAGTTAACAGTTTCTGATTTCGTCACGCGTCCATACGACCATGAACGAATCATATCTGGAGAAGCAAGGCCTAGACGAACGGAGTTAAACACGTTCGTCTTGCTTTGTTGATACATCATTGATAATAAATTTTTCACAAAAGAACTCCGTTAAGCATTCTCAAAGATGGGTTTTACTGACGTTCTAGCTCAATATTAATCGCAAGTGAGCGAATTTCTTTAAGCAATACGTTAAATGATTCTGGGATGCCTGGATCCATATAATGTTGTCCATCGACGATGTTTTTATACATCTTTGTTCGACCAGCAACATCATCAGATTTGACGGTTAACATCTCTTGCAATGTATAAGATGCTCCATATGCCTCGAGAGCCCAAACTTCCATCTCTCCTAGACGCTGTCCACCTAGCTGAGCTTTTCCACCCAATGGCTGTTGTGTAACAAGCGAGTAAGAACCTGTAGAACGCGCGTGCATCTTATCATCAACCAAGTGGTTAAGTTTCAGCATGTACATGTATCCCACGGTAATTGGACGATCGAAAGCTTCTCCGGTACGGCCATCAATCAATACAGATTGACCACTTTCTGGTAAATCAGCCATCTTAAGTAGATCGCGAATTGCCTCTTCAGAGACTCCATCAAACACAGGGCTTGCAATAGGCACACCATTGGATAACTGCTTGACTAGAATTTCCCATGATTCTTGATCGTACCCTGAGATAAAGTCTGCTTGATAGGAATTTGCTTTTCTATAAATCGACAGGATAAAGGATTTGAGGTTATCAGATAATCCTTCTTCTTTGTAAATTTTCGCAATTTTATTTCCTAAGCCTTTTGCAGCCCAGCCAAGATGTGTTTCAAGAACCTGTCCAATGTTCATACGAGAAGGAACACCCAACGAGTTCAAGATAATATCAACTGGAGTACCATCTGGTAGATATGGCATATCTTCTACAGGCACAATAGTCGAAATAACCCCTTTGTTTCCGTGACGGCCAGCCATTTTATCACCAGGCTGAATGCGTCTTTTCACAGCTAAATAAATTTTTACTATTTTTAGAACGCCAGGAGATAAATCATCACCATCTTGTATTTTTTTCTTTAAAGTTGCAATTTGATCGTGAAACTCATCGACCAGAGCTTGCATTTTCTTAGCAGTTAATTCGATAGCTGTTTGTGCAGCATCATCCTGAACAACAATTTCCAACAAAGCCAAATCAGAGATATGAGCTAAGTATTCTTGAGTTAAAGCTGCGCCTTTTTTCAACTCAGGGGCCTTCATTACTGAAATACCTACGAGTTGATCGCGCAGTCTTTGCATTAAATTGTTTCTAACAATTTTATGAGTCGAAGTTAGGTCATGTTGCAATTGCTGTAAATCATACTCATCAATCGACTGTGCACGCGGATCTTTTTTCAATCCATCACGAGTGAAGATGCGAACATCAATAACAGTTCCATTCACGCCAGCAGGCACACGCAGACTTGAATCTTTTACATCTGATGCTTTTTCACCGAAAATTGCTCTCAATAGCTTTTCTTCAGGAGTAAGTTGTGTCTCACCCTTTGGAGTGACTTTACCAACTAGCACATCCCCACCTTCAACTTCTGCTCCAATGTATACAACACCGGAAGCATCAAGCTTCGAAAGAGCGGACTCAGGAACGCCAGGAATATCAGAAGTGATTTCTTCAGGTCCAAGCTTTGTATCTCTAGATACACAAGTGAGCTCATCAATATGCACAGTCGCAAACGAATCATCAACGATCTTTTCTGACAAAATAATCGAGTCTTCAAAGTTACAACCATTCCAAGGTAAGAAAGCTACAAGAACGTTTTGACCTAATGCTAGTTCACCAAGATCTGTCGCTGGACCATCGGCAATAATATCGCCCTGT
>Ga0194116_10003298_pt1 | contig 19614 bp, 25 predicted proteins | sample TA2MahsurfametaG_4_FD_148617 | JGI IMG/M metagenome (GOLD analysis project Ga0194116, IMG submission 148617) | Freshwater microbial communities from Lake Tanganyika, Tanzania - TA2015008 Mahale S9 surface | ecosystem: Environmental > Aquatic > Freshwater > Lake | place: Tanzania: Lake...
TTCCGGTTATGTGTCTTATTGTTGGGCATCGTCCACTTCCGGTGGTGGTCATTGGACAGGAAATATGCAGGAAATATGTACTAAAATTTCGAAGTCAGATTTAAAAAAAGGAGATGCTATTTTAAACCCGTCATCTCACGTACTTTTATTTGGTGGTTGGATAGATTCTGATGCATTTTATGAATATGCTGAGCATCAACCAGGTGATGTTTGTCGTAAATCAACCGGTTCTTATAACTATTTTGCATCTAATGGATTTTTCCCTTGCCGTTATAATTTGGTATCTAATTAATTCCTATACTAGCCTGATTGTCTGATTGGAACTATTCTAGTAATACTTGTCGGACTAGTATTAAAATTTCTTCTTATATAAGTTATATGTGGTAATGTTATTTCCATAAAAGTACGTATTTCATTATCATACCTCCTTTCTTCATTTAAATTAAAATTTTCTTGAATTTGAATACATAATTTTGCTCGTTGTAATGGATTGCGACACATCGCACATTTTTTAATACGAGATAAACAACCAATACAAAAACCATGATTACATTCGGTGAAATTTATTGCTGGATTTTCGATACAAATAGGACATAAATCAATTGACATTTTTTTATAAATATTTTAATATGTTAATCAATATTTTAATATTTGATACGATTGCTTATTTCTAAATCAATTTTTTATACAAATCTTGTAAGTTTATATATAATTCAAATATTAACTTAAATGTATATTCTTTATATATATTTAATAAAATGGGAATTTATAATAATGGTAGCATTTTTGGAATAAGAATGTATTATTTTAATGATGATGATATTAGTAATATGTTATTCGAAGAAAAATATGATGAAATACTCAGCCACGAACAAATGAGGGAAGCATTTTTATTTTATACTAACTTAAATGATAAAAATAACATATCGTTTCAAATTTATACTGAATGCAGTAGCACATTAGATAAATATAATAAATATAATTTTATGAGGTGGTATCCATTATCGTTAGATACGTTTTTACAACACTTTGGATCTTGTTAAACGCATTCGCTTATAAAATGAAAACTTGTGTGTTATACAAATAAAATTGATATAAAATTATTTATTATTATTATAGATATTTAAAATTCGCAACAAGTACATTTATTAAAATTTTTTAATTTATATCCATATTCAAACTGAGATTTTATAAAATTTTTATAGTCATCTAATTTTATTCTATATGTTTCTGAATTACAATGTGGGTTATTACAATAACCTTCATCACATGAATGATATAACAATAATGCTCTATAATATTTTGTTCCATCCTCATCAATATCTATTCCATCAATATGTTCCCAAACTTTCCATAAACATGGATATTCAGGATGTATAAATACTACTTTAAGAATATTACCATTCTGAATTCTTTCATCATTTACACCCTTGAACATTTAGAATAGGACAAGTTTGATAAACTAAAATTATATATAACTATAGAACCAGATGCCAACATTGTTAAACCATTTATTATATATAATTCTTTTGGTATTTTTTTATTTTCCAATAATGCCTTATTTATTAATGTCAATGATGTAGAAAATAAAAAAACTGAACCGTATAAACAAGATGATAAAATAATATGATTATCCATTGTATTCATATACAATTATATATTTAAATAGTTTTGTCCCATTTTAAATCTTCAAAGGTGTAAATCTACCATTTTTTAATTGAAATTAATATTAAATTATTAAATAATTTCAATTTTTTTATTTTATCGTGACAAAATAATTTATTGAGGACCAGAACCTATCTCGAGAGGTGGTCTCATAAAATCAGGTTCGATAGTCGATTGGTTCCAGGGTCCCACTGACAATTGTGGATTAGGAGGCTCAGAACGAATTTGAAGGTTAGCATTTCTCAAAGTTTGTCCGATAGTATCGATACCAATGTGGTAGCCAGCCTTCAACAAATTAATGTTAGCAAGTTCGCCCTTACCAGAAGGGTTTAATTGAGCCCATTGACTGTTACTATCCTTAGGCAAAAGTTCTGCAGGATTTTCAACACCAGACTTAGAGCAAGAAGAAGGAATACCAGGCATAGAAGTTTGAACACCATTAGCAGCAGCAAATACTTCATTTCCATTCGGGTCGGAAGGACGAACAGCGGCAGAATATTCAGCATTAGTATTCTTGTATTGTTTTTGCATTTGTGCATTGGATTCAGGTCCAGGCATACCCTTAGCTCCTAAATAACTGGCGAACATATAAACTCCATATGCTACAATTAATAGAATAATAATAGCTCCAATTCCGTAGTCATTCCATAGTTTCTTTAAAGAGACACTCATTATATAAAAATGCTAATAAAATAATTTTTTTTAAATTATCCTAAAACTTTCTTAAAGTCCTTCTAATTCACTTTCTGAAGCTTCATCAATTTCGGCGTCAAAATCACTATCACTATCATTAATATTTTCAATCATATAAGTTTTCTTAATATTCTTTGCTTCTAAATAAGCCAAAATAGCTTTTTTCTTTGCTTCTTTTGCCTTATTTCTTGCTTCCTTATATAATTCAAAATAAACTTGATTTGGTTTTTTTAATGTCATTGTTAAATCAGTTTTGTCTAAATTCAAATCATCATTGCTTATTTCCTTAAGGATATCATTATTTTCCTCAATATCTTCAACCAAATCTTCAAATTCAATATTCAAACTTACATTTTCATCAGACTTAGGTGGTTCAGATATTAATAAATCAATCGGTTCAATTTCTTCTAAAGTATCATTCATTTTTTCTTCTTCATTATTTTTTACTTCTACATGTATATTACTTTCTTGAATATTAGGCTCTTCTATTTTAAATTCATCTTTTTGTTCTAAATTATTCATTACTTTCAAATTCTCCACAATGTTAGGTTCTTCATGTAAAACAGGTTGTTCTAAATGTTTCAAATCAGACCTTTTTGTCTTTATTAAACAGCTGTCAAATATTGGTTCATTATCAAGAGCCATAACTTGCTTAAGTTCTATTTCTATTTGGAAATTTCTTGTTGTAAATTTAATACCTTGAATGTCTAAAATACACATAATTTCAGTTTCAGGTTTTATATCTGTTATTGATAAAGGAATTTCTTTTTCATTATATATTTTTACAGCTGGAATATCATCTTTTGTGTTTTTAACATTTGTTCGCAATAAATAATACTTACCTGATTTGTAAACACGAATTAATGGATTAAAAGCAGTTTCAATATCAGGTTCTTCTAAATTACCTTGAAACCATGCTTCTTTTTTTTCATAAATAAGCTTATGACACTTTTCTTCTAAATTCTCAAACCAATGAATGATTGATTCAGAGTTTTTATCAAACATTAAGTCACAATAATATTTTTTTCCAGTTTTGACAAAACCTTGTCTAGTTAAACTTTTAGAAGTTTGTATGTATAATGGTTTGCTATTGTTTTCGATTTTAGTAAAATAAGCGCCACCTTGTATTCCGACAGGATGTGCTAAAGAAATCTTTGAAAAATCGAATGAATTATTTGGTTCGATTATGTTGTCCATATTACTCAAAATATAGAAAATTTAATTACTTTTAACACGCAAAATTATTTTATAATTTTTGTTATATGAAAGATTCGTTTGTGCAACAGTGTTTAGATATTTTAAAACGAGAAGACATAAAAAATGAATTTAAAATGTTATTAAAACCGGTTATCGATTTTATTTTATATGAGATTAATCCATATATCTATATTATAATGTCATTGGTATTTTTAATTTTCGTAATGATATTAGCCATTTTAATTATGTTAATTTTGATTATAAGAAATAAGCAGCTTGTTGATAAAATATTTTAAATTTTTGCGGAGGAATTTTAGGCGAATAAATAAATTTTATTCTCATTAAACTATATAATGGCAAGACATAGTCGTAGAACTAGAAGAACTCGTAAAATGAAAGGAGGAAGTGGTCAATATACTTCAGGATCAAGTTATGGAGTTTATGTTAATGGCCCAGTAGGTGCTCAATACGATAGAGTTTTTGGTCCACAATATGCTGGTGTACCAGGAAACGTAATCATTGGTGCTCAAGGTCAAAATCTTCCAGCAGCATCACAAATGCCAACTTCTCAACAATTAGCATTAATTCAAAAAGCTGGAGGTAATAAAGGTGGTGATATTTATAACGAACCTTTTACTAGACTTACTGAAGCAGTTAACGATCTTGCTGAAGCTCTTAATCAACCAGTGTTTCCATTTACACATATAAAAAAGGCAACTGAGAAAGGTGGACGTAGACGCACTCGAAGATATAAGCATTAAATCAGTGAAGATTTACAAAGCAGTCTCTACCGAGCCTTATATGCCTTATGCCCTTCGGGCTGGAAAGCCTTGTTATAAATTTCAGCCGGTTCATCTTCAAGGATGTAAATTAAATATTTTTATATTGAATTATAACTTAAAAATATTTATATAACTAATATTAATTATGAGTTTTGAAAACAAAATTCAACAATGGGTTCAAATCGACAATCAACTTAAAAAACTTAATGAAGAAATAAAACAATTGAGAGATCAACGAAATTCACTCGAAACAAATTTAACAACTTATGCAAAAACTAATAATATGTCAGATAAGACAATAAAGATTGACAATGATAAACTTAAATTTGTAGATACAAAGGTTGCAGAACCATTGACTTTTAAATATTTAGAGAAAACACTTGGAGAGATTATTAAAAACGAAACACAAGTCCAGCTCATTATGGAACATATTAAACAAAAGCGTACAGTCAAAGTAGTTCCAGAAATAAAGCGCTTTTCTTCCAATTAATTTATATAGACAATTTATATGAGTGAATTAGATTATATTGGACCAGATGAATTAGTTTTTAATAATGATATAAATGCAGGAATACATTCCGGTGGATTTAGTGTCAAATCAATTATGATGAAATCAAAAATGTCTCCTATTATGACCTTAAATAATCCCAATACTATTATTGGTGGGGGTGATAAAGTTTCTGATTTATTTAATGATTTAGTTGTTCCAAATTGGGTATTATCATATAATAACCGTATTGTTGGTGGTGGTAAATACAAAGAATTTGATCGTGATGATACAGATAGTGATGATGAAGTAATAGAAGATGATTTACATGAAAAACTACTTGAACTAGTTAAACAACATAATACTATGTCAAATCCTGCTAAAAAAAGAATGACACGAAGACTTCAAAAAAGTCTTATCAAAAAAGGAGGTACTAAAAAAAGAAAATAAATCATAATTTATTTATATTAAAGTATTACTGTAATATAAGTAAAATGTATTTTAGACTTTGTGAACATTATGATACTAATAATTTACCAATATCCACTGAAACAGGATATCAATCAGTTAATGAATGTTTTATATGTTTTGAATACAAAAATGAAGATGGAATTATTCCAATTTATTTAAAAAACCAATCATTATATTTGACCCAATGTGTTTGTAATGGTTCAGTCCATAATGATTGTTTAAAAATTTGGTTTGATAAAAATAAAACATGTCCAATTTGTCGAATAAAAGTAATTGAAAATAATAAAGCAACAGTAGTAATTTATAATTATATTCCATATGGAATAATAATTTATACTTATATAAAAATAATAACATTAACATTAACAAGAATTTGTTTATTTTTCATATTGTTATATCTATTTATTGATTTTTATTTTGTAATTATTAAGAGCAAATACAGACAATATAATTATTATACATATACACCAATGCCAATTTTAGATTATGAAGATATACAATGATTTTAATAAATATTTTATATAATATCATTGAATATTATATAACTCTAAACAGACCCCCAAGTATCGCGATTAAATGGTGATAATAATATTTGGTCTAAATTATTTCTCATTTCATCGACTTTCTTTTGAAAAGCTATATCTTGTTCCGTTTGCGGATATGGTTTTGATGTCTTCATTAATTCTTCTTCATCGCTTCTAATTTTTGGTTTATTTCCATAACAATTTACACCAAATTTTACATTTGGATTTGCAATATACCCACCATTTATTCCTGGTCTACCGCAATCATTTTCATGACCAGGCGTTCCCTGAAGAATATCATATGTTTTCTTTTGAGTTGGGAACAATGCTAATTGATTTGCTGACCAACCATAATTGCACCATTCTGCTCCGTTATTGTAAGCTTTTTCAAGCTGATCATATGTTGCTAGTTCTGCGCCGTATGCAGAACACATGGCTTTTGCATCATTATACGTGTAATAATTTCCAGGAATATTAAATACTTGTTTCTTAAATTTAATTTCAGGAGCTGGCGATGGTTTATAACTGCTTTGGTCTTTATTTACAGTTTGAGTTGCAACAATAGTTTGATCTTTATTAGTACTACTCTCACCTATATTTGTACTTTTATCTATATCTGTAGTCTCATCTATATCTATAGCCTGATCTTTATCCATAATCTGATCTTTATCCGTAGTCTCTTTTTTACCAGTAGTTTCGTCTACAACTATATCTACAGTTGGTTTTGGTGTGAATAAATCCTGTATATATGCTGTTACATTTATACTGAAAAAATATTGAAAAGCATTAACTAAAATTAAAATTACTAAAATTGATATGATAATAAAACCAAAAATACTACCACTACTACTTCTATTATAATTTTGATATGGGTCTAAATTATATGGGTCTAAATTACCTGGGCCTAAAGATGACGAAAAAGCATAATATATTACAACAATTAATATTATGATAATTAATACTGTTGGGTTCATTACATAACTATTTAAATAATTATACATATTAACTGGGTCAGTTGTTGATGTTGTATTTACTACTTCCATATAATATATAAATAGTTAAAAAATAAAATCAAATTTTTGTAAATATACAAATTATTATTATATATATATGAATTTCATTGTTTTGACAAATGAAAACCAAAATTTAGCTGTTAATAATAATTATATTAACCCTGTTGGTGTGATATCATGTTATGCTGGTATAACTACTCCTAATGGTTGGTTATTATGCAATGGATCTGAAGTATCTAAAAATACTTATAACGAATTATATTCCGTAATTGGAGATATATATGGAACTCCAGTAGACCCAGTTAACAATTTTGTCTTGCCAGACTTAAGATTTAAATTTCCTTTAGGAAAATCCGGAAGTAACAATTTAGGTGATACTAGTGGAAATTCAACAATTACATTAACAACAAACCAATTACCATCTCATACTCATAGTGGAACTACTGCTGCTGATGGAATACATAATCACACTGCAACAGATTCAGGACATTCACATTTATACGATGACGCATATTTTGCTGAAAATACTGGTTCACTAAATATTTATGGAACAAGTGCAGGTACTGATACAGACAATGACTATATTTATCGTTCTCCACAACCAGTAACTTCGACAGGCAATGCTAATATAAGTGTAGCTAATAGTGTTTCACATACACATACATTTACAACAAATTCAACCGGTTCAGGTTCTTCTATTAATATAATGAATCCATATATCGTTATAAATTATATAATAAAATACTAGGATTTCTTTCTATAAAATAACACATATGCTTTTGGAGATATAATTGTTTCATTTATTCCAACTTCAGAAACAGATGTATCGTTAAAATGATACCACTTGCCGTTTGCATTTTTAACATATGCTGTATAATGGCCACCCATTACTCCTCCACTATGATTGCAAACACCATATAAATCATATTTATAATTAGTCTTTTTATAACCTATCACATAAGGAGACAAATCTAGGTCGTTAATAGGAAATGACACGTGTATTTGATTTTTTTGAAATCGATTATTGAAGCGCTTTAAATCAATCGCCAAAATATTTGGAAATGACCAAAATAAAATTCGTTTTTTAATATTTACGATTTCTTTAGTTTCTTCGTCTTTATAATTTTCAATTATCTCTCCATCTACATAATGATCAAAACAATTAATTAACGTTGGAGATTTATTATTTGGTGGGATGGGTAAATCTACCATAAAGAATGGTTCAGGATTTTGAGATAAAATTTTATTATTATCAACTCTTGTAATTTCTGAGACATTAACACCATAAAATAAATTCCATATTTCTGAATAATCTTTTGAATATGTATTCTGTATCATTTTGAAGCATTTAAGAGCAAGGTTGTCTGTTTCATCTTCTGGACTTCCTGAAATAGTCATTTTAATTTCTCTCGAAAGTGAATTGTGGAAACAATCTATAATGAACAATAAAAATTCGGATACATCATTTTGTGAATATCCTGTAAATACATCAATTTTTTTTAGCTGTGCTACTTTTTGAACAGTTTTTATAAATTTACCTGGAGAGACAACGCAATTGTCATTCCACATAATTAGTCTTAAATTATCCCATTCAATAAGTAGTGCGGAATCATATTTATTTTTAAGTTTTTTTTTATATGAATCGTTATCCAGAAAATGATTTAACTCATATGTATGAGATAAAATTTGTATACATGAATTAATAAAACATGTGTTACCCAAATTAGCTAACCCACTTAATCCTTTATTTTTATACTTACTTATATCCATTTAACAATATATTAATTATTATAATATATTTAAACATATTTTATAATATATTTATTATGAATTCTAATACTTATAGATTAAGTAATGAACAACTTTTGTTAGTAAATATTTTAAATACTATGTATAATGATAATCTTAGACATATTAATTCTATAACAGAGACTTTAAATAGTCTACTTGATACTAATAATCAAATAAGAATTTTATTAACACAAATTTTTAATTCAAATCAAAGCTCGAATAATAATTCGAGAAGAAATAATAATGCTAATAGAAGATGGGAAAATAATTCTGATAGAGTTATGATTAATAATAGACCTTATGTTATAGATACTATAAATGAATATGTTGTACCAAGAAATAGAAGAAATAATGCTTCTACTTCTAATGAATTATTTACTCAAATTTTGAATAATTTTATGCAGCCAGTTGAGATTTATCCAACACATTCGCAAATAGAAACCGCTACTAGAAGAGTAAGATATTGTGATATTGCTAGACCAATTAATACGGCTTGTCCTATTTCTATGGAAGATTTCAATGATAATGATATGGTAATGGTTATTAGGCATTGTGGTCATACATTTTACCCTGAACAATTGATGAATTGGTTCAGAAGTAATTGTCGCTGTCCTGTATGTAGATATGATATACGAAGTTATAATACAGGTTCCCCATCCGAGTTTTTTAATAACAATTCATCAATGATTGTAGACACTTCGAGTAATAATCTAGAGAGAAATACTGATCGAAATACATTGATAACTGAAAATGAATTGTTAGATACAAATTTTCTCGACAATTTACTAAACAGTCCTACTTTATTTGATACTTCAGGAAACTATATAAATTCAACTGCTGATACAGTAGTAATGTTTTTGGTAAATGCATTAAATAGATCTAGAAACCAGAGATAAGTTATATAAATACTATATAAAGATATTATTTATATAAAATTAATTAATGAGGAGAATACATAACAAAGAGGATAAAAAAGAGATTGGTCATCCTAGTCCAGAGGAAATAAATGAAACAAATGACATTGAGTTAGAGAAAATATCTGCATCTAAACATTTCGATACTTTTTATGAATTTACTGATAAAGCAGTTTTTTTTATTTTAAGAACAACTATATTTTTATTTAAGGTGTCAGGTATTTATATATTATGGATTGGCTTACATTATTTTTCTGCACATTTATATATTAAATTTTGTGTTCCAAATTCTGTTGTTGGGTTTATTATGTCACCGTTTATGATAATGACGCCACATTGTCAGGGTTTGCGATGGATTGTATATAATGCAGCTAATATTATTAATCACATGTGGATACTTATTGGAGCTTGGATATACTCTATGATATGGATTACTGGTGCCGAACATACACGTGAAACATAAATAATATTTTTATAAATAGTTTAAAGACAACACATGTATTATAGTATTGATAAAATGGATAGAGCTGGATTTAAATGGACTGTTAATGAGATTTTATCTCTTCAAAGAGAATTTGAACTACTAGGTTGGACAATTGATGAAATAGCTTTAAAGCATAAAAGAACGCCTAATGCTATTATGTATAAGTTAGATCAAGAAGGGTTTGCTGATTATAACGTATTATATAGCAATTATCATGATTTGAACTCTCGAATTGACTTATGGAAAAAGAGAACTAATTTGCAGCTTAATTACGATTATGATACTGAAATAGATGATTCAGATGCAGATGATGATAAAAAAGACGAGGATTATGTTGATAATGAGAATAGTCAGGATAGCGAAGAAGAAGATGAGGAAGATTATAGCGAAGATGATTATAAACAAGATGTAATAGATAATCTTTCTCAGCGTGTTTATAATCTTGAAACAGTCGTTTATGAAATTCAAATTATACTTAATAAATTGAAATCTAATACATGTAAACAGTCGTTATCTAAGTCAGTTTTTTAAACTGTTTTTAATTTCTAAAATAAAAAATTATTAAATTAATTATTTTTTATTCTTTATAAAATTAGAATACTTATATTCTTGTGAAGAATTTTGTTAGGCTTTGATTTCCTGCTTTTTCATTATTTGTTTCCCGCAAATATTCGTCAAATAATAATGCTTTTATTTCTTTGCAACGGAATTCTTCTAATTTTTCTTCAAATTTATTGTCATCATCTAGATATTTCTCTCTTAATGCTTGAACATCCTTTTTATATTTTAATAATTTTGGTTTCTTATTTTGTAATATCCAAATTTTTTCCAATACTAATGCGAATAATTGCTGGACTGGTTTCATAATTTGATTTGTAATATAAAATGAATAGTCGATTTTTAGTTTATTTTCAGCAATAAATGTTGGTGTCTCAATTTTATCTCCTTGTAAAACTTTTTTACCTGGAACAACAATATAAGCAAATGGTATTCTGTCACCAGGCCCTGGTTTATTTCCTGGGTCTCTTGCAGTTATTCTATCTGCTAATACTTTATGAGCAATGGACTTTGGATTTTTATAACCTGAACGCAGTGATTTTGTGATGATTAATTTTTCGATTGGATATTTTTCATCTACTACATTTTGCAAACAATTTTTTAAGAATTGAACCGCATCTGGAATGCTTTGTTTTTTCATCAAAATATCAATAATACCTCCATATACATCTTTAACGATTGGGGCATTATCTCTTCGCTTCAACACTATACCCATTTCTTTACGTTTACATTTATTGGGGTCTGTTTCATAAAGCATACCCACATATCTTTTCTTCGATAATAAACAGAAGGGCATAAATGTTTTTTCGTATTCAAAATCATGAGGAGCTTTAAGAAAGCTAGCTGCTATTTCACCAGCTTCTTGTGCTAATTCAATTGTGATTTCAAGTGCATCCTTACCTCTTATTGGTTCACCATCTGGTGTTTGTAAATTAAATGTATAAAATACACTATCAGTGTCTCCATATATATATTCAGCATTAGTTTTAACCTTACCATATTTGGTGTCGCAAATTCTATTATTATAACATTCTTCAATAATTCGCTTTCCATAAGTCAACAGTTTACGACCCATTGCAGTTGTACATGCAGCAATATCTTTTTCGTAAAATGAACTAGTTTTGGCACCACAACCACCATACAACGAATTTGCTGTTACCTTATAACCTAATTGTCTTTGTTCTAATACTTGTTTCATAAATTCATCTGTCTGATTTGGTATCATTTTTCTAGTATCTTTTCTTGCTTTTAATAATTTCTTGAGAATTGCAGGCATAATAGCTGATTCGCCGTCTGCAAACTGAGCGAACCTACAAATTTTATATCCACACTTAATTTTTTCAGCAGCAGCTTTTGGATTCTTTCTAAAATATCTATAAGTATCATATGGTACATCTACATATTCGTATTCTGGAAGATTATCATATATATATTTTCCATCTTGATCCTTGTATCCCCATTCTTCAATAAGATTGCCAGCTAAATCAAATTCTTTGGTCCACACCTTACTATCATGTGATAAATTCTCACTAATCATTGAACTTGGATATAGAGACGCATAATCATTGCAAGCAACTGGATTATCCAAATATAAATCACATTTAGGAGGTAACACAATAGCGCCTTCATAACCTTCATCAGCATCTCCTTTTTCGATAACCGGAATTAATGTGCGAATTTTACGACATTCATTTGCAATTAAACTTTGCAGCTTTATCCCCTGACCACGCATTACTAGGAAATTAATAGGAACGCTACTAATCTTTGCCATCTCAATAAAACCAGTCAAAATATCTGATTTATTAAACAAATAATGAACTAGGTTACAATCCTGAATACAGTATTTCGCAATCACTGAACGATCATCTGCTGTTCCATTTGTCATTCTAAAAATATCTTTTGGTGTTACATCATCCTTAGCTAAACACCATCTTACTTTTTTATTGAAGTCTGGATGAATAACTCCATCGATCGTAAATTTACAATTTGCCTTATCGATTTCTATAACTAAATATTTTGCACCATCTGCGTAATAGTCTACTGAATGACCAATCTCTTCAATGTGAATATAACTTCCAAGTAATAACCCAGTGAGGTTACTTGTTGATATAATAGAATTGCACTCTGTATGCTCCACTTTTTTAGCAAAGTCACCAATAAAATTACCTGCAACATAATCTAATTTGTAACTTGTTAAATTTTCTGATCTTCTATAGAAGTTATATAAATCAACTTGAAGACGACCATTCATCTTAATAAATCTTAAGTCATGCTGTCCGCTCGCAATTTGAATACTGCTTTCTTCAATCTTCCATTTACCATTATCTTTATTTTTTGTCCCACATACTTCATCTTTATTTCTTCCAAGTTTCAAGAAATCTTCTACACAGTTATTTTCTTCTGCTCTTTTAAACATAAAGTTATAATCAAAACCAAATATATTGTAACCAATAATGATATCAGGATTTTCTCTTTGAACCAACTGTTGCCAAGCTAATAAAACTTCGCGTTCTGAGCTATATGTTTCAACAACTGAATTTTCCATTGGAATTTCTGAACAAGTGTTTAAAACAATACAATGATTGAAATGTGGGTCTTTGTTACCATAATTCATAAATGTTGAACCAATAAATGTTACTTTATCTCCTTCCAATTTCGGAAATATAGAATCAAGCGACTCATTTATCTTATCTAATTTACATTCACGTTCATATTTTTTATCCAATATAATATCAAGAATAGTTGCTTGTTTATCCGTATAATCTTTAACATTCTTAAATGAATTATAATTTTTGTTACCATTAATTTCAAATGTTTCGTTAGGTTCGCTATCTTCATCTGCATTTTCATTTTCAGCATCAATTTCTTTTGACATTTTTTCAAATATTGCTTCTAATGAATTTGCCTCATCAAATTCTAATGATTTTTTAATATTTGTTATTGTACATTCAAGCCACTTATTACATAATTCCATTACAGCTTCCCTGGAAGTCGGTTTTCGTTTAGGATAAACTAGGTCAATTTCTTTCATATTTTCATAACCAAATGCAGTAAGAATAATATTTCTAAGAACTTCTTTGATATTATCTTTATTATATTTTTCAATTCCAATATCTTCAAAATATTCTACAATATTAGTAGCTAATTTCTTGTAAGTTTTAATTGGTACTGGAAAATCTCCATGACTACTACTTGCTTCAATATCAAAACTCATAATTTTATAAGGAACTCTGGTTTCCTTATCATTTAATGGTATAATATTTTTAATATTTGTGGTAAATTCGTAGTCACAATTTACAGTTTTTAAGTCACCTTTTCTTTCAAAAACTTTTTTCTTTGGAATAGCAATCCAACCGGACGGACTGATGTCTTTAATATGAAAGAAACGCAATAATGGTGGAATATTAGCTTCATATAACATAATATTTGTATTAAAATATTGATAACCATCTTTCAATAATTTATGACCTGAATTATAATCTGAATACCAAAAATTCTTTGCTTTATTAAATGCATTTAAATTTGTGAATTCAATAAATATAAATTTGTGTTCTTTTTTATTATCAAAACCATATAATTTTCTTCTTTTAATAAGTTTTGTATCTGTAATAGATGTTCCGTAAAATTTACCCATTTTCTCTTTTAAATGTCCGATAAATTGTTCTTTCATTTCAATTGTCCATTTATCATTAACCATGACATAAAAGAACGGTCTAAAGCCTTCAACTGTAACTGAATATGTTTTACCTATTTCATCAACACCAAACATCTGAACCATAAATGCATTATTATCCATATATGTATTCTCTTCATCATTTTCTCTTGATGCATCGTATGCATTATAAACGTTATAATCGAAAACTCTGAAGATATGCTCCATTTTTATACTTTATAATTAATTTGTATTTATCTTCTTTAAAAATAATCAATTTTATTTAAATATAATATATGCGAAAATATTATATTTACTTGGTTGCGTTGGGTATTCTATTAATTTTAGTATTCTATTTATATAGTATAATGAACAATAAACCTGTTTATGCAATAGCTGTATTTAATGATAGTATAAAAGGAACTGTAAAATTTACAGAAGATTTAAATAACAATGTTATTGTTATAGATTTAAATTTATCTGGACTAAAACCAAATAGTCTGCATGGTTTTCATGTGCATGAAGCAGGAGATTTAACTGATAAATGTACAAGTATGTGTGCTCACTTTAATCCTTATGGAAAAACTCATGGTTGTCCAGGTATGTCAGAGAGACATGTTGGTGATTTAGGAAATATTAAAAGTAATTCAAAGGGTGAAGCTAAATATTCATTTTATGATAATGTCATTAAACTCAGAGGATCTAAGTGTAATATAATTGGTAGAGGGTTAATTATTCATGAAGATGAGGATGATTGTGGAAAAGGAGGTGATGCTGAAAGTTTAAAAACAGGAAATGCTGGTAAACGAATTGCATGTGCAGTAATAGGTTATTCGAAGGAAAATTTTAAGAATTGTTAGTTATACAAATTATTATCTATTCACTCTGTGCAGAAATTAAAAATGTTATACCTATCACGAAACCTAAAAACGATGTCATATATTTAATAGTTTTTTTAGATAATTGATAATGTTTTTCAACAACAAATGCTGAACCAAAATAACCTCCTGTTATGATGGATAATAACAAAATAAACCCCATCGAATAATTTATATTGTTGGTTTTATAGAAATTCCAAAATGAGCCTATTGAAATTGGGAACAAATTTAACAATGCAATAGCTCCTAAATTACTCTTATATGTTCCTATTCCTAAGTATTCGAATATTATTAGAAGGACGCCAACAGGTAAAATACCAGTTACACCTGAAAATGCGCCTGTTAATAAGCCCAATATTAATTCTACAATATATTGGTTCATATATTATATAATTATTTTTTACGACCATATTTGCAATATTGTCTTTGAGAGAAACCTTTTGGTCTATTACAGTTTATACTGCGTTTATATTTTGCACTCCATTTACCACCATTTAATTTTTTTGTTTTACCACCTATTTTTGACTTTCTTCTGTATGTTGTTTGTTTTGATGATTTTGCTCTTTTAAAACCACCAATATTCTCAGAGGTAGTTATATTGTTTTCACCAGTTTTCAATTTTATCCATTCTACAAATGAATCAATTTTTCTGTCTTTATTTGAAACTTCTGAGTCTTCATATGTTTGTACATTCTCTCCAGCATTTGTCATAAATCTTATTGTGGGAAAACTCATTGGTTCTTTATTCGCATTTTTAAGTTTACCATATAAGTCTTTATCAACAGAAACTATTACAATATCTTCTTTATTTAAGAAATCATTCGAGAGAACATTTTTGAGTTTAGACCATTCAGGTCTTGTTTCGTTACATGGACCACATCCTTCCATATAAAATAAAATAAAAATCTTGGCATCTTTATTCGATAAATATTTATTTAATTTATCGATTAACCCACTACCATAATTTTTTTGATTTATTTCAAGATATACCATTATATAAAATATGTAGAAAATAATATTACAATAAATATATAATGACACTTACTATCATATTAACAATTTTAGTATTTTTGATTAGCATATATTTTTACGCAAGATGTGCTGATCCTAAATACATTGAAGGTTATACTAATCGCGAAACTAAACCAAGATGTCCTAATTTGCTTATTCAAAAAGATTCTAGATTTCATTTATATAATTCAAAATTAGCAGAAATTCCAGGTGTTAATCCAATTGAATTTAATAATTTAGAAGAATATACCGAGTTTTTAGATTGGCAACGAAGTCAAGGTATAAGATGTCCTGTTCTATATTTACAATCCACATATGATGCACAGGGAAATCAAGTATATAAAGCAAGACCTAGTGTTTCTGAACCACAAGCGGGGTTACCACCTTCTACTGTTCAAGGTGATGAAACAATGGCATCAATCATTGCCAGACGACAAGCATTTTTACCACCATCCGGCGATCCTCCTATGGGTATTGCATCTCAAGTTCCTCCTATTATGGAATCTTCATTAGGTGATCCAAATGCTTTAGCATATCCTAATCCAACGCTTTTAGTAGATGCAACAAGAAATGATCCACCATATAATAAAGGGTCATATCCTGCACATGATCAAACATCATATTATATAGGAACCACTACACCTCTTGACATGATGGATGTCGCACAAGAGCGAGCACCAATCAGTCCTAACCCTATGGATTCAAATTGGGGAGGATCAGCATACACACAAAATTTAGTTGATCGAGGATATTATGTAGAAAATGAAGTCCGAACCTATTTACGATAAATTATAAAATAACTAAATCACTATTATTAATTATTTTATCAAGAAATTTTTATTGACTATCCACAAATTTCATTACTGAATTTAATGCAATTTTTGCTTGCTGCATTTTTGATAGCTTTTCTAATGTATCCAATGGTTTTTCTTTATTAAAGTTTAAAGCTGTTTTTAGCATTAAAACATCAATTGTATCATCTAAATTTAATATTGCTGATTCATAATCCCCACGATATTTGCTAATCATTAAACTATCTAATGAGTTAATTGTATCTGCTTTTAAGGCAGCTGCATATGTGGCAGCATTTCCCGCAATTCCATTTTCAGAATTTCCAGCTGTAATTTTATTGCCTGAACCATCAGTCATACCTTCTAATAACATTGGATTATATTGAAAACTTCTAAATACTAAATAAAATGTTACACAAATCGCAATAAATATAAGGAAACTATACATATCTGTCATATATAATATATTTTTATTTTTTCAATAAAAATTTTACTATATTTGCAATACATGTTTTATTAATTTTTCTTACTTGACCTTTTGTATTTGTATATGATAGATCTTTCATTGTCTCATTATTAGCCTCAATTTCTTTAATGAGATTTGAGATATTTTTATATTTTTCCATAACTGCTAATGCTGTAACCGAGCTAATGCCAGGGATCTGACATAACATAATCTCTCCGATGTTATCTGGAGTAATGTTATCCTTCTTCACCTTCTTAACTACACTAACATAATCCTTTTCTGTAGCTTCAGCCTGTTCAGGTTCGTCTGTTTCATCTTTTATATCTCCTCCACTTTGATTTATTGACATTTCTACACATAGTTTGTTTTCGTAATAAGGTTTCTTAGATAAATCTTTACCCATTTTATAAGCCATATTACAAACGATATTGGCAGTCTCATCTAGAGAGAAACTTCTAAATACAGAAAAACCTTTATAATAGTTCAATGAAAACATTGCTGAATAAAGGGTTAGTTTTTCAACCGGATTATCCGGTTTAAAACGATTTACTTTATTAACATCACCCTCTATAAGATAAACGATATTGTGGTTATGATGATTTAATCCATTTAATCGATATGATTGTTCTTCATATCTGCCATCCTTAATACTTGACAAAAGATCTGAAACTGATTTTCTTTCAATAATAATTTTATCCTCTGTTTCATCGTTTATAATAATATCACCAATTGGCAATGTTTCACTTATAACTTTTATTGATTTAAATACTGGAATAACGGTGACTTGATAATTTATTTGCTGCAAAAGAGCTGCTTCTCTAGTATCAACCTTGATGATCATTAGTTATTAAATACCTTAAATTGTTATTAAATCATTTTTTGAATAATTTATTATTTGAAAATAATATATCTAAAATAATAAATCTGAAATACACGAAAAAATGGATTTAACCCATGTTTCCACCAATTGTAGCACGGTAACCGTACTTTTGAGTTTGGATTGTTGTATTAGGAATGCAAAATCTTGGAATACTTTGAGGTGCTCCAATTAACATAGGATTGTTACTTAAAAAGAAGCCAACACGTGGTGCGGTTCCCGCCTTTTTCGGACCACCGCATACATTTTGACGATTAACGATAGATGCCGCATTACGGGCTGCCTTAGATCCGGAATAATAGACCATAGTTATAAATTACATTAATATTTTATTTTTATATACTTTAATTAATCTAAATATTTCCAAATAAACCCTCCAGCTGTTTTTCTATAATTCATTAAAACACTTCTTATGGTAGATTTGCCTATATTTACTTCTTTTGAAGCAGAAATAATTGAATTAAATTCCTTAATTAAATCTCCATTTAGATGATATTGACCTATTTTTCTTGTGTGTAGATTTGCTAAACCATTCTGAAATTTATGTATTTGTTCTTTAATTGTCGCAAATTCTAAATTATCAATATTATTATTTAGTTTATTACCATCTTTATGATTAACAGTTTTTTTATTTTCAGGATTTTCTAAAAATGTGAAACAAACTAATCGATGTAAAAGAAATGTTTTATTACAAATATTTACACGAATATATCCATTTTCGTTTATTTTATAATTTTCCATAATATTTCCATAACTATTTTTAAATCTCCCTAAATTAGATACAAAATACTTTTTATCAATTTTAATTTCACACTTAAATAATTTATCCAAATCAATTTCTATCCATTCCTCGTGTTCAAAACTATTATCAACATATTCCCATCTAAAACCATATGCAGAGTTAGATAATCCGTTAACACAATTTCCAATAGCATTTCTACCATTATGAGAATTGGATGTTAATTGATTTTCACTTGCCCATATTCCAGCATGTTCAATTGAATTATATTTTTCTAATATCACTCCGGATTTTTTATCTAAACGATTTATAGGTTTATTTTTATTACATGTAATAATTAAATCTTTTATCCTATGTTGATTTTGTTCTTTACGTGTTGCCCATTCTAAATTTGATACTGAATTATCTAATTTATTTTTATTTATATGATTTACCTCGGGCTTATTTTCAGTATTATTAATAAATGCTAAAGCTACTAATCTATGAACTTTTAAACCTTTTTTACAATAACCATTATTTAATGATATATGATAATACCCACCTTTAACATTTAATTTCATAATTCTATTTGTTTTATTATTTTTTATATTTCCCAAATTACTTACACTATAATTTGGGAAA
>Ga0194116_10003300_pt1 | contig 19601 bp, 11 predicted proteins | sample TA2MahsurfametaG_4_FD_148617 | JGI IMG/M metagenome (GOLD analysis project Ga0194116, IMG submission 148617) | Freshwater microbial communities from Lake Tanganyika, Tanzania - TA2015008 Mahale S9 surface | ecosystem: Environmental > Aquatic > Freshwater > Lake | place: Tanzania: Lake...
CATGAAATCTTTGCCGTACATATCAACGGCTTTTTTATTCATGACATATTCGCCACCCATTAACAAGGCAGGGATATTGTCTTTGCCTGTAGAACCACCACCAGCAAATCTAGCAATATATCCACCTAAAGCCCCTCTTCTTGGCATAACTGCTCTGCCATTTGAGATAGTCATCATTTCTGGACTATTTCCCACTTTAGATTCTAAACGGCCAGCAGTTGTTCCAGCGTAACCCTGTGTTTTTAATTTTTCTGCTCCAATTGTCAATCCAGCAGCACCTAGTTGAATACCAGCAGATATTAAACCAGAATAAAAAGTGCTATTTACTTGGTTTTTATAATTTTTAATGGCTTGTTTCTTCTCTCTTTCAAATTGATCTCGGTCTTGTAGATATTGGTCTAGTTTATTAAAACGATCTTCTCTTAGTTTGTTTTGAGGATTATTTTCGTCAGTAAGAGCCATTGCTGATAATCTAGAGTCTACGGCGTATTCTCCAGAAGTTGGACGGTCAGGGTTGTCATACAAGAATTCGTTTTGTAATGGTCCAATTGAAAAACCTCCTGTTGCATATCTAGGAACAACTCCACCATTCAATGCTCTTAGATAATTAGCGCCATATTTATTAACAGAAGACTTCTTAATAACGTACTCGCCGCCACTCATCATAGCAGGTACGTCATCTTTCATTCCAGAGCCGCCGACAACCATGCCTCCAGAATTATATCCTCTAATTAATCCACCATCTTTTTTGCCAGTAGCATAAGCCTTACCAAAAGCGAATAAAGCATCGACTCCCATCTCCAAAGACTTATCAAGCATTCTGTTTAAGATATTTTGGAACATGTCTCTGAAAGCGTCCTTTAAGGTTTTTGTTCCTTTGATGGCTTCACCAAATGCACTAGCAATTCCAGACTTGAAATCAGTTTGGAATGTGTCAATAAGCTGCCCGGTGTCTCTAGCAAAGTCTGCTCTATTATATTCTGTATTTTTTTGAGTTATAGATCTTATATCTACGTTCCCTTGACGAGCCTCATTCTCAATTAAAGCGTTGGCTTGAGCAGCTTTTTCATCTTTAAAGAAAGTTTTTCCAAAATCGCTCTTATAATAAAGATCAAATAATTCTTTAGCTATTTTATTCTCTTGCTCTAAGGTTTTTGCTCGTAATTCTGTTTGTAACTTAATAAGCTCTTCTCTCTTTTTTGTATCAATTGAATCTTCTTTTAAAAGATTATTGATTTTTTCATTTAAATCGATCAGATTCTTATCAACAGCAAGTCTATTTATTAATGTATCATTAAGTTTATCTGCATTTTGTCTAGCTTTAGCTAGTGCATCAGTGATTGCTCTTGGTTTAAGCGTCTCTGTTGTTGCAGTATTTGACTCCCCGCCCATGACGTCATCCAGCGAAAGGGCTAACCTTGGTTTAAACGTCTCTGTTGTTGCAGTATTTGACTCAGTACCGAAACGATAACCTTCAGCATAAGGTCCAAATTGACCTTTATTTAATGTTGAAGTATTTGGCTTAGCCCCTGACATTAAAGCAGGAGAAGATCCTAACCCTTGAATGCGAGCATAAAAAGACTGTATATCTTTTACTTGTTGCACTGTAAGCTGACTTGTGCCGAACTGATTTGATTGCTTTTTGACAAACTCATCATAAGTGTTAGAAGTATCAACAGACATTCTCCCAACTGGCCTTTCGCGTGATTCAATTAATTGCTCTAATCTTCTTCGATTTCTTTCCTGATCTTCAGTGGATGGACCGAGATCTTCTTGTAATGCAATTGCAGAGTTTAAAGCCTCTTTAGATGTACGATTTCCTTGATAATCTTGCTCATATCTAATTCCTCCTGTTATATTTCCGTAATAATCTCTTGAAACTCTTGGAACATTATCGCCTATAATCCGTTTAAATACATCGGTAAATGCACTTTCGCCACCAGTAACAGTTAATAAGTCAAAGCTTTTGAAATAAGCCTGTAGTTTTTTTATTTCTTGCTCTCTGCCAATTCTTATAGCCGATTCAGCATCTCCAGCATTTAGCATAGATACTGATCCGCTACTATCTTTTAAATTTGTAGCACCTAAAATATTTTGCAAAATAATATTCCTTTCTGTTGGTCCTAAATCAGTTGGCAAACGATTATACATTTCAGTTTCAAGAGCATTTCTTTGAGAAGCTGTAGAAAGTTTATTTATAACTTCAGTTAAAGAAGAGGTTAAAATGTCTAATTTATTGCCAACTTGATTTGTAATTACATTTTGAAAATTTTGATTTAAAGTAGTTGGTAATGTTTGTGCCAAAATTTTATTTTGATCTTGCGTTAAATCATTTAAGAATCTTGCTTCCTGTTGTAAAACATCAAGATAGCTACCCATATTCTCTAATTTAAATTGAGAAGCTATTTGGTCTAAAGCAGTCTGCACTGCCCCTTCTTTTGCTTGATCAAAAGCTCTTCCTAAAGCACTACCCGCTGTTGACTTTCCAGTTTGGATTTCTGTAACGCGACGAGCGAGATCTACACTTTCTCTTATTTGCTGAACTCTTCCAGCAATTGCTGTAGCTGCTAATGGATTTAAATCAGAAGAAACTTGTGCGTTAAAACTTCTAGCATCTTTAAATGGAACTGGAGTTTCAACGGCTCTATTTAATTGTAATTGATTAGTTAACACATCAAGTAATTTAAAAGCACTAGAACCTCTTTGAGCCGCATTACCAATAGTATTAGTTTGTCTTAATTCCGAAATTAATTCAGAAATATTATCAAAAAGATCAGAAACTCCCGCCCTACCAGTTGAACCTAATGCTTGAGCCCCACCAGCGAAAGAAAGTCTTTGGTTTAAAGCTAAAGATTGTTTTTGATACTCTCTTTGAGCTTCTTGAATTTTAAGATCTATATCTCCTTGGGCTTTTATTTCGGCAAGTTTATTTTTAAAATCTTCAAATGAAGTATCAAGACTTTGAATAAGGACATCTCTTTCTTCTGGTTTAAAATTTTTAAATGTTCTTATTTGTTCCTCCAAAGTGGTTTTTATATCTCCTACATTTCCTCCATCATTAATATCTTTTAAAGATTTAGTTATTAAAGGATTTAATTGTTGAATATTTTCTTGGAATCTCTTTCTTTCTTTTTGGATATCATTTGCTTCTCTTGTAGGGTCTGTGACTGCGGCTTCAACTTTTGATCTAGCTTCCTCTGATCTCTTAACAATAATATCTGTAAATGAATCAAGCAAAGAATTAGTAGCGTCTTGAATTTTAGAATTCTGCCTTGTAATTATTTCATTTACATCTAATTGATTTTGTATGTCATTCTTTGTGCCTTCGCCAATAAACTGACTAGAAACATCCAAAAGACCTTTAACTCTTGCTCTCTGAATAGAAACTGTGCCTTCAGCTTGAATTTTATTTATTTCTCTAATAGTCTTGGAACGATTTTTTTCGATATCTATTTGATTAGAGATTTGCAAATTAATATTGTTATATACATTACTTAAATCTTTAAGAGCTTCTTCATTTTTTCTGATTCTCTTTGTGTTTTCTTCTAAAATCTCAGAAAGTATCTTTGATCTCTTTGAATTATCAATTATAGAAAGCCCTTGTTTTTTAAGTGCATCTATAATAGATTCTAATGCTTCAGGTTTAAGAGAAGTGAATGCTTGGTCAAGTTGGTTTGCAATATCTTCAGTTAAAATACCTCTCCTCTTTAATTCTGATTTTATTTCTTCTGCTGCTTCTTTATTTACCGCTTGTTCTGTTCCTATTTTTTGAGCAGGAGCCATTCCTCCGCTCATGCCATAAAGATCTCTAGTATAGAAAGCCTGACTCTTTAAAGAATTAATAAAAGATTCAAAGTCTGCTGCGCCAGAAGTTCCTCCAAAATTCTTTGCAATAGATTCTGGATTTATTGAAGAAGCGAATAAAGCATTTAACCTTTTTTGATTTTTGGGCGAAACACTTGCTGGCCCTAAAATAGAAGATTCTTCTTTAATAATCTGAGTTATAGCCAATTGTTTTTCTAGATTATTTTGAGTGTTACCTAATTCTTTATTAACAGAAGCAATAGCCTCAGAGACTTTTGTGATATCTGTTCCTGCTCTTAAAACTTTCCCTCTAAACTCTTCTGGAATAGAGTTAAGAGCTTCTGTTAAATTATTTTGGAATCTTATTAAGGCATCTGGTCTAGATTTAGGATCATTTAAAGCGTTCTGTAAACTTTCCAAAGAAGAAGAATAGTTTTGAGCCGCGCCAGAAAATTCAGCAGATTTTTCTTTTGTTTTGTCTAAACTTTCATTTATTTTATCTATTGCTTCTTCTGCTTTAGCATCAACAAATCTTTTTATAGCAAATCCAAAACCGACAACAGCACCAATCGCTGCTCCGGGGGCACCACCAAATATTGCCCCAGTTCCAGCGTATTGAGCTACATCAGAAAGACCAGAAATTATTGCTTTACCTTGTTTATTCTTTTCTGGTACAAATTGGCTACTTAAATTTAGTGCAGTACTAATGGCTACCCCTGCACCGGGGCCAACAGTTTTCAATAAGCCGCTTAATTTCGAATTTTGAGCGAACATTCCTTTCCCAAAATATGGAGCATCTGCTGCTGCTGCTGCACTTCTAGACTCCTGCAACGACTGTCTTGCAGCTTTTAATTTTTCTGCTGTAGCTTTTCTTTCTTGTGCAAGTTGATCTCTTAACTCTTGTAATCTCGCTTCTTGTTGTGGAGATGCAGCTTGTGGAGAACGAGTAAGTATTCCAAACTTATCTCTTGTAGGTGGCCCCATTACTAAAGGAGCAGTTGAAGCGCCTTTTAATTTTAAAGTCTTTTTATCTATGTTTGTAAATGTGTTTTGAATTTCGTCTGCAATGTCTTTTTGTTTCTTTTTGAAATCTTTTGGAATTTGCCCTATTTGTTGAGCGTAAGAGGCGGCGGCTGAAGCATAATCTTTTTTAAGACTTTGATTAGTTAATATTAATTGTTTAAAAGAATCTGAGGTTTGTTTAATAGAATAAATTAATGTAGAAAAAACAGCAGTCACGGCAAACAAATCGAAACCAGAAGGGGTTGCAAAATTTGGGATATGCCCTTTTGCAGACATTCCTTTCGTTTTTGGATTTATTCCAGCTTTTTCTGCTAAACTTATTCCATTATTAAGAGAACCTTCTGTAGAGTTGAAAACTCCTAATCCCATTGGATTGAAACTAGTTCTTAGTTTACTACTTTGACCTACCTTAACTTGAGAAGAAGTGTATCCAGCAGTCATTTCTCTTTCCATTGCTTCTTTAACTGGATTAAAGTTAGGGACAAAACCATTTGCAAATCTTTGATCTTTAGGTATTCTAGAAATCCCTCTTAGAACTGCTGGATTGGCGTTAGGAATTGAAGATAATAATTCTCTCAGTATCAAACTATTTATATCACCACCATAAGCACCCTCTTTAAAGTGTTTATATATACTAGAAGTAGCCATTAGTTCACGGGTACTCTGACTTTTCTGACCAGAATTTCGTAAATACTCCCTTAATATTTCTTTTTCTTCGCCGTGCAAATCTGCATCCCACCTGTCTTCGTATCTTATAGCTTTCCTATTCTTTCCTAAATTACCAATAAGACGCCCCAACTTAAATGTATAACCTAAAAATGGATGGCTTCCGGGAATGTTTTCTTCTGGTCCTAATTTCCTTGCTCCATGCTCCTCATTGCTTCTTAGCGCATTACCGTAAAGATCATTAAATTTTATATTGTCTTCTCTATTCGCAAATAATGCTCCTGCTGAATCATTTATCTGCTTCAATTCGCCTCTTCCCCTTGGATTTTCAGGATTAAATCTATAGGTGCCATCTTTATTTTTAATTAATTCAGGGCCAGAAATACTTATATATTCATTACCTACATATTGTTCATAATCTTTAGCACCACCTAACATTTTATAACGCAAAAAGCTTTCGTAATCTTTTCTAAAATCACTTGTAGGAGTATTAATTCCTTTAGTTATACTTCTTTCTTGCATATTTGCTGAAAAAGAAGTTTCATTAAGTAGCGGAGCTAATTTCGAAGCCACAATTTCTCTAGCATTTTTATTACCTAATACAGTTTTAACTAATAATTTTGCATCATTTAAATCTTGTTCAGAACTTATAAACTCGGCTGGTTTTTTTAGAAAATTCAGGAATGGCTGTATAATATCTTCTACTTTACCGTTTCCAGAAGCAAAATTAAGCACTGTTCTAGGATTAAGCACAGAACCAGACATTTTGCTGCCAGCTTTCATCAAGAACCTTATTGTAGACAAGTTAAATCCTCCGTCAGCGAAATTAGGGATAAAGCCCTTAGAAAAAGTATCAAAAATCGAATCTACACTAACGTCTCCATCAATAATATCTCTAATTAAATCTGATTTATTATTTCCATAAATATCAATAAGATTTTTTTGTACTTGAGTAAGGACATCTTTGCCAGATAAATCAATTCTTTCTTTCTTTCCGTAATAATTACGATGTACTAATTCTAATTGAGATGTTTTAGCTAATCCTTTTTGTCTATAATTCAATTGGGGGAAAGCTGTTTTAATAATTTCCTCCATTGAAAGTTTTTGTAGACTTTGAATTATTGAATTTATTTCTTGTCTAGAGTATTCTTTTTTTCTATCTGTTAATTGGGGAATGAGTGTACTAGAATACGCCCTTACTCCTAAACGTCTAGCCATTTTACCAAATCTATCAAACATTTGATGACCTTGACCTTTTTTATAAGACTCAATAAAAGATACATCCAATGTCTTTTCTTCAGGGAGATTATTTTTAAAATCTATTTGTGATGAAGGGTAGTAAGACAAATAGCTTCCGGTTGTTGGATCAGTGATTTTTCTTTTGCTTGAGCTTGAAGATTTATTAATTTTATAAGCAAAATTAGGAACATATCCAGAAGCAATATTTCTAGTAGAAAGAACTTTTACATCTGGCCCTATATATCTAAAAGCTGTTCCTCCCTGAATCAATTCTTTTTCAAAAGCTCCTACTTTTTCTGGGTATTGAGATCTTAAGGCGTCGAAAAGTGGCCCTAATAAATTCCCAGAACCTATATCTCCCTCTTGAGAGTTTAGCGATAAAGATCTTCTTCTATTTATTCCACTTCTGTCATTAAATAGTACTGAAAAAGTATTAGACTCAGGATTTATTCTCGCTCCTGCTATGCGGCCAATTTCATTGCCTTCTCTATCTACATAAGAAGCCAGCCCGGGCTTCAAATTAGATAATAAATCTTGATTTTCTTTTAGGAATTCAATTGCTTGTTTTGTGTGTACTTCGTAATCTGGAATAACGTAGTTTTTATTAAATTTTCCAGCTATGATTTTATGCGATCCGCTACCCGTAGACGAATTAGACTCTAAAAATCGAGCATGTTCTTTGGCTGATTCTTTGTCTTTCCAAAAATAAAAACCTTGCCCTTGCCCTTCTCCAAAAGATTTAGATGGATTAATATTTTTCCCGAACTTTGTGTCTCTTCCAGTTGTATGATACCCAATTATATTTTCGTCTCTACCAAAATTAGGAATAAAACCTAAAGAACTAGTTTTAAGTCCGCTTGTGACATTACCGGCTTTAATTTCTTGTTGTTTAAAGTGTGCTGTTATTTCATTACCATATTGCTTCGTGATTTTATCAATAAACGATCTTATAGCATCATCATTATTTCTTAACTTATAATCTCCATATTGATCTTTAAATCCGGGGAAGAATTTCCTTACATTTTCAATATCCCCACCTCTTACGTCAAAATCTCCTCCAAAATTAGATTTATCTCTTGTATAATTAGCAGCTAAATTTGTAGCCGCTTCAAAAATAGTACCAGCAAGAACAGCATAACTTTTACCTGCTGCTTTAAAAAAATCATCAACAGAACTGTCTGAATATTCTCCGGGTCGAATATAACCAGCAAGTCGTTTCGTCGCCCTGCGAGAAAAATCTTCGGTTTGCGAAATTAAATTAGTTTTTTCTTCATTTTGAGAAGAAGCATTTAAAACATAAGATTTAATTTTAAAAATTCTTCCAGAAGTTTTTCTTTTAGTGGACATCTCTCCCGTCTTTTCTAAATCATCTTCATTAATATCCCTTTCTGAACTCTTTTGCATTGCGTCAAATACAAGCATTGAAGCAGGAGGAACATAAGGCTCATAAACTTTTTTTATTCCTTCTCTGATGATCTCTTCGCCTTCTATTTTTTTTCCGGGAACAAAGTCTCGTCTAATAACCTCTATATCTTGTATAGTTCCAGTTTTATATCTTGGGTCAGTCTTTAAAATATGATCTGGTGTATATCTTCTTAATTCGCCATAAGTTGCGCCTCTTCTAATAAATGTATTTAAATCACTTGCAGTAAAATTTTTACCATCTGATCTAAAAAATCCTTTTTCAGCACTCCAAGAAGCAGGAGTTCCTGTTTGAATTTGAGACAATGAAACGGGAGCTTTTAATCCAGAACCATACCACCAATCACTATCTGCATAACGACCCTTATTATCTAATGGAGGAGGCGCGAAATTAGGAACAAATCCCTTTGCTTGATAAGGATTTATTCCATTTTTAGCTATTGACTTAGACGTTAAATCCCTTGCTGCGCGAGAACCTTGAGGAGGCAATATATAAGGTTGAGCAAATCCGGGCACATATTTAACCGTCTCAGCAGTGTTCATTACTCCTCCAATTGACTTTGGAGCAGATACTACTTTACCCGGGACATATCCTCCCTGCATCGCCCCAATCATTTCGGAGGCTTGCTGTTTAGCTGGTATATATCCTCCAGCACTTCTTCTTCCTCCTATCAAACCAGTCTCAGGGCTAACAGTTAAACCTGAAGAAAAAAATCTTTCAGTGATATTTTTTGAATTGTCTTTGATAGACTTCGATATCGCAGCTTGTTCAATTAAGATTTGTTTAATTTCTTTTTCAACTTCAAGGCGGCTTTTGCTACCAGCAAGAATTTGTTGAATTAATTGAGGATTACTTGAAAGGATTTTACTTATTTCTCCTTGAATAACAGCTTGCTCCCTGCCTATTCCCAAAATATTTTTTGCAGCATCTCCTGCGAAACCAGTAAAGTTAGCTATTAATTTTCCAATAGCCAAAGCTCCAAGGCCCAATCCGGGGCCAGTAATAAAATCAGTAAGTCCAGTTAATAAACCAGTAGCAATTTTAGCTCCAACGCCTTCTATTTTTTGATTATTAAAAGACTCTAAAGCTGGATTAATAATATTATTTAAAACCTTTCTTATTCCGGGAGCTATACTTGCGTCCCCAATCTTACTAGCAAATTGAGTAAAATTAACAGTAGTTTCATTAATAAGAGCAGAAAGACTTTCGTTTAAAGCTTTATTTTTTAAGATAGCTTCGTCTGCTGCTTGAGAAGAAGTTCTTGTAGCTTCTGCAAATGCAGAGTTTTGTTTAGAAACATCTGCTAGAGCAGCTTTTAAGATGTTAATTTGATAAACGCCGCCAACAAGTTCAGCAACTTGAGATTTTACAACTGGATTTAAATTTTGGAAAGACTGAGCTAAGTTTTCAATTACTTTAATCGTAGGGAGAGCATTTCCAGAAATGTCAGAAACAGTAATTCCAAAATCTTTTAGATCTCTAATTACTTGAGGTCTCTCAATTCTTGTAAAAATAGTCTTTAAAGCGTTACCAATTACAGCACCACCACGGGCAGTGGTTTGTTGGACAGAAGTTACAATACCTAGTAGTTCATCAAAACTAACACCAGCTTCGCTTGCAGAAGAACCTACACGTTGAATAGCTTCAGAAAGGTCTCTGGAACTAACTGCGAATTTAGCGTCAACTGCGGCTAGTTTATTAACTACATCAGTTGTAGTTAGAGCTTCTTTTGTAAACGAGTTTACGGCAGCGGTAAGAGCTTCAGTGCTTGAAACTACATCAAGACCAGAAAGGCGAGTAAGGATAAGAGCATCTCTTGTTCTTTTTAATGTCTCTTCTACCCCTAAACCTTGTCTTGAAAATTCTGTAGCAGCACCGGTTACATCTTTAAAAGCGGCTCCAGTTTGTCTAGCTACATCAAATAACTGGTCTCCAAATTGTTTAATACCCTTGCTAGAAGTATTTAATACAATATTAATATCAGTAAGAGATTTTTCTACTTCAATAGTAGAAGCGACTAGTGCAGTAAAAGACTTTTGAACAGCGAAAATAAGACCAGCAGAGGCACCGAATGCAACTACACGGGCATTTGATGCTTCTAATGATTTATTAAATTCATTAGCAAGGCCAGTAATTTTACCCAGAGGCTGAGTAAAATTTCTAGTATTTAAGTTAAGAGTGCTTTTATTTTGGATACGATTTAACGCCGACAACACATCTTTTTCAAGCTGCGCTCCGTTAAATGTCGCGTTAATAGGAATTGTACCTGCTGATGTAGCCATATATCCTTGAACCTAAGAATAATTACACTTAAACGCCGTGTAATTTAATTAAATCTTCAAAACTTAATGAGCCGCCTTTTTTCTTGGCAGCTTCATCCAAAGATATAGCTACGACATTTTCTTGCTTCAATTTCTTGAGGTCTTCTTTAGTAGCACCCATTACGGATACTGCTTGGACAGCAGTTTCTTTTCCGCTGGCAGCATTCTTATCTTCATGCATCTTCTCAAGGTTGCTACTAGATTCATACCAATCAATAATCTTATCTACATCATCATTATATTCATCAGGATGTTTAATGTTAGACTTGCTCATTAAATCTTTAAAATACCTAGCATATCCAAATAATTCAACCTGATAAAAGGTAAGGTGAGTAACGGGTTTACCAAAGAAAAAATAAGGATTATCATCAGATAAATAAAAATAATTAAGGAAAAATCCACTAACTCCTATTCTTTTTATGTTGTGATTTGTAAATTTTTGGGCACTTTTTGAATAAGCGTTGACAAGAATAAATAATTCAGTTTGATCCATTTCTTCAAATTCTTCTAATGTAAAAGCATTGACTTTGCATTCTTCGTCTTTATAAACAGAATAATAAATATAAAACTCGTTCATTCTTTTGCCAGAATATGTCTCGCAAGTATTTTCTAATAAATCGTTTTTCTTTTTTTCAAGGGTAAGAATTTCTTCGTTTATATCTTTCATTTGTTTATCAATATTGTCAAGGTCTCTAGTTAAATAAAGTTTGCGGCGAGTCCTTATTAAATTAGCAACAGTTAATTTATTTTGTTCTATTTTCTTATCGTCTTTTGCGTTGTATAGGCCATCTTTTATTAGTTCTTTTATTTTTTCTTCGTTTGTGGGAATACCTTGAGATTTAGCTTTATTGTAGTAATGATTTTCACGCACTTCAATATTACCTGCATCTTTTGGAGACATGTGTTTCACATAATAAGTACTGTTATTGGCTATAAAAGCAGAAGATCCAGTTACTATTTCCCAGTAGAGAGATTTTAGGTTTTTATTAAAGGCTTCTAGATCCATATACTAAAAAGCCCCCGCTCGCGCAGGGGCTAGGATTAATTTAAATCAAGGGATTAAAAAATTTGCTGCTCTATTCTCAACAGTTCAAAGTCTTCTTTTGAAACTGCTCTTCCTATATACCAGAAGCTAATAAAATAGATAAAAGCATTAGCTACTTTAATTAGGTGAGGGTCTTCTGATTCGAAAATTTCGTCATACTTGTTCATTCGGGCTTCATAATCTCCTTCACCAAAGAATGGTAGTTTCTCCCCGTTTTTCTCATAGTATGACAAAAATAATATCCACCAAGTTATGACCTTATTTCGAGCCCTTGTTTCTGCGGTATTATCAAACAAGGATTCTTTTTGCATCTCTAAATCGGTCAATGAATTTTTGATGGCTGAAATTTTGTTTTGCAACTCTTCTTTTTTAGTTTCAAAATATTCTGGACGATCTTTTTCTTCTAGAGCGCCTAATCTTTGAAGCTCATTTTGAGCTTCGTATAAATCTTTGTAAGCGTCTGCTTCAGCGTTCTTAGCTTTATCTGCTAAAATACCCCCATCATCTACATAACGCTTATTAAGTAGAGTGCGAGTAAGGAGCCCAGCTTTTACGCCTTCAGAAAGTTTTACTCCGTAAAATAATTCTGCCTCATCAAATAAAGCTCGCGTTGGCTTTTTAATAAAATAATTTTGAGGAACCGGCTTATTTACGTCTTTTGTGATTGTAATTTTTTGACCAGAAGCGTCTACAGATTCTTCTGTTTCTTTTACTATTGAATCTTTATTAATAGCAAATTCGTATATTGTTTTCATTTATAAATCTATATTGTTTAACTCTTCTTCAAATTGTCTAATAGCATCGTTACCTGCATCTAACACTCTTTTTCGTAGACGCTGGTACTTATCATCAGAAATATTATATCCATCTTCTTTTAAATCTTCAAGTAATATTAGAAAATTTTTATATAGATTAATAACTTTGCGTCGATTTTGAAAGAGAACGAACTCTTTCATTTTTATATCCATAGCCATAAAACCTTTGGAGAACCTTTATCCTTATTTATATTTACACACAGGAAAATAAAAAAGCCCCAGTTTTTGACTGGGGCTTTGTGTTGGTTTAAATTTTATTAGTTAAGTGGGAAAGTTTCTAACATGAACAATCCTCTATCATTTTGTTGAGGAGAGCCGACTTGGGTAGAGAAGTTCAGAGTAACTTCTTTATTAGCTCCGATTGAAGAAGAGAAGTCTTGAGAATCAAGATTCAATCTCTTAAGAACGTAACCAACACCTTCATTAGCAAGGTTGCTTGTATTAGCAACAGAGGGTGCAGCGAGTTTAATTACGGCATCGTATAAACCATCTGTATTAACTAGATCAACTAAGTTACCAGTGGTAAGATCTTGGACTATAGCAGTAACTGCTAAAGTTACAGTGACTGGAAAGTCAATTTCTCTAGAATAAGCATATTTACTTCCCAGCTTTTGTAATGGGCTTCTGCTTAGAGCCATTGAGATTGAAAAGTTTTGAATTGCAGCAGAAGTGGTAAGATCTGTACCAGCGTAACTTTGCCCCTGAGTCTTGGTGAGAGAGAAAGTAATGTCTCCGTGCCTTAAGGCGGCAACTTTTCCTAAATTGTTTTCGCTATTAGGATTGGTGGCAGCTTGAGGTAGAGCAAAGGTTCCACCAGCGATGTTTCCAACAGAAGTTACGCCGGGAGCAGCGCCTGAATTTCCATTACTGAAATTCATGTTTAAGCATTCCAAACTAACTGAAGTAGTTGGGAAATCTCCTACAGCAGCATTAACTGAATAATTAGTTAAGAATCCATTTCCTAATCCAATTGTACTTCCGGGAGTAGTATTTGCAGCAGAATCATTAGCAAATGAAGAAGCATCATTACCTTCGCTAACAGTTCTAATGAAATAATTCTTGGTATTAACAAATCCACTAGTAAGGATTCCTGACAAACAAGAAGTAGTAGCATTTGCAGTAGTAATGTCCACAATTCCAGTAACAGAATCAATGACCGTAAAGCCTATGTTTTTCTCATTTGCCATGTCTGTTAGTAAATAAGTAAAATCAAGACCAACAGTAGGTTGCTCTAGAATAATACGGTCAATAGCAGCTAGGTTGCCAAATTGGTTTACGTCCCTTCTTGTAATATTAAAATTATAGTTGCAAGACTGGACACGAGAAAACTGGTTAACGAATAGTGCACCAGTCTGTGCTGTAGAAGCCGTTACATCAACAGTATCTTTTGTGTTAAACAGGGCTTCTGATTGATATATTACGCGATTTCTTGACATATTTTATATCCTTTAAATTTCTTTTTATTATTACATTTTATTTGTTGTTTTGAGAAATTATATTATTTCTTCTTCTTGTATCCAATGATCTCCTTGCATAAAGACTCCCTTTGTGGAATCTTGTGGAGAACTCATTTGACCTCCAAATGTTAAAGTGGCTGTTTTATTAGCTCCGATTGAAGAGTCAAAGCTTAAAGATTCTAATTGAGTGGATTTCATGAAATATTTAACACCTGTTATTCTGCCTAAATCAGAAAACTCAGTTCCGGGTTTAATAAATGAAACAGACGCATCAAATTTAATATCTTTATTAGATGCAATATTTACTAAATTACCAGTAGCTAAATCAGAAACTAAAACATCTACTGAGAAAGAGTAGTTAATTGGGAAAGTTATCTCTTTAGCAAAATTAAATGTATTTCCTAATTTATTCAATGATTCTCTTGCTAAGGCAATACTAAGGCTAAAACTTTGAGCATTTAATACAGAAGATCTTGTATCGACACCAAAACCTCCAGAAGCATAAAACGAAGTTAAGTCAAGAACTATGTTTCCGGGTTTAAATGCAGACACAGTTTCAGACAAGTTAGTTCTTCCATTAAAATCTGGCAATGAAAAAGTACCATTTACTCTTGAACCATCTTTATCTATAGAAGGCAATGGGTATCTTGCTCCTGCCGCTGAAGATTTAAAGTTATTTGCGCCCGTTAATATCGAAAAGTTTCTCGCTTCGTTAGTTATACTAACTGTTGGAAAGTCTCCAACTGCTGCGTTTACTGTATAATTAGTAATAACACAGTTTCCAAAACCTATAATAGCTTGATCTAAAGTTCCTGTAGTGGCTACTGAAACGTCATTTCCTTGAGCAACAGTCCTAACAAATAAGTTTCTTTCATCACTATTTTTTGTTAATATTCCGCTTAAGCAAGTGACTTCTAAAATTGAAGAAGTTCCTTCTGGATAGTTATTTGCAAGAGTAGGAGAGAACACTGAATTATTAGAAGTTCCTCCAATTCCAACATTAACAGGAACATTTGTGAAAGAATCCTGCGAGGTAATTTGAGACGAATTTATAAAAATAACACCTGAACCTCTATTTGTAATAGAAACCCCTGTAGCCTGACCTGCATAAACACCTCCAGTGGCTACTCCAAAAGAAAGGACAGGAGCGACATTTCCAACTGCTTGACTTAAAGTTAAAGTAAAAGGTCTTAAATAGCCTTGACCACCGTCAACTATAGAAGCAGAAGTTATTCCAAATTCATCATCTCCAGAAGCAGAAACTGTTAAATTTACTACTGCGCTTCTCTTTAAAGTAGTAACCTCAAAACCTAATTCTTTTTCATTTTTAAATCCATTTTGTAAATAATTAAAATCAATACCTACAACTGGCTGATCAATAATTATTCTATCTACGGCAGCTAAATTACCAAATTGATTAATCTCTTTTCTTGCGACATTGAAATTATAATTAATGCTTTGAACGCGATCCAAATTAGTTAAATTTGGCGACAAACCGCTTTGCATAATCACAAGAGAAGAAGAAGTAGTTGTATCGCCAGAAGCTAGAGTGCGAGTAGAGAGAGGATCTAATTGATTTAGCTTTTGGGTAGGAACGTTAGGAGCGTTGCTTCCAGTAATAAACTTATAATGACCTGAAATCGCGGGACTTGGGCCTACATACAGAGCTTCGCTTTGATAAATTACTCTATTCCTTGGCATATTTTTTAGGTTTGTCTTGGTTGTCTAAATTTAAATAATTCAAAATCAATTAACCCATAGTAAGAACCGGGATTAATGTTGTTCTCTCTATCTCTTACACCTGCGATCTTTGATACGGAAACACTATCTATCATGCAGTAATCTTTTCCAGATGTAATATTGTTATAATTAAAAGCAACGCCACTCTTAAAACTCCCTAATACATTAAATGGATTGTATGTTGGGTCAATTAATGGAACGTTGTCATAATTTCGATCTCTAAACAAAGAACACACTGCATCTAAAGTATATTGAGAATCTGCAATGACTATTGCTCTAAAATCTGTTCTCGTTTCGTCTGTGCCGCCGAAAGCCAAAGGATCATTAGTACTGCCATTGTTTTTAATGAAAATAACAGGGTATGTTATTGTATTTTCTTTGAGAGAATCTTTCAAAGATGTAGCTGGAGTCTTATTTCTCCTAGCATATTGAGTTTCAAACAGTAAAACTTCTTCTGGTTGAGAAGTCATTAAAACATTAAACTCTTTAACAGAATAAGTTCCTGAAACATTTAAATTACCAGAAGTTAAGTAGATTTGACCTTCTGAATAATTAATTCCACTGAGTGGACCTTGACCCAGATTGTAAGTAGTATTATTAATGGTAACTCCAGTCATTACTGTAGCTCCTGTTATAGATGTATCATAAACTAAACCCTTGTAAGGGCCGTTATAAGCATAAAAACCATTAACATAAGAAGAATTAGCTGGAAAAGAAGTAGTTACGTTATAATAAGCCTCGCCTTTAGAAAGCAACGTGTGGTCAAACCACATTAAAAATGAAGAAGATATTTGATTGTCGAACTGAGCTTTCATTATTTAAGTTTCTCCTTTATGTTATTTAATATTTCACTCAGATATTTTATAGTAGAAAATGCCCCAGATCTAACTTTGTTATCTGATTGAATGCCTCCACCAGATCTACTTTGTTTAAACTTGCCTGACAAATAGTAACCAAGACCAGAGATGCCTCTCTCAATACCTCTAACCCAACTCCTTCCTGTTTCCCAAGGCAGAGGCGTTTTTTGTTCTATTGATTTTAAAGTAGGTATTTCTACTTTGAAATTAAATTCTATACCAGTAGGTACAGTTTTGCTTTGAGGATTTTTATTTAAAACTATCTCATTTTCCAATATTTGTCTTACTTCTTCAGTAGGCTTCTCTTCTTCATTAAATCCTATAAACGAAAACAAATTAGCGTCATCTTTAGCTCCGGGTAAAGTGTTTGTAATATTTTTGCCATTACTTCCTGCATTTAATTCTACAGTGACAGGGTGTTGATCGAATTCTTTTAGGGTTTGATTTTTAATCCTTTGAAATTCTTTCTCTGCTCTTTGATAAGCTAAATCTTGTATATTTTTAGAAAAGATGAGCTTTTTTACTTCTCTATTTAGAACAGCTTTATTTATTGTAGCCATTACATTATCTCCTTCATCATGTATTCATAGAAGTTTTCATTAATGTATTTTTTGACTACAAAACCATATTGGACATTCCAAGATTTATTATCAAAAGTGATTCTTTCTGTTTTGCCGTTTTCTATATAGTCTTTGGCGGCATCTCTTACTCTTATTCTAGCGGTAGTATTTGGATTTTTGATTTCTGAATTTAAGGAAACAATATCTTCATCAGGGCTACCATAAAATATCCTTGCTTTATAAACCCCAGAGACAGGAGTATATGTTACACTCTCTGGTAACTGATCTGATGGGTAACCAAAAATTGGCGTATCATTTACAGAAATTATATTCTTAATTGGCTCTTTGAAGACGACAATATCCCTAGAAAGAGTATCAAAAAGATCAACATAATTTGATCCAAAACTTGTTCTTTGTGCATCTGTTAATAAAGAAGCCATAATTAAGTTCTATTAAATGGGCGAATTGAATAATGCTTGTCAGTAATAAAAGAACCAGCGACAGTGTCATCACCAGCAACCTGAAGAGGACCAACGTCATTGATGTTATAGTCGCTAATCATCATAGTTAATTCACTGTAAGCTGTTTTCTTAGCATCTAAGTATATTTTACTTGTTTCATTTCGATTGATTTTGCGAACAGTGCCGCCGCCATCTGTCACTTCAAGTAGGCTGTCGCTATTTATAGCATTTAATGTTTGCCTTACTTTTAAATCATAAAAATAACATTCATAGATTTTCTTGTAAATAGCTTTCTCTGCTTCTCCAAGGTTAGGATTAAACTCTAAAGTAACATCATTGACAACGATGCTTTTATTTAGTTTGTTGTTTAAAATACCGATATTATTCCTTAGCCAATAAGCTATGGCAGGAATAGAAAGATCAATTGGTTGACCTAATTCAAAATAAATTTCTTGAGCCATGTCTACAATTTTCATATATTAGTATGTTACCTCTGGGTTAATGATGAAATATCCACCTTCGATTGTGCGAGCGTAATTTTCTCCTGAAAAAACTTGAACATCATAAAGAAGATAACTACAAGGCAAAGCTGCCATTAGATTTCTATTGATATTAATATCTAAATAGCCGCTAACGAAAGCTTCACCAGCATCGCCTGATACAATAATAGGATTTAAATTAAGTAAAACTCCAGATCCCGTCACATACACATCTTCATTTGTGTACGCAGAACCATAAGAGTATCTTACATATCCTGAAGCCGTATAACCCGATAAATTAATAATATTATTATCAGCATCAAGAGCAGTAAGCCTCTTATAAAAAGAGTTGCCTTGTGTACCTGTTAAATTCATACACATTATTACACAAAAAAGCCCCTTTCGGGGCTTAAAGAATAATAATTAAGGATTATCGCCACTTATAATTGGTGGAGGTGTTTCGTTTACAGTTAATATCGCGGTATTACTTGTTGTACTACCTGCTATATTAGTTACTGTCGCGTGATAATTACCTGAATCATTTAATGTTGATGTTTGGATGATGTATGTATTACCGACTGCGCCCATAACTTCAACTGAATCTTTAAACCATTGATATGTAATTGGGGATTGTCCAGTTGCGTTAACATTAAATACGGCTCCATCACCTACCATAATGCTCTGACTTGTTGGCTGTTCAGTTATTACTGGAGGAGTTGGAGAAGGTGGAGGAGTAGGTACATTAACAGTTATGACAGCAATATTGCTTTGAACAGATCCTGCTACATTGTTAACAGTCACAAAATAGTTTCCAGAATCAGAAATCTGAGCGTTAGTTATCTGATACATCTCTCCAGTCGCCGCTTGAATAATTTGTCCGTCTTTATTCCATTGATAAGAAAGAGGAGCATCACCCATAACTCCTACATTTAAATTACCAAATCCGCTAACATTCAAGTTAAGACTTTGAGGCTGAGAAACGATTACTGGTGCTTGAAATAAACTTAACGAAACACTAGTGGTCACAGTTGATCCTACTGGGTTATTAATTGATGCATAATAAGAACCCAAGTCACCAGTTCCAACCGAAGGGATAGGATAAGTTGCAGAATTTGCGCCTGTAATGCCTATTCCATTTTTAAACCATTGATAAGACAATGGAGAATCACCACTAGCAACAAAAGAGAATTCGGCGGCTTCGCCATTCAATACTTTTAGGCTCACTGGCTGAGTGATTATAAATGGGCTAATAGCTTCAGTATATCCTAAATTATTCAATACAACATTTTTAACATATTTATAATCATCGCCAACAGTTTGCTCAGGGGGCCAATTTTGCCAATCGTTTCCAGCTAGATTAGTAAAAGTTCTATCAATTACTAAATCTGCTGGATTTTTCATTACTACTGAAAACTGAACGCCGTCATGAGGATCGAAAGCATTAAAATCTACACATAGTTCTGTAATGTTCGCGCCAGATGGCTTAGGGTAAACTGGGATAAAGATTGTATTCATTTTCTTATTTTAATCGAAATTTAAGTTATACTAATATTTTTTTACACTTTATAAACCAAATCTATCTTTTGTAGCATTGTAATTTTGTAATATCTGAGAATCCGTAAGTTGTCTATTATATATTCTAGTTATTGCGACACTGGCTCCCAATAAATTTGATGGTGATCCTGTAACCAATCCCGCTGCTATTGTAACA
>Ga0194116_10003301_pt1 | contig 19600 bp, 14 predicted proteins | sample TA2MahsurfametaG_4_FD_148617 | JGI IMG/M metagenome (GOLD analysis project Ga0194116, IMG submission 148617) | Freshwater microbial communities from Lake Tanganyika, Tanzania - TA2015008 Mahale S9 surface | ecosystem: Environmental > Aquatic > Freshwater > Lake | place: Tanzania: Lake...
CGAACCCGGCACGGGTTGCGATGACCCCATCAAGTCGTGCACCCTCAAGATTCGCGTGAGAGAATCTTGAACCTGACACTTCCGCATTCTCAAGTCGCGCCCCCGCCAGTTTGGTGCTTCTGAAATCTGCATACTTGATCTGAGCCGACTGCAGCATCGCCCCCGTCAAGTCAGCGCTATAGAATTTGGTGCCCTCGAGATTTGCCCGAGTAAGTTGAGCACCGCGGAAACTTGAGCCATCGAAATTTGAGCGATAGGCATCCACGTATTTGAGATTTGCCTGGTCAAAATTCGTATTCACGAGCCACGACCCGAGCAGGTCCGCACCAGACAGGTATGCCCTTTCGAAATTGGCGTCCCTCCCCCGAACACCGTTGAGCTGAGTATGTTGTAACGCGGCAGCGTGAAAGTCCGCTTCGCTCACATCGGTGCCAGACAGGTCTCCATAGCTCAGGTCGCTATGGCTGAGATCGACTCGCTCAAGCTGAGCGCCCCGCAACCACACCTCTGTTAGTTTTCGACCCGACAAGTTAGATCCTCGAAAATCACAGTTCATCAGCATGGGGCGTTCATAAAGCTCGGTCTTCAGCGCCTTTAGACAGCGGGCGTCCGCGAGCGGCGTCGGGTTCGATGTGGTAGTCGTCGCGGCCACGGTTGTCGATGTCTCGATGGTCGTCGTTACGGCGGATTGTTCATCCGTACTACACGCCACCACCGAGCCGAGACCGACGAGCACCACCAACGGTCGAACGAGGGCGCGAGACACATGATTCACGGTGGGTGACCGTCCTTCGCTGTTTCTACGCACGACGCCACTCGGCGAGTGACGTCGTCAGTCGCTTTTCGTGCCCCGCCGCTCTCCGGTGACGCGAGGTGGCGCAGGAACGTAGACCCTCGCGGAATGATTGACCTCTCTGAGACACATTCGCAACACCCTGACTGCATTGGGGACTGCCGTCGTCCCAGTGGCATATGGATCCGACACCGACCCAAACGATGGTTCGGATACCAGCCCAACGGCGTCACCCACGACGATGGTCGTAGCAGTGTCCACTAGTTTCCTCGACTTCAATCAGACCGACGTGCAGCCGCTCCAGCCACTCAAGAACCCCGCCGTCGGCGCGACCTACGAATTCATCCGAACGATGTTCAGCGACTAAATGCGACCCGCCTCAGCCAGCGATTCCTCTCCGATTGTGCCTTCGCGGTAGCCGATGAGACGCAGTACGCCACCAATCTCGGCAGATTTAGTGAATGTCACATCACTCAGTGTTTCACGCTGCACGGCTGAGCTAACAAGTTCCTCTAGCTTCGATGTTCGCGGGGCAAAGCGAATCAACACTGCCCGTTCTGGGGTCGTGTCGAGAGCGCCAATACTTTCTGCTTGCACAAACTGGACCATCGGTTCCGATTTGCCCATCAGAACTATGCCATGCAAGAGCTCATTGATGGCATCGGCATTGTCCCAATAGTTCTCAATCAACTTCTGGCGTTCTCGCTCACCGTCACTCTGGTCTTTCAGATGGTTACTGCTGTATACGCCGTTCTCTACAACGCTCTTTACATATTGCTGCAGTGTTTCACGGATCTCTAGGACAATACGGCGACCGACATCGTTGGCGTTCGAACCCAACAATGAGAAGATGTGAGCCTCAATTGGATGTTTCACCAGCCAGATCACATCCCTACCCAAAACACTTTTCACCTGCTCGAGATTCTTGAAGATACCAATCTGCGCACCCGCCTGGAACGTTCGACGTACAGCTGGATTGAAGGAATAGTTGTCGTAGTCGCTCTGGACTGATGTGGCTCCATCAATCAACACGTCCTGAATGCCGTTCAGCACTTCACGCAAGACCGAATCTCGAAAGATGCTCAATGGATCAATCGCCGACCTCCGCGGCTTGCTTAGGATCCAGTCGTTCAATGCGACACGTCTTATGAATCTCTCGTGTTCGACTATTCCCTGCTGAATCTCATCAAGTCCGAGGCTGCGACCCCACTTCATCAACTCTGAGCTGGCGAACGATAGCAGAAATGCGCCGCCTACCACACCTAACAGCACGACAACAAAGATGACTTCTGATGCAATTCGCAATTCCTGCCGTAAACCACTCAATACGGTAAAATTCATAAGGAGGTTCGGAGTCTGATCATCAAAGATGTGATCGAGTAGTCCGAGAAGACCGAGACCACCCAGGAACGCAGCCAACGATCGAAACCATGGTTCGGCAAAGAGTGTCGCGAATCTTCGCGCTGCCGCCATGGCTGGTCCGGCTGGCGCTAATCGGGCAGCGTCGTCCAATCGTTCGGTCAATGGTGTCAGTTTCTTCGTCTCAAACTCTTCCCTTATCTCGTCTCTTGTCTTCGGCGTAATCTCTTTGATGGCCCGATCAATTTTCCCAAAGTACGGAGCTACCGACTGCCCATTGGCAAGCGCGTCCAGTATTGCCTGAACCACACGTTGCAACAACAAAGTGCGTTCGGTCTTGAACCGTTGACGAGCGTCATCAGATCGCCAGAGTTGGATTCCAGCCTCCTCAATTTGAGTGGGCTCGTCTCCATCAAAGCCATCACTAGCTTCGATTGAAGAGATGAGTGTTCCGACTGTCTGGTCAACGAATCGCAGGCTGTCTGAGAGTTCCTGAGAGGCCTGCAGTTGTCTCGCGTTTGAGCGGGCGACTCGCTTCGGTACCGAGTGGCCGGTCTTGAGTCCGTACCATTCGTATGCTGAAGTGATTGCCTTGTTTGCCGCAGCGTAGTTGAGAGAAAGACCCTTTCCTGGCAGCAATAGGTCGGGTTCATCCGCACGACCGCTCAAATGCTGCGGAACCTCCCATTCCGGAGGACGGGGCTCCAATGCCGAAAAGCTGTCACCACCATTGATGCTTAGCGCTACTTCCCGGAATGCATCCCTTATTGCGTCCACAGGGAAACGGCCGAACCAAGCTTGACGTGTTCCCACTGAGTAAGCCCGATAGGGCTTATCAAGTGTGGCCGTGAACACCTCCGAGAAAATCTCAGGAACGCGAAGTGCGTCTTCAACAATCTCGACAGTCCGAGATCCATCAACGTCGTTAGGCCAGATTGCCAGAGCGTCCGGCGTTGCGCGCTCTGATGAGAAGTACACACCAATATTGTCCTCCAGAACCAGGAGACGCACTCGATCTGGGTTGTTGACGATTGCGCTTGGCAGTCGAACGTCTGACAACTCCATCACAGACCGAGAACCGGTCGTGCATCGGATAAGCACCTTGAGATTGAGTGCACTGTGCATCAACCTTTCGTAAAACTCACCGTGCCCCCCGATTTTCGTCAAATCGTCGCGCACTAGCACACGAAACACATCTACGACACCAGAGTCAGTTTGGTCAACTGCTGATGACAGCATCCGAAGGACAGCGCGGGAACTGGCCGCCTCAGCTGCGGCGTCGAGCACCACGACTTCTTCCTCTATAACCGCAGTCATGTGTCAGTCACGATGCAAAGCACGGACGGATTATCGCTACACATCAGAGAGTTTCGGTCAGTGATCGGCGTCATAGGGCCGCACGTAGTTGGTTGCGCATCGCTTCGGACGCCCCCGTTGCTACGTACACGCCGGCGATGGAGTAAAACGCAAAGTTCGGGAACTGCGTGTACGGCGCCAACATGCTCTCAACGATGTCGTTCTGCCAGAACTTACGAATCGCCTCTCGATGTGCAATCGCCACTGGGGTTAGACCCAATAGTGTTTCGGGAGTCGTGGCTTTTGCCTGATACTCGAGCACCACGTTGATAATTGACTCAAAGAGCTCTGACGGCCGCTGAGGTGCTTTGTCGTTGAAGCTGAGCCACTGTGGTCTGTATTCACCGAACCACTTGATGGCCTCGGGCATGTGTGTGTTTGCCAGTGCGTTGGCAGTCACAATCCTCTCTTCGTAGCTGTTGAACAACGACGACCACGGTGACGCCCCATACATCGAGGTCAACTCGAGGTCGAAGTATGCCGGAGCGCCCGGCACCTGTACTCGAATCGACTCGGGCCAGTCGATTGAACCACTGATAATGCCGATGTGGCCGTCATAAAGAGCTGACAGAAAGTTGCGCAGGATTGTTCGCCGATTTGTGGCGTCAGTGAGATCCTGCAATCTTCCGTATCCGACTCTTTGCCTATATATCAGCCGATCGGACGCAATTGGATCCTGGATTGCTCTCAGATGAGTAGCAAACAAGTGGCGCACTTCTTCGCTATCTAGTAACCCGTGAGCAATTATGTTGATAGAGGCCGTCAAACTTGAAGTGTTGCCAACAGCCGAGAACTTGAATACTTCATGCCTGTCAAAGTCTGCGTATCGTGCACCGAATATGGTGTCTCTGAGATAATCCTCAATATGTTGGTTCGCGACTCCAGGATAAGTAACGAGAACACGCGGCTTGCCACCACGAACGGGTGGAATCACTCCTTCGGGCAGAAGTCCTGCCAACTTGCTGTGCAACTGCTCGAGCTCTGGTGTTCGTGCTCCGGGAGCCGCGTGGGCGCTTGCATCCAGGGATTCTGCCAGCGGGGGAAGCACATCCTGAAGTTCGTCAAGTACGACGACTCGTACAGATTCAGTGAGGCGATCGATGAATCTTTCAAAGTCACGATTTCTGGCGAAATCTCTCAGAGCATCGTTCCAGTGATTTCGCTGGTCCGACCGCATGATTGCTGAGAGCAAGCTGCCGTCGTCGGTTTCGGAAATACCGTAGCGCTCGCGAACCTGCTGCTTCACATCATTGATGAGGGACGTGAGCGTCCGTTCCATATCACCCGCTTGAGACGGGAGGTATTCCACAACTCCGAGCGTCGTTTCTCGCAGCTTGCCGATCTCTAGAAGTTGCAGACCATCAGCAGCACTCAATTGGTCTGCAAGTGCACGACGCAACTCGGCAATCAGCCGTTCGGCGTCATCCACCGACGATCGCCAGTTAACTTGTCGCGTACGCCACGCCTCTCTCCACGCAGCCCGAACTTCAGCAACATACTTGGCTTCCCACGTCTTGACCCATCGCTCCGCGTCGGCCGGCTTCGGGCGTCTCTTCAAGAATGGAAGACGAAACGTTCGACCCCGCCCTCGAGTGCGAGCTGCCACTGGGGCTTCGTCAAACCAGTTTCCGCGAAGTGCGCCAATTGCACGACCGCCGATTTCCAGTGCGTCAGACAGATTGCGATCGGTATTGGAGTCGAGCAATCGCTCAAGGCCATCGAGTGTGTTGACACTCTGAATCTCCGGAATTCGATCGCCGATAAGTCTTGTGACTTCGATGAGCGAATCCGCCATCTTCCTCTCCAAATTACCCTGAAACACACGAAACTTTGACTCTTCTTGTAGGGCGGCGGGTGGTACTGCGAAAGTGATGGGGACTTGAGAGTTGAATTTCTCGGGACGCATGATTTCGCCTTGTCCCGAGCCGTCGAGGAAGTGGCTTACATGCTCCTGAGTCGGAACTCGTGAAGTGATGGCTGAGCTCTGAGCCCTCAATCCATCAGCAAGAATCCGTTGGCTGATGACTTCCGCTAGTCGCTCGGAGGGCAGGGTCAACGACGCGCTCACAGCCGGCATGATGTTCTTCCGGCCGAGCAACGTGTGATGCATTTCGGGAATCTCGTTATCATTCACGAGTTTGTCAACGAACCCCATATTGATCTGGTTGACTTCTGCAACTGTGCTGACCTGCGACACAATCGATGAGGCGATGCTGCGGTAAACATCGGTACGGCTTAGGCCGCCCCGCTGCTCTACAAGCGTCGCGACCTTCACTACGGTGTTCCCAAACTGAGTATTCAGGTTTATTGCCCTCTCCGCAGCGGGGCCGCCGACTGAGTTCCACGGGTACATCACACGACGTTCGGCGGCGAGTTCAGGGTCGGGATTGTTGAAGAGGTCCATCAATCTGCTCAGGTCAAGTAGCGCAGTCGCAGCGTTCAGTTGCGTGTTGCGTCGATTCACACCATGCAAGACGCTGTCGAACAGAGAAGGCATAATGACGATCGGCATGATCGTGCATGGGACATCTGCAAACCTGGTGACAATCTCGTTGTACAACAGGTGAATCACGTCGTAGAACACGCCACAACCTGTTCCACCTGCCAAGGAGAAGCCAACATATACCGCGAGGCTGTTGGAGTGCGGAGTAGCGCCAGTAAAACTCGTGAGTTCTCCAGTTGATTGACCGAGAGCGTCAAGAGCTGCACCGAGGTCTCTCCCGAGCGTCTGCTGATAGCCCTGGCGCTTGAGCGACGCAAAGAGAGCGATGCGGCCGATAGTGGGATACTGACCAGCGCCATTTGTCAAAGGAGCAACATTCACCTCGCTGTCATTCGGTATCCATGTGTCGACTCCCGAGACTCTTTGATTTCGAAGATATGCCGCTGCATCCTGCGAAGAGTTGAAAGGCGGCAGGATTGTATGAATCGCCGTTGCATTCTTGCCCCTGAGATGCGTGTTGATTTCGTCAAGTGCATTGCGGCTGAAATCGAGATACACCGACTGGATGAATCTTGGCAGTTGGCCTGGTGCGAAGCCTGCAAACGGCCCCCCACGAGCGACAAGTCGACGACCATCCAACCCGCAAACCTCACGCGTCAGCGCTGCGGTGAGTTCTCGCCCGATGTCGAGACCCGAGCCACCGATACCGACATAGAGGAATCGCTGCCTAATCATGTTGTTCTGTCTCCCTGTTTGCTCTCTTGTTGATGAGTCGGTTAGTCACTGTCGACGGGCTCCTCGGCGAGGTCGTCTTCTGGAACTTCAATCCGAAAGTGAGTATTGCGAAAGGGTATGCCATTCCCCGGGTCAGATTCAAAATTGAAGGTGTGCACGGCCTCGGCACCCTCAATGTTCACGCCACCCTGACTACCTTGCCGCGCAGGTTGCACAACCAGAAAGTCCCCGGTTTTTCGCTTTCGTAGGCGCCTTACCACGAGGTCGGCACTCTCTGGATCCGCCTCGACAAGCCAACCGTTGGGGTCTAACACAAACCCCATCTCTTTGACATCACCAAGATGAGCACGAGTATTCCAGGCGCTCGCACGATTCGCTTGAGTGTTTCTCTGTCGCAATTCTGCCCCCATTGGGAACACGGCCATCTTCTTACGGCGACGCAACCACCAGACGAGTGCGGCAATTGCGGCCAGCGCAAGTATCAACCATATGAGCCACGGAGGTGACGGAGGTGGCGGAGGTGGCGGAGTGTCGCTTCCACCGTCCTCGACCACGACGGTTGTCGGAGTAGTGCCGTTTTCAACCTCAAGTTTGCAAGTATCTCTTGAGGCCTTTAGCCAGATGAATGCCTTCTGACCTTCTGACAACTCGACTGCGACATTGATGGCTATCTGGGTGCTGACATCGCGCAGCGGCACCTTAACAGTTGACTGCGATAGAGCAACCTGTCCAAGAACTGCGTTTGAGGTGGCATTGACCAGTGTGATCTGCGGGTACGACACCGCGATGCCGGGCTCCCAAACAATCGACGTCCCATCCACGCGCCGTACTTGAACGGTGACACTCTTCGAGTCACACTCTTTCAACTCCAGATCGACGAACCCGGACTGAGATGTCTCCACCGTTGGTTTGGCATCTGGCCGCTGGACCGCCGATGTAATCTTCCAGAGCCCAACATCATCGCCTGAAACCTGGACGCGACACGAGAGCGATCCGTCCCTGGCCCGCGACCACTGACCTTCGCAAAGTTGCCTCCCAGTTCGCACAATCTCAACGACTGGATCATCATCGCTCCCGCGCACGGTCAGGGTCACATCGTCGACGAATGGGTGCACTTCGAAGTCGTAGGGAATTGGCTCTGCGCCACCAAAGCCAACACAGAGAGTTGCGCCAATGATTTGCAAAAGGTAACTTCCAAGAGATTGGCCTTGAGCGACAATTGCGTAAGGCTGCTGGCCAGCAGGGCAGGTCGATGGCGCACCTCGTTTGGCTAGGTCGTCAAGTTCTTCTTGTGAGACATCTCCAAACCCGAGTGGCCAAATCTGTGCGCTACCGACTTGTAGTTCATCTGCCGCCGCACGCAAGCGTGAAGTCTCTTCTGGTGAGACGCCAGACTTCTGACGGTCGCCAGCCGGATCATACTTCCCATCTGTGAGCAGAATCACTGCTCGCGCGTCCGGCGCAGGCGCAGAGGAACGGAAGACATTTGACGCATACTGCAGCGCACTAGCGAAGTCGGTATGTTGTCCGTCGGACCCACGACGACGAACTTTGCCGGCGCAATCAACAAGCTCTGAAACCGTGTCTTTCGTCAAGTAATCAAGTGCGCACTTCTCGTCAACCGCGAGCGGTCCGCTACCGAAGCCCGCAATGGCGACCCGAACAGTGAACTTGTCGCCAGAGAGTTCACGGCGCGACACGAGATCAGCGACAGCCCGCACCTCGTCTTGCACATCCTGTTTCGAAAGACTCGCAGACTCATCAACGAGTATGACTATGTCCAGTGACTTACGATCGTGTGACACATTTGATGCGGCTGCCGCCTGGGACAAAGGACCCAGAGCGATCCCGACCACCAGCCATAGCACCATGACTGAAATACGCGGCAATCTCTTCATGGAAGACTGCCCAGCACGTTCGCACGACTCATTTATGTGCCCCCAAGTCCTCGTTAGTATACGATTCGTAGTGCCTGTCGTCCTAGTAGGTGACCCATCTTTGTCGGTGCTCAACATTGTCCAACTTTGACGATTTCGGGGACTTTGAGAACCTCGACCACGACCAACCCGAGGCTACGTGTGCGACCTGTGGTGACCCCCTGTGTCCTGGTTGCGGTCCGAGTGTTCAGACTCGGCTACTGAGACTTCTCGTTCTCCCGATTGGAATCGTTGTTGTGGCCTTGGTTACGCGCTCCATATTCTTCGGTGGACCGGACTCGCAGCCCGTCACCTCTCCGAGCCTGTCTACCTCTCCACCAGTAGTGACTCCCACTGAAACAACCGTCAAGGTCACCGAGTCCATCGCACCTGAGTCGCCCTCATCGACCAATATTGTCGAAGTTGATAACGGTACTCTGAGCGATGAGACCATTCGGTCAGTCGTTCAGATCCAGGTGTCTGGCTCGCGTGGCTTGTGCGGGTTCGGTTCTGGAACTGTCGTCGGCGACAGGCTTACCGTCCTGACCAACTTTCATGTCATTGAAGAGAAGCCGCGCTGTCCGAGCTCGAGCCTTGCTGTCGCGATTGTCGGATCACTTGACGAAAGACCACGTGTCGAGTTTCGGGCTGATGTAATGGCCGTAGATGAGGATGCTGACTTGGCGATTCTCAAACTGACGCCACTTAATGCCTCAGCACCTGAACTGAGACCGATTCGAATCAGCGAGAAGGTCTCTGTCGGTGAATCAATATTCATCGTCGGCTTTCCTGCGATTGGTGGGGCATCAATCACAGCAACGCAAGGTGTCGTCAGTGGTTTCTCTAATCTTTGGGGAGTGTCTTGGATAAAGACGGACGCATCGGTTTCAGGGGGTAACAGCGGTGGAGCCGCATTCAATCTTCGTGGCGAACTGATTGGTGTCCCGACGATGGCAAGTCAAAGTGAGGATGGCGAGGTGGTCGACTGTCGACCTGCCGCAGACACGAATGGTGACGGATCGATTGATGACAATGATGCATGCCAATCGGTAGGTGGATTCCTGAACTTACTCTCGCCAGCGGCGCGCGCCATACCGCTCCTGAAGAGTCGCTAGAGATACCCCTCACCGGACGAAGATCGTGACTCCGGTGGCCGAATGGTGGAACCAACAGCACTCAGAAGATCTTCCTCGACAAACGTATGCAAGTCGTCACTCGTTATGTCTGCGTCAGTTCGCAACCGAAGCGCGTGTGTGCGCTGCATTAGCTCGAAGAGACGACGGGCCTCGCGAGCATTGCCGAAAGACGAGCCTCGTTTCAGTGTTCGAAAATAGCCCTCAAGTACTGGCCAAGTCGCATCAGCGAGTCGGTAGCCGTTCTCATCGAGGAATCGTTTGAATACGAGAACGAGTTCGGCATCTGTGTAGTCGGGAAAGACAATCTTGCGGGAAATTCGGCTCTGTAATCCCGGATTGGAGAGAAGCAACTCCTCCATCTGCTGCGTGTAACCGGCCAGTACGACAGAAATGCGGTCTCTTTCATTCTCCATAGTGATGAGAAGTTCTTCAATCGCCTCTGCACCAAAGTCGGATGAATTGTTCGATCCCGTGCCGCGGGTCAATGCATAGGCCTCATCCACAAACAACACGCCATCAAGCGCGCGGTCGACTTGTGCACGCGTCTTTATCGCAGTTTGACCGACATACGCCGCAACGAGGTCGGCCCGCGAAACCTCAACAAGATGACCGCGCTCAAGGACTCCGAGATGGGCGAAGATGCGACCGAGTAGGCGCGCCACGGTGGTCTTGCCCGTACCAGGATTGCCGACGAATGCAAAGTGCAAACTTGGGATCTCCCCTTTCATGCCCGCTCTGCGACGAGCTAGGTGCACTCGAGTGAGCTCCACCAGCGCCTGAATCTCCTGTTTAATTGCCGTCAACCCAACCAGGGAGTCTAATTCGGATAGGACGTTGCGCAGACCCTCGTCATTGATTTGTATGTCGTCTTCGTCGGTGGCCTTCGCTGTGATGTCACTTGGGGCAAGTGCGTTCAAGATATCGCTCTCGACATTCTCAATCCTTGATATTCGATCTGCGTGCCGAATCTTTGCATCCTCCAACAACTGACGAGCTGCTCGCGCGTTACCAAAACTCTCACTGGTCTTAACCTTCACAAAGTGGGCGGTCACCGCTGCAATGACATCGTCGCTCACGGCGAAGCCATCACTTACCGCCATTCGTTGGAAGACGTCCGCTAACTCGGCAGCAGAGAAATCTTCAAAGTGAAAGACTTTGGTGAATCGACTTCGTAGGCCGGGATTTGATCGGAGAAATTGTTCCATCTTGTCGGGATAGCCAGCAACAATCACCGAAACTCGGCTGCGATTGTTCTCCATCAAGGTCATCAGTGTCGCGATGGCCTCGGCGCCAAAGTCACTGCCGCCAACATCTGACGGGGTGAGGGCGTAGGCCTCATCGATGAACAGGACACCGTCGAGGGCTTTGGTAAAGATCTCGGAAGTCTTGGTGGCAGTCTGCCCGACATAGCCCGCCACGAGACCTGTGCGATCGGTCTCGACGAGCTGACCTTTCTCCAACAAGCCGTAGCCGTAGAGAATCTTTCCGATGAGACGCGCCACGGTAGTTTTTCCGGTTCCGGGTGAGCCCTTGAATACGAAGTGACGACTGACATCTTTCGCACTGGCGCCTGTCGCCCGGCGAGCCTGTGTGACGGCAATCAGATTGGCATAAGCGGAAAGTTCAGCTTTGAGATTGTCAAGGCCAACAAGATCATTGAGTTCTGTCATTGCTTCCCGCAGGGCTGTAGCGCGATCTCCGTACTCTCCCGTCTGCGCGGCTGTCTGCGCCACTGTCTGTTGGGGCAGCTCTGCAAAGAGATCCACGAGAATCTGTAAGTCATGGGACCGCGTATAGAGGCTGAATTCACATGGCTCTGGTTGACCGGCAAGATGTATCTTTGTGAAGTCGCGATCATCTTCGCCAACACTCGAGTTGTTGACTGTCGACTCTGTTCGAATCACTTCGCTGCCAGGCTTGAACAAGAACTCACGCATCCAACGCCACTCGCCTTGCGAATCAAAGCCTGCAAACATGAGAACGAGCGAGCGGGGTTCTGTGCGTTTACGAGCAATGACTAGCACACCCATTTGCTGCCCCTTCAGCCACACCGGTCGCAGAATCTCGACGAGCTCCATGTCGAGATACTTCGACTCATCCGAAACTCGCAATTGGTCGAATTGGTTGACGACGAAGAGGCTTACCCAGGGCTGGATGTCCCGACGAATACGTCGGTGGAAGAAGGGGTACGGATCACTGTCAGCCGACTGAAGTGTCTGTACGATCGCAGAAACGCTTACTCGGCTTGCCGCGGCCTGCACTGCGACTCGCCCGATGCGCTCATCATGCGAGGCGAGAGTCGACCCGATCATCTCCCCTTGCCACCACACACTGAGTCCGTTGGGCGCAAAGAGACCGGGAATGCCTGGATTCTCAACGCTCTGTAGCTGCTCGTTCTCCATCAACTCCATTGCCACGCTGGGGTCAACATCGTGGGCAATTCGGCGCAGATTCGCAATCGTTGCCGCCTGATCGGCAATAGTGTCCGCGTTGAATAGCACGAGCGGACGGGCAGATGACGCGAGAACGACTCGCTCTAGAAACTGTGACGCATCAATTGGATTGCTATTCCGCGTCATGGCTGGACTGCGTCGCACCTGTTTGTGTTTCGATGACTCGCAAAGCAGCCTTAATGTCGGTTATCGACGGAGCCTTGTCGATCATTGGTGGTCCAGGGTTTGGTCCACAAACATTGCACGATTCGGACTTGTTCACCGTTAGCCAAACCGAACGATGACCGTGTTGCGCCTTTGCGTCTCGCAGAATCTCTTCTACGAGCGTAAAGTCACGCGAGACAGCAAATATTGCGTACTGATGATCGGTCAGGGCCTTTGCAGCGAAACTCTCAAGACTGGTGCCGGTGCCCTTCATCAGGCAAGACAACCCCAATCGCACTCCAACTGCTGCGATTGACTGAATGTCGGCCGCGAGAGCGACTTCCGACACTAGTCGTCCGACGCCGTAGTCATGCTCGCCCTGTTCGACGACCGGTATGTAGTCGCGAAACACTGTCGCGCAGGCAAAGCAGGGGGATGGCGCATCAACGACGGCGACTTCGCCAGCCAGGGCTTTGGCAAACGCGCCTATAAAGACGATCGGCTTCTTGTACCAATACGCCCATTGATTGAGTTGCAATTGAGCTCGGCGATCATCTAACGCGCTCATCACAAGGGAGCTGCCTTCGATTGCACGGGTGAGCTGTTCTCTGCTGAGATCTTGCAGGGTGTTGGGAAGGAAGTTCACCTTGAGGTTCGGGGAGATAGAAAGTAGCCGATCGGCCAGTGCGTCAATCTTCAAACGACCGACATCACTCGCCAAGAAGTTTGCGCGAGATAAGTTTGCAAAGTCCACCGTGTCTGGGTCCAGCAGAGTTATCTCACCCGCACCACATCGCACAAAGTGCTCGGCTACGTACGATCCGACGGATCCGCAGCCGGCAACCAACACGCTGCACTGCTTCATGCGATCCGTGAGCACGCCTCGAGATCGCGCAAAGAGCCCCTCGTCGACTCGTTCCACATGTGTACCGAATGACTCGTCCACTAGTACTGGTTCCATGGTCAGGCGCCTGTCAGCATGTGATTGAGTCGTGATGGCGCGTCCTGCGCGCCCGCGCACCACCTGCCGCGGTAATTTGCTGCCAAAGAATCGCATGTCAGAGAGCGATGCTGCAAGACGATGCTCGGGCTCATCCATCACTTGCCAGCGCACATGCAACTGCTCTGTCTCGTTTGACTGCTGATTAAGCCATAGCACGAGAGGCGCATACTCTGGATAAGAGCGAGACGCCGCAAGAACGAGACTCCCGGAATCAGGGAGTTGCAACTCGGCGGATACGCAGTACAACTCATTGGCATCAGTGACGGTGATGACTGGCTCTGCCAGGCCCAGGGCTGTGCTTATGCGACGCACATCCCGCGCGAACCAGACAATCTTCGGCATACACGGTGCAACTCGGGTCTTACCGGATCGATGCCGCGTTGCCACATGAAACGACACCCACATCTCGTCACGGAAGTTCAACTTGTTCGCCGCTGTACGGCCGGGTTCCAGCGTGATGATGGGGGCCAGATATCGAGCCAATTCTGGATTGGCGATCAGACCGCTCTCAAACGAGTGCTCATCGGGCCCTGACGGTTGATCGAACGTCCCTGGATGGGAATGCACTACTCCTTTAAACTGCAGGTTTCGCGCATCTTCTTCTCTCCTAACAATTGTGGTGAGTTCGGCAGATGGAACGTATGAGGCTGCAGTGTTGGCACCGCCCTCATCAAAGACGAAGTCGGTGACAACTGAGTCACCATAGGCACCGAGCAGAGCTCCACCTGACTCAGCGGGTCGTGCCCCGATCGTTCTCGCAATTCGCTCGAGCGCCGAGTCGAATACCACATACCCTGAGTCGAAGAGTCGCATCTCGCGTCCCGCCTCCCGCATGGACGGAAGCCAAAAGATGCGTCTGGGGCCAGACCGAATGATCCTCATGTTCCTCGTATCGACTTACCAGGGAAACTTGCGCGTTTCGAGATACACCGAGTACCCGTTCGCCCATAGCACTGACTTTCCATAGGCCTCTTCCATCGTGCGACAGCCGGAGTGTGTCGGCTCCAAACACAGTGTGCCGTCAGGCAAGACATGTGTGTGGTAGCCGAGCGGACCCTTCTCAACCTCAGGACTAATCACCATCACCCAGTATCTTGAGCCGTTGAACCAGAGAAACAACTCGTACAAGCGGTTGAATTCACAAGTGATGTCGTACTTGAAGCCGATGCACCCGCCACTAGAAGTCTCGATGGCTTTAGGCATTCTCGTCCGAGCAAATCGACGGTCTGCAGCGAGACCTGGGTAATTCATTGAACTCGCCTTCGCACTCGCACTATCCGACGACGTTTCGCTTTCAACATCGACTTACGAGGCTTTCCGATTGTTTGCACTAAACGGAAACTCGCCCGTCTTCAGGTAGCACGAATATCCATTCGCCCACAGCACCGACTTGGCATATGCCTGTTCCAAAGTTCGGCAGCCCTGTACCGTCGGCTCAAGACACAGCGAACCATCCGGCAGCACATGGCTGGCGTGACCAAGCGGGCCCCGTTCGGCGACCGGATTGATGACCATGACGCGATATCGCGTGCCGTTGAAGTAGGCAAACAGTGTGTAGTCGGTGCCTAACTCGCAGGTGAATTCGTACACCCACCCGACATAGCCACCTGTCGTCGTTTCAACAGCACGCGGCATCCGTGTGCGCGCAAACTGTCGATCGCTCTGCAGTGCCGAATACATCGGAGCCTTCAGGCAAAGACAGTTTGTGGAACTTCCGAGAGTGTGCGATCGCTCTTGTCGGTGCTGCTGCCCGAACGAAGGCGACCATCGGGGTCAACATACACCTTCTCGTCGTCACGAATGTTGTTGTTGGGCTCCTCTGAGGAGCTCTGGTTGCGAGTGAGCGTTTCGCGCAGACGGTTGAGATCAACTTGACGGGTCATAAGTGCTCCTTGTGGTTTCGGGGGATGTACTAGCAGTGCGCAGACTAGCGGCAACGTGTACTACGGACGACGGAATCTTCGGCGCAGCTCGTTGAGGTCTGGTTCGCCACGGTTCGACTGGGGGTCGGGCTCGGGGTACACGACCGGAGTAGCCCGTTGCACGACGCCAGGCGGGGAGATATTCATAACCAGCGGGTCCGAGCGGACTTGTTGGTCACCGCGATGGACATGTTCAGTCCAGCCAACACCATTCCACCATCGTGCGACATACCGGCTAGTGGGGTCGGGATACCAACCGCCCGCGCCCACCACGGTCTCCACCGCACCGTGCGACATGTACTGCTGCAGACGACGGTTTGTGCGACGACGACGGGCCCATCGCCAAAGGGCCCATACGACCAGCAAGAAGACGAGGAACTCCATGTGCTACTGCCCTCCCTGAACGTGAACCAACTCCGTTGCTCACCACACTGTACCGACAAACTCCGACGAGAAGTAACGTGCAGCGTGCTAACGGAGGCGTTCTAGTGCCCTCCGAGCGCGTTCGACATCTAGGGACGGTTTGGGCCACCGTAGCCCCATCCCCTCCAAGGTTGCGCGTGTTATCTCGCTGACTACCAGATCCCTAAACCACTTCTTGTTCGCTGGCACCACATACCAGGGTGCCGACGATGTTGTTGTCGCACTCACTATCCGCGTGAACGCAGACGTGTATAAAGACCACCGTTCCCGCTCTGCGAGGTCCCCCATGCTGAATTTCCAATTGCGTTGGGGTTCATCCAGCCGTGACATGAGCCGTTCCCACTGTTCATCTCTCGAGATGTGCAGCAGAAACTTGATTACCGTCGTTCCTTCCTCGTGTAACAGCCGCTCAAAATCTTGAATATGTCGCATTCGTTGCTGAATTCGCATGTTCGGAAGTCGCTTCTGCACCATCGGAACGATGAGATCTTCGTAGTGACTTCGATTGAAGATTGCGATGGAGCCGAGCTGCGGGCAGACCGTGTGGACGCGCCACAGGTAGTCGTGCGCAACCTCACGGCTCGTCGGTGCTCTAAATGATGTGACCGTCGTGCCTTGCGGATTGAACGCCGTGAAGACATTGCGTATGACACCGTCCTTTCCGCTGGTATCAATCCCCTGCAAGACAATCAGGAGCGCCTTACCGCCATCCGCATACAAGTGAGATTGCAGATCTTCTAGTGCGCTCCGATTCTCCTCGATTCGCTCGCGAGCCGCTTCCTTCTTCCAACCGAATGTTTGAGACGCGCGGCCACTGGTTAGCCCGACTCTCGTCTTCGACGTAACTCGTGTCGCCGTCAGAAGGCTTCTGTTGCGAGACACAACGCCACGGTAGCAACATGCCGGACGTGCTGCTCTTCCGACATCTATCGACGACGGCGAAACTGATCGCGTAACGCATTCAGGTCAGGACGACCCGACACACTGCTCTGACCCCGCGACACCACTGGCGGCTGGTCCGCGCGGCGCCGTCCTCCACGTCGCCTTGCAGCTCGTTCTACCGCTTCAGCAAGTCGCGCACGTTCCCGATTACGTGCCTGCTCCCGAGCGTGATTATCGCGGGCTTGCCCTTCAAGTAGATAGTCAATGAGCTTCTCGGGTTCCTTGAGAACTCGGTTGCTTGCGTCTGTGGACTTACCTCGTAGCAAGTCGCGCGCAGTCTTGCGAAGTTGCCGAGACCTCAACAGCCAATCGTCAACTGTTGACTCATCAACGACGCCTTCTAGTTTCGCTGCGAGGTGGCGATGCACTTTGACCTCTCGCTTCAACTTCCTTATCGAGTTCTCGAAATCCTTGCGCAAGTTTTGAACCGCGCGCGAATGAGGCATGCCGACGATACTTCTGATTCTTGACTGAGCGTCTTCGTTAGCTGCGGCGGTGGTTTCGTATCGTGACTCGTGTTCCCGAACCGCGGCATGATGCCCCGACAATGCTCCGGCGGTCTCTTCGTGGCGCAAGTGAGCCCTGGCCGCATGTTCCGCAGTTTGTGCTCGCGCCAGCTCCTCCGTCGCCCGAGAGATCTCCATCTCCGTGCTAATGACATCGTCACGCTGAGCTGAGGTTCCCGCCAAGAAGCGGAGCAGCGAATCTTCACGCTCGGCAAGACGAAAACGCGCCACCTGACCACGGCGTCGTGCTTCAACGAGTAGATGCTGGCGACTTTGTACTAAATCTTCCGCGGCTTCTATCGCGTCATCGAGATGCTTGAGTTCGGCACGAGCACGACGTTGAGCATCTTGGGCTGCTGCTAGCTGCCGCAAGTGCATCCTTTCGTCGCTCTGCCTCTCTCTCACGAGGGCTTCAAGCGCGTCTTCCAAGTGATCGTATGCAGCTGAACTCCAGGAGCGTCCCTGCTGCGCGAACTCCGCAAGTGCCGCTGCGTCGTCACCCCTTAACAGGATTGGAAGAATCTCTTGCACCATCTGGCGATGGTGCAGTGTGGTCCTACGAAAACTCTTGGCAGCCGCATCAACTGCCTTACCATACGCAGCGAGCGCATCAATCGCCTGCTGAAGCCGTTCCAAGGGTGGGTGGCTGGCTTGAATCCGTCTAACCACAGTGCAGCGCTCTACGTCTACCGACGGTTGACCATCAAGTCCAGCGGTACTTTGGCGAGCGTCATCTTCTCGATGAGCCCAGTGAGCCGCGCGCTCGCCCGCTCCAGTGCCTTCCTTCGGCGATACACCACAAGCCCGAAATCTAATCCTCGTGTTGTTGCGATTCCCGTGCCCGGGACCGGGGAAATCGAACCAACAATCCGACCCGCAATCAACGGTGCAAACTCGCGAGCGAGTTGTCGCAGAGGAACCCCCGCACGAAAGCGCCTGTAGACCCTCCACGACAGTCGTACTGCCAACAAAAGCGACAGCAAGAAGAATGCGTCTCCGACGTCGTCGAGCATGCCATCAGCATCGGCCGCGTTGAGCAGTTCGCTGGCAATCTCGTCGTCCAGTGCTGCGCTGTCGACAGCCGCCATGAAGAGGCCTTCAGAGACGGCGTCAATCTCCGCGTCGAGGTTCGTCGTTATGACATCGACGTCCTCACCCTCAAGATCGTTGAGCGTCGCCTTCAGATAGGCGAGATCGTCGGTGGCTTTGATCTGATAGAGGTTGCCCTCCGGCGCAATGAGGAGGTCCCATCCTTCTTGCGTTGGTGACGCCGCGAGCGTCGCCGATTGCCCACTTTCCAACCTGAGGTCACCAATTGCGTTGCCGCTGTTCAACTCATCACGGACATAGACCTCAAAATACTTGCCCCGTAGCCCATTGCCGTAGCGCTCGATTACCTGCTCAACTGTCAGCCCATCGAGTGCACTGTCTGCCGCAAGATTCGGGTATTGCAACTCGAATGCTTCGCGCAGTCGCCCATCTAGTGCCGCAGTCGAGATCGTTTCGTTGGACATTTCATGGAGCACTAAACCCGCGGTCCCCAGTGTTGCCGATGCAATCGCCGTGCGTTTCAAGTTCACATAACCAGCGGCCTGCCTCAGGTAATGACTATGCACCGCATCGATGTTCGCGGACTCTCGATGCTGCGGCCGCCCGCTTGCCCACTCTTCTAGTTGATCGATAACTGTCACGAGAAAGCGCTAAAGAGCGCCGCCACAGAGACTGCCAGCGCCGCCACCGAAACCACCAGACTCACCCTAAGCAACTGCCCACGCTGGCGGAGCTGCGCGACATTCGTGGTGAGATCTGACACCTTAGTTTCGAGGAATCGAATCGCGTCACGCTGGGACTGGAGGTCGTTAAATAGGCCCGTCAGAATCAGTTCGTACTTATGGCTCAACATAGTGAATTCCTGTAACTCGTCCTTCGCCCGTCCCATAGTCTCCCCTGTTGAGTCAAGTACCTTGGCGAAGCCTAACTCTTGTGTGTTTCCTACGTCGCCTACTACAGTCAGCATCAGATTTGACCTCATTGAGCCTGAACGGGTTTAGGCCAGACGCAATAAAGAGAGATAATCGGATCTGGTTTAGGTGCGTCTCAATCATTCCGCTCACCCTTTCGCTCGCACTCCTTGTCGCTTCGCTCCGGTAGCTCCGACCTGAACTCGTTGTCTGGCTATCTCATTGGCGGACTCTTGACGGTAGCCGTGCTCGTGCCAACCGGCTACGGACTGATCATTGGTAATTCTGCAGTTCGCGTTCAGTCTGGACGCATTCTTAGGGCGCCCCCGGTGGGGTGGTTCTCCGTTTTGTTTGTACCGACACTCGCCATCACTATCTCGACGTGTTTGCTCGGCTCGGGATACACCGACACGACGATTGATGTTCCGCTCTTGACTGCACAAATGGCTGGCTCCGTGCTATTGGCCCCAACACTCTTCGTGATGATACGGATTTCCAAACTAATGGA
>Ga0194116_10003302_pt1 | contig 19595 bp, 15 predicted proteins | sample TA2MahsurfametaG_4_FD_148617 | JGI IMG/M metagenome (GOLD analysis project Ga0194116, IMG submission 148617) | Freshwater microbial communities from Lake Tanganyika, Tanzania - TA2015008 Mahale S9 surface | ecosystem: Environmental > Aquatic > Freshwater > Lake | place: Tanzania: Lake...
AATCCCCAATCCCCATGATTTTCTTACATCTCTTTGTAAAAGAAAGAAAGAATTTGATTAAGAATAAATTAATTGAAATTCAAAATTAAATCTTTTTAATATTTTATATATTACATTAATAATATTTTTTACTAAATGGATCACAGGAATTCAATAACCAATCGAATTGACCAAATTAAGAAAAATTATGAAAAAAACAAGGAAACATCTCAAGAAAATCAAGAAGGAACTAACAGAATAAAATCAAATTATGTTTCAAGAGGATCAGTTTATGATAGAGTAAAGTTTATAGAAGGGCAATTAGAAAAATGTAAATATATATTATACAAAAAAATTTTCTTTAGGTGACATAAATAAAACAGAAAAAAATTTCACGAAATTAACAGGTATTTTTTTCTTTGACAGAAAAATGTAACTTAGATAAATTTATTTAAAAAAAGCGATTATAACAATTTTTGATATTGGAATAAATTATTAATTATCGACTAACTAATGAGTTCTTATTTTTACCTTATAATAAAATATTTCTTTTTCTAAATTACTTAAAATGATTTAAAATTTACTAGAAAAATTTGGAATCAATGAAAATAAGTTTAAAAAGGAAAATTCAGATTCTTCACAAAAAGGTTTAGAAAGCAAGCAGTCTATTGAAGGTTTGAACAATAATATTAACAATGAAAGCTTGGATTTTGAAACAAGAAAAAGAAGATATGAAACAGTGAAAAAAGATCAAATTCCAGCTCAAAATACTAACATGATTTTTAAATCCAATGAGCAGATGATTGATTTTCTTTCTCAGGCCAAAACTATGTGTGAAGATTATGAAAAAGAAATTGCATTACTTAGATATAAATTAAGCTCACAAACTAATTTTAATAAATTACAAATATCGGAAAATAATGTAGACAATAATATAAGCTTTATTGCCTCTAGCTCGAATTATTTCATAAAGAAATTACTTGAAATTTCTAAAGAAGCTTCTCCTGATTTTAATATGCTTAACGCTGTTTATTCTGATAAAATAACAGAGCTCTTTCTAGAAAATGAAAAATTAGAAACTCAAATTAAGTCATCAATAGACCAACAAGATAAAATAAAAGAATCAGAAAAAACAATAGAGGACTTAAAATTCAAAGTTAAGGATAAAGAGATTTACATCGAAAATATGAATGGTAATTTTTAGTCTATAAATATAATTTTATCACAATTTAGTGATTAACTTATTTTATTATTTATTTAATCCTTATTTTAATAAATTGATATTATGATTTAGAAATTTATGCAAATAAATTTACCGAGATATATAATGAAAACGATGGACTTAAAAAGCAAATAGAAGAAAAAAATGAATTAATTCAAAATCTTCAAATTAAACTGAATGAAAAGAACCATGAATTCGAGGAATATAAGATAAAAAATCTTAACGATATGAATGAACTCGAAGACTATAAAATTAATTTAGAAACCTTAATTTCTGACAAAGCAAAAGAAATTAAAACTCTCAAAGAAGAATTTGAAAAAGAAAGAGTTACTCTTTTAGATAATTATCAGGCTAATAAACTACAAATTGAAGAATATGATTTGGAAAAAAGCAATCTAGAAAAGGAGATTATAGAGATAAATGGAATTTTCAATTTAAAAAAAAATGAATTAGATAATTTATATAAAGAATATGAGAAAATCAAAGAAAAATTCGAGAAATCAGAAGAAGAAAATAAAAGTCTTTTTAAAGAAATAGAGGATTCAAAGAAAAATTTTGACAGACTTTTATCAGCGAAGGAGGAAATAATTGAAAACTTTGAAAGAAAATTTGCAGAAAAAGAAGATATTTATATTAAAGAGCAAATATATCTTAAAGAAAAAGTAGAAGAAAACGAAAAAGAAATGGTCAATAAAGATCTTATGTTAATCCAATTAAAGCAAGACTTTGAAAATAAAAGTAGAGACGTTGTTATTATCAAGGGAGATTTTAATACAACTAATTTATCATCAGAAAACCACAACGATTTAGAAGGGAATCAAAAAAAAGATGACGAAGAACAAACGATAAATATGAACCTTAAAGAAAAATCAGAAGAAATCGAATACTTGAAAAATGAATCGAAAATACAACAAAAGGAATTAAATGAAAAAATTTCATCTTTAAATTCTTTAATTCAAAAATTATCTGAAGATTTAAAAACAAAAGAAAATTCTATAAAAGATTTAGAAGATGAAATAAAATCTTTAGAGAAAGATTTAGAAAAATCAAAAAAAAAATCCAAGGATGCAGCCGAAGAAACTGATAACTTGAGAGAAATTATTGCAAAAGATCAACTTCGGATTAAAGAATTAAAAGAATTTAAAGAAAAAGCCCTTGAAGGAAAAATAAACCTTAATTCATTACCTCTAGATTCAGTAGATAGTACTTTTAATATAAAATCGAACAAAGAAAGTCAAGAAATAATAAATACCTCTGAATATAATATTCTCCTAGAAAAATTAAAAGAAGAAAAATCTAAAAGTAAAGTTATATGTGATGAATATCGAAAATTACAAGAAAATTTTTCTATCCTTAAATTAGAAAACTCTAAAAAAGAAAAAGTTATTGAAGCCAATATAAAAATGATTGAGGAACTAAAAGTCAGATTGAAAAATAAAATAAAATTAGATGAGATACTCTTACAAAATAAAAATAAAGCAAGTAACACTGGCTTAGATACAGTTAATTTAGGAGTATGCTATAACTGTAGCAATCAAATAAATAATTTGAGCAGCAATAATTTCAAATCTTCTAATAGCTCTTATATAAATGCTCCTAATTTAGAAACTCAGAGAGCAAGATCCAAAACAAATTCAAACTTACCCGATACTTTATCAAACCAAGTTACTAGAGGAAGTATTAAATCTCCTATGAATTCTGAGTCAAAAAATATAAACTTGAATGATAGCAATATTAATGATTCTGCAAATAATTCACATGACAATAAAAATATTTCTTCATTCGAAGAAAATTTTAACGAAGGACTTAATAAAAATAAAAAAATTTTGAAAATAAATGAAAATAAAAATGAAGCAAAAAATCGAGTTACGTTTGAACAATTTAATTTATGCAAAATGCTCATTGTAGAAAATCTGCTATTAAATTATCAGCTATCACATAGTATTTCTTTAAATTTTCTCGTCGAAGTATTAATGAAGAATTTTAACTTCTTGTTTAACACTGTTTTCATAAACGGAAATTCTTTTAATAATCATTTGGAAAAAAATGTTATAAAAGAAAATTCAAAAAATTTAAATAAATCTGATGCGAATAATATAAAATTGAATAATAACAGCAGCAGTACTATTGATACAAGTAATGGAAACTCTAATATATTTGGAATGAACCAAATTTCAATTTTCCATGAATTTTTGGAAGATATAATTTTAAAAATTTATGATGTTGCAATAAATAATAAAAATATTGAATCAAAAACTTTAAATGAAAATGATAATATTAATGAAGGAAATAAAAAAGAAGTAAAAGAAAATTCCACAAATCGATTTGGTAAAACTCTAATTAATTTATTTTCATCAAAAAAATCAGCGAATGACAATATAAAATCAACAATTGAAGATGAAATTTATAAGTTATCAAAAGAAGATTTTAGCTTTGAACTTACAAAAAAGATAACAATGGAAGTATCTGGCAATAATACTCTCCATAACTTGATAAATGCTCATCGAACAAGCAAACCCATAATCCAAGAATTATTTAATAATTTTTTGCAAAAATTCGAAAAACATTTTGATTTTGAATTTTTAAATATTTCTGAAAAAAACACCTCTTATTATGAAATTGTAAACATAAAGATAGAGGATTATTTGAACAATGAAATTAAATCTGTTTTAGTTGACAATATTAAAAACCATAATCTTAATACTAATAATAAAATACAAATTCTCATTGACAAAATATCTCAAAACATCCAAGATGGAATGTTATTGAATAGTATAAATAAATCAGCAATATATAACTTTAAATATTTCAACAAGCAATATTCAGACTTTAATTTTATTTTGAGGAAAAATCAAGAAACACGAAATTTAAACTTTACAAGAAGCAATACAAAAAATACCGAGGAGACGAATTACATCAGTCAAATGGATGAGAATTATATATTAGATCATATTTCTGAAAACTCAGTTATCACAAACAGCACCTTAATTATAAATCTAAGCAATATCGATGAAATTATAGGTTATAGGCATAGTTTTGATTATTTTAATTTTTTGATAAAGTCTCATAATTTAGAAATAAATAAAATCGCTTTTAAAGGAGATATAAAAAAAAACATTGATTTCAAAAGAATCTATAATTTATTCCTCAACATTCTTTTATATAATAAAAATGTGCAGAGATTAAATTTCACTGATTTTTATTTAAGTTCTGATTCACAAATTCGCGAAAATGAAAATTTAAGAAGGCTATCAATTTATAAAGAGTCCTATAATCAATCATTAATAGAGTTTATTAATTTTCTCAATTACTCAAATAATGTTCGATATTTAACGATTAGCAACTGCTACTTAGGTGATGAAGGGATGAAATATTTTTGCAAAAACTTTAATAATTTTAATTTAATTGAACTCAATCTTAGTAAAAATCAGCTTAAAGAAAATTCAGGATTTTATCTTGCAGAACTTTTACCAAAACTTGATAAATTAGAAACTCTAATTTTAGCAGATAATCTTATAAGTGATCCAGGCTTCACTTCTCTTGCTACTGCAATTTCTCTAATGAGTCTTTCTTCGAATAATTTAGAAAAAAAATTTGTTTTAAAAAACATTGATTTATCAAATAATTTAATAAAAGAAAACGAAAGTAGAGCTTTTGTAGATTATTTGTCAAAATATGAAAATCTGGAAGATATTGAATTACATGGTAATTCTTTCGGAAGTCAAACTGCTAATAGTATCGGAATATATTTGAAAATAGTAAAAGGCTTAAAAAGAATCAATTTATCGAAATGCGAACTTAACGATGAATCTTGCCCTTTGTTAATAAAAAATTTAGATAATTCTCTATTGGAAGACATAGTCTTAGATTACAATCCACTTGGTCAAATAGGCGCAATTTTGCTCGGTAATATGGTTAGGAATAATAAATATCTTAAAAAAATCTCATTAAAAAATTGTGAAGTTACTGCTATGTCCATGACAATGCTCGCGAAAAGTTGTGAATTTAACTCAACTTTAGAGGAAATAGATTTGAGAAATAATAAAATCTCCTATGAAGAATATATTACAATGATAAAATTGCTAGATGGAAAAAGAATTCGATTTTTAATAGATGAGGTAAAAAATTCAAAATAAGGGAATATTTATTTTACTCTCATTTAATTTTCAAAAAGAAAGATTTTATAATATTAACAATAATATTAATCCTTATACTATTTTAGAGAACAGTATTATTTTAAGAGGAAAAATTATATAAATATTCAAAATTTAAGAGTCTAAATTCTTTTTAAGAAGGTGTCTAAATTTAATATAATATTTATTTTATCAAAAATTTCAACCTATTTAATTAGATTTAATTTTTAAATTAAAGTATCTTAATATGTTTTTCATCATTCTAATTTTTATGGATTTTTTAAAAACTTTTGAAAGGATTTTATTTTTATCAAAAATATATTATCTTTTATTTATCAAAGTAATAATAAAGATATAAAATCATAACTAAGAGTTTTATGAGCTTTTAAAGAATATTCTTTTTTATAGTTTTTTATACATATTAATTTGATAAATTTTTTCAAATAAATTCATAAAATAAGGGAAATGATTGGATTAGTAATTCCAGGACAACAAGTAATTACAGGAGGATCAATTTTTAATAGTAATTTTATCTTAGATATATGGAGTCCCAAATTGATCAATAATATAACTCTGTTCTTAACAGAACCTATTCCTGATGATAGTTGTGCAAGCTTATATTTCAGTGTCCCTCCATATGAAAATTTGCAATTTATAGGTTGTGTCGCAAATTTAAGGCCCTCGGATATTTTTTATACAGGATGGGTTTTAAATCCCCAAGTAAATACATTAGATCAATTGAAGATTTGCGTGTAATTTTCAATTTATATTGTTTTTGTTTTTAAAATCGAGAATAATAATAAAAATTATTCTTTTAAAATTTATAAAACTTGTAATTTAATTTATCTGTAGAAAATTGGATAAAATTGAGGACATAAAGACAGCACATTTGGATAAAATAAAAAGTGATATGAATCAAGAATTTGCAAGAAGAGTTGCAAAAAATCTTTATAATTATTTGGATTCTTTTAATGAGGTGAATAAAATTTTTAAATAAATGTTATTTTATATTTATTATTTTATCACTAAAAATTAAATTTTTCAGAATCAAGATCCAAACAAAAAAGTACTTATAGTACCATTAAATACACTTGAAACATGGTATGATAAATTCTCACTTAAATACAAAATGGATCCTAATTTTCTTATGAAAACTGATTTATAAACAATAAATTATCATTTTTTTATTTTATATTAATTTTATAATATCTCTTACATTATTCATAAACCTTAAAAAATTTAAATGTTGTTTATTTCAAATTAATGTTTCTTTAAAAAGAAGATATTATTAATCTGGATTTAATTTCCTTTTGTTTTAAACTGTAAAACTTAAAATTTTGAGTGAAAGTAGTTGTTTCTTTTGATAAAAATTTACAAATCTGTTGTTTTTCTAATAATAAATTTTTTAAAAAAAGGAATTTTAATAATTTAATCGTATTAGAAATTCAATAATGCTTTAAAATTCAAATCAATAGTTTAAATTTATTAAATTAAAGAACATAGGATTTGGATTGTATTAAAATTATATTTGTTTAATTTACTATATACTATTGATTATACGAGAATTTTTGAGAAATTAATTCATTATTGAATTAAAAAAAATTAATAGAAAAAATTAAATATTCATCAGATGAAAACTCCATAAATTAAACCCCAGCCAAATAATGTTTAAAAAAACCTTAAAAACTTTTCAAATATTCAAAGAAAATCCAGCTCGGAAACAGTTAATAATTTTAAAATTAAATTTTTTATTTAAATATTTACTAAAAATTAACTAAAAAAATGAATACACAAAATATTTCTTCTAGTTTTCAAAACCAATTTCCTAATAATTCATTCTACACACAATCGATATCATGTAATCAAACAAATAGTAACAATAATTTAAATTATAATTCATGCGCTGGATTATTAAGTAACAATCCCTCTTTTTTACAAAATAATTATGAAAATCAGTCAATGCAAATACAATCAAAAAACACAGAAATAATTTCAAAATCAATTGTTTATGGTTCTATTGCTTTTTGGCTAGGTAAGAAATCAGAACAAAATTTAACACATAAATGGTGTGTTTATGTTAGAGGAAACAATAATGAAGATATTTCATATTTTGTTAAAGAAGTTGTTTTTACTTTACATGCTACTTTTGAAAATAATGTAAGGACAATAAGCAAATGGCCTTTTGAACTCTATGCAAGTGGGTGGGGGGAATTCGATATTAAGATTACTATACATTTAATCGATCAATCAATAAAACCAATAGAATTTATTCATTTCTTAAAGTTATATCCTCCAGCAAATCAAACTCCTTCAACCAAAAAGCCAATAGTCTCAGAATTTTTTGATGAAATTGTTTTTGTGAATCCAAAAAAACATTTAAGAGAACAACTTTTAGCCGGTTCTTCAAATATCGCAAATTTTAAAAGAGATTCAAATATTCAAATTCCTCTAAATCTAAATAAATTTGAAGATGACAAAAAATCAATATATTCTAATAAAGAAGAGGTTAAAAGTAATTTGAATACATTTATTAATCCTCATATCCTCGAAAATAAAATGGAGAATCTTAATTTAAACAATCAACTAGGTTTAGTAACAATTAATTCATTTGGTAATGAAGATCTAGTTAATGATGGCAATTTTCAAGCTAATACAAATGTTCAGCTGCAAAATGATCTTGAATTTGAAAATTTCGAGCAAAATCAGTTATTAAATAACCAAGGGATTAATTTCAATTTAAATAATGATTCTTTGAGTTTCTTTTCAAATAATGTAAAAAATAGAAATTTTTAAATTATAAATTACTAATTAAATAAATTTATGATATAAATATTTAAGATTTATTATTTAATTTATAGGAAAATGAGAAAAAAAAAGAAGAGAATATTAAGCTAAACCCAAATTTTATACCTAATATAAGTCAATTTTTTACAAATATAGATGATTCTTTTCAATTAAAACTTTTGGAGGATGCTAATAATTTTGTTACAAAAGAGATTCAAAAACTTCGAAAAGAATTGGAGGTAAAAGACAAAGATATTAATTCGTTGAAGAAATCCCTTAGAGAATTATCCTCTAAATCAGCAATAAATTAAACCTTATAGAATTTAATATAATAAATTAAATTTTTAATTAGAAATTAAAATTTTAAATATTTCTACCATTTATCATTTTATCTTGAATTTTTATTTTATTATTGGAATCTTTCTATTTTTTATTTAACCTGTTGTCTTCTGTTATGGATACTTTGCTTTTATAAATAATATCTATTATTAAAATTTCAATATAGAATTAAAAATTATTTTAACTAAAAAAATCTTTATTTATTAAAATCATCCATTGCAGAAGACAACCTGTTAATGTAATTATGAAATTTGTTTGATTTTGAGAAGTTTAGTTAGTGTTAATTAAAAGATATTCTTTAATAAATTTAAATTTAAAAGAAGGATATTTAGAAATAAAATGATTTCGAAACTGATTTGAATTTTGTATTTTAATTGACAAATAATTTTTTTCAATTATTATTATTTAAAGAAAAGTTTTTAATAAAATAATTTTTACAGATTAAAATGAGATAAAATCTTATTTTTAATATTAATAATTTATAATATTTTCAAGAATTATATTTTTAAAAGAATTTCAAAAATTTAGCAAGAGGTTTTTATTGTTAGAAAAGTATCAAATAAAGTCGAAGTTATTAGATATGAAAATTTTTATAAACTTATTCGAAATTCAAATTGAAATAATAATATTAAAAATCAAATTGTTATTTGTAATAATTTCAAAAATATAATTAAATGTCAATGTTGTGTGGATCAATCGGTAGAGATTTATCCTCTATCAAAACTACCAAATTCAAGCCAAATGAAATCAAAAGCTTTTATTTATACTTTAAAAAATTTTGTAACAATAATGAAACTTTAAATTTATTACAATTCAAGCGTACTTTGGGAATTCTTGGATACAATAATGATAATTTTATCTGTGAAAGGCTATTTCAGTTAATTGATAAAGAAAATTATAAGATAGTATTGACTTTTTTGATATTTTTGGATTTTCAAAATTGAATAATTTTCTTTTATTTTATAAATTAATTATAATTAACCGTAGATTACATTTGAAAAATATTTGGAATTCCTTAATTTGGTAAACTATGGTACATACGAAGAGAAATGTAAACATACCTTTGAATTTTTCGACTTACAAAATAAAGGTAGAATAGAAAAGCTTGATTTTCGAAAAGTAATTTTTGAACTTTGTCTTTATTTTTCTTCCATATCTACAACTCAAGGTAACAAGATAATAAATTAAAGATTTTTTTGACATTTTATAAAAATTAATTAAACCTTCCATAACTCAAAACCCAAAATTTGTTTCAAGACAGATCCTTTAAACAAATTTTGGGTTTTGGAAGGTTTAAATCACTTTTTATCTCATTTTTAAAATATTTGTTTATATCTTTTTTTAAATCTGAGAAATTATTTAAATTTTGATAAACTTCATATTCTAATTTATCTATTTATCAAATAAAAATTTGAAAACATCATAGTTAAAATAAGAGAAGAAGATATTGATATTATATATTATGATATAATGGAAAAAATTGATTCTGATTTTTTGGATTTCAATAGCTTTAAACAAGTAACAATTGATAATCCAGAAATTTTAGATTTCTATGATATCTTCAATAACAAAATCTCCGAAAATATGACGATAATGATTCATAGGCAGATCTTGAGAAGACTAAATGGTCTATCTTCTTCTTTAGAGTTCTTGATTGAAAAACTAAATAGTTTCAATAAAAACAAAAAGGGGATCACTTTGTCTTTTAAAACCTTTATTGAAAAAGCAATTAAAAAAGAAAGCTTATTAAAAGATGGAATTTTGACAAACAAACTTACAGATTATAATAACTCTACTAATAATTATTTCATTTGCAATAACACGTTAAATGAAACTAATATTAATAATATGGATAAAAATAATAAAACATATACAGCTACAAGTTCTTTTTCTTGTAATATCAACAGTGGAAAAAATTTTGCTTCTAAAGATACAAATATTTCAGCGGAGGGTGGGAATAAAGCAGAAATTGCAAATAATGACAAAATATATATTGGAAAAAATGATAATTTAAAAAAGGAATTCAATAAAAATAGCAAACGTGAAAGTACAAATTTTTTTGAAGATAAGCTTTTGCTTTCATTTGATATGGAAAACTCAATTAAAAATAAGAAAGATGAAACATCGAGATCGAATAGAATGTTTTCCATTTCGAAGAAAATAAATGTCCCTATTTTTCCTGATGACGAAGATGACGAAGAAGTGGAAATAACGGAAGATGATAATGAAAGAAATGAATCTGAGCAAAGCGATGACAAAAGTGAAAGCAGATCTACAATTTCTATAAAAAATAAAACAAAAAATCAATATAAAGGAAATAATAGTAATATAATTAATGAATTCAATAATGAAAGTAGTTCTAATACCATCAGTAATAATAGTAATAATTTTGATAAAGAAAATGATAGATGTAAACAAATAAATAACAAGGGCAAGGAAGAAGCTGGAAAATTCAAAAATAATTTAATTAAAGCAAAATTCAGTTTAAAAGATAATTATGTTAGTGGAAAAGGGCAGAATATTTTGGTTAATAATATCAATAATATCAATAACATTAATATTGTCAGCAATGATATTACAAATATTCAAAATTTGAACAACTTAAACGATTTTAATTTGATTAATAAAAAGACATCCATTAAACTTAATTCAGGATTGCCTCCAATATATAATTTTGGAAAAGATCAATCTTTTAGGAATAAAAGTAATGAAGATTCTATTCACGGTAATTAAAAAATATTTATTCTCAATAAGATTTTAATTGGTTTTTAAATATGTATTAACTTTAAAAGAATTTATTTTAAAATAGAATTCCTTAGTAAAAATCTAATAAATGAAAAAGATAATTTCGAAAAAGAGAAATTAAAAGTTCAAAGGCAAAATTCATACAATGTAAGCTACATAATAATAAATAACATTCTATTCCTTTATTAATATATTTAAAAATTATCAATATCTGATTTCAATTTATTTTTATTTTTAATTATATAAAAGGTGAGAAATTCTAATTCTGACAATTTTCATGATTCGCTTAACATCAGCAAAATTGGTTTTAAGCAACAATCTCTCTATAATAAGACTCCCAATAGATCATTTGATGCTATTGGAATGAACAATTTTCAAGGTTTAGGAAGAACTATGAATTCTTTAAATATTGAAAACAATTATAATAATGTGCTTAACAACACAAGTAAGTTTTTCATAACAAATGATGAAGAATTCGAGATAATTACTCCCAAGTTAATTAAGAATAAAGAATATTTAAATGAATTGAAAGATAATGGTATAGATTTAGATAAATGCCTAATTATAAAGAATAAAAATGCTTTTATGAATTACATAATTAAGCTTAAAGAAACGTTAGATAAAATTATATATGATATTGACCCTAAAGAAGCTAATAAAAAAAAAAAAAGAAGAGCAAATCAATTAGGAATTATGATTGGAATGAGAGAATTCAAAAAAGAAGATTTTTTAAACAGTACTCCACCCTTGATGCAAGAAAGAGGCATGATCCATTTCGGTAATAAAAACATTGAATTGGTTCTTAGTATGATGATTGGAATTAGGAATTCAATAAATTCAATTGGTGAAAATCCAAGTTTGTACCCTTTTGCCAAAAAAGACGAAGCATTTAAAGATTTTAATGTATTCAATTTCTTACAAACTAATTTTGAAAAGGAAATTGTAAGATTTAATACATTTGGAAATTTTAAAATCTCATTTTTTTTCTAAATCATCAGTTTTTGAAAATGTTAAAATTTTCATATACAAACTAATTTTCGAATGATAATTAAAAAATTAAAGATATTTATTATAGACTGAATTTTTACAATCTTAAACGAAATTTGAAAAAAATAAAATCTCATTCATATCTTAAAATTATTAGCATTGTCAGTTCTTTGACTTTGCACCAAAGGTTTTCTTTAATATCCGTCATCTTTATGGAATTAAAAATGAAGAATATTTAAAATCTCTAGGTCCAGAAAATTTTCTTGGTAATCTACTTCTGACTAAAAATCGATCTTTGAGGGAGATGTGTTCTGCAGGGAAAAGTGGTAGCTTTTTTTACTACAGCTATGACAATAAATATGTCCTCAAAACTATTTCAAATTCAGAGTTTGAATTCTTTAAAATGATTTTAGAAGATTATTATTTTTTCATAAAACATAATGACAATACTTTACTTCAAAGATTTTTGGGCTTACATACTATGATTTTTAACGATATTAAAATGCATTTTGTAATAATGAATAATTGTTTCAATACTAATATGAAAATTAATTACAAATACGACTTAAAAGGAAGTTCTTATTCAAGGCTTTCTAGAGATCCAAATGATGTGAATTATAAGAATTATGATTTCAATATCCCTATGAAAGATTTGGATTTTGAAGATCGGAAAGAATGCATCTATTTAGAAAGCGATCAAGTTGAATCTTTGGTTGAACAAATAAAATGTGATGCTGATTTTCTTTCTAGCAAAAATATAAATGATTATAGTTTATTAGTTGGAATACACGATTTCGGTAAAAATTTTTGAAAATATGAATTTCTCGTTTTAATAATTTTTCAATTTGTTTTTTTTATTAAAGTTTTGTTTTTATATTTTAATTAAATTTAAAATTTAGAACTAAATAAGGATAACATTCAAGAAGCCATAAAGAATAACCTTCTAATCATGAAAAATGAAAAATATATAGAATCTGATGATCCATCGAATAATTCAACTCGTAAGCCTTTCTTTGAAGCTAATAACGGTGGAATAGCAACTGTTGATAGAAAGAAAATAGTTTTTTTTGGGATAATTGATATATTTACTCAATACGGGTATTTTATATTTATAAAGCTATATTTTAACATAAATCAATTTTTCATTAACTTTAAATTTTCCCAGTTCTTTAAATTATTCAAAATAACAAAATAAAAAAAAAAAAAAAAAATTATTTCTTAATAAAAGAAGGATTCCCTAAAATTAACAGCTTTAAATTAAAATTTTAATAAATCCTATTATTAGAACGAAAAAGAAAATGGAACATTTTTTTAAAGGAATTACCCAGGGTTCTGGAATTTCATGTAAACCCCCTGAAGAATATGCCGAAAGATTTAAAAATTATATGAAAAGATTCCTCAAAAAGGCCTCAGAATATTGAAGAAATGAATTATCAGGATTTTTTTAAGATAAATCTCATTTAAAATTAAATACTTTTTTTATTCTCAAATTAAATTTTCAATTTTTATTTTAAATTTTATAACATTTTACGAATTTTATAAAATTTTAAAGGTCTATAATTACAATTTGTTAAATGTTCAATTTTAAAGAATGTGTAAATTTATAACAATTTATTTGCACTTTCTTACTTATATATGTATTTAGATCAAAATTTTTATATAAATTATAAATATTTTAAATCTAAATAAATCATTTAATTAACTGATAAAATCCTATAAAATTTGAATAAGGTATAATAAATATTCTCCAGAATTCTCTTATTCTTTTAATATCTTCTTTCAAGCGTATACATAAATAATTGAATGTTAAAATTTTATTAAAAAACAGGAAATGTTATTTTGAATCTATTTCTCTCGTATATTATATAAGTGATTTTTAAAAGATTATTTTAGGTTTTCTTCTTCAATTTAATTTCCATTGATTTCCGCAATCCAAGCAAGTAATAAATCTAAAATTTTTATTGTTGTTAAATAAAATTTTTATTAATATCATTCCTTTTCAAATTTTTAGAATTATTTAAAGTTTTGTTAGAAAATTAATTACGTTGTCATTGGCTCATCAGCTCCTCGAATTTGCATTTGAAAACTTGATGTTTTTTGACTTTTGCATTCCTCACAATTATATATTCCAACTTGTTGGCTTGAATGAACACTATTCCAATCAGATCTTCTTGATTTGAAACCTTCATCCTCAGCTTGCTTTCTTTTGCTCTGCATTTCAGTAGAAGCCATATCCTTGACATCCATATCAATTAAATTAATCAATGCTATTTCTCCATTGATTATTTTTTCTTTAAATTCTAGATTATTTTTATTTTTCAAATTCGAAACAATTGCTTTAACTCTATTAAAGTATTTAGATGCTTTTGGATCTGATTTTACAAATAAGTTTTCGAAAAGCAAATTTTCTAATTCGAAACTTAATTTTTTTAGATTAATCAGCTCTTCTACTATAAGAAAATTTTATTTATTAATTAATGCATTGTATCAAATATTATTGTTTCTTTATTAATTAGAAATAAATAAAATTGTTTAAAAAGCCTTCTTTACAAGATAGATCATTAGAATTTAATAAAGATTCATAAATCAGCTTTCTAGCACTGTTTCTTAAAGGTAAATCATTTTGAGAATTCAGACTTTCAATAATTTTTTTATTATTTTCGATAAATGCTAAGTTTGAAAATACAATTTAAAGTAAATGAATTTTTTGGTATTTAAATTTAAAGGGAAATTTATAATCTAAATCAATTTTTGAAAAAAAATAAAGATTGAAAAAATGTTAATTTACATCCTATGCCTGAACTTTTTCCTTTTGATTCTTTTAATGTAGAATTAGTATTAGTGTAGCTTCTAGTTTCAGATCCTTTCAATTTGTCATTTGATTCCGGTAGATAGTTAATGGTATCTGATGAATTGTTTTTATTATTTTTTACAATTTTTTTCCATAAATTTAAAAGCTTATTGCTAATTTCTTTTATTCTATTATCTTTGCTTTTAGTTAGATTATTTATTGTTTTTCCTATTTTGGTTACCTAAAATTATAAGAAATTTAAAAGAATATTATTGAAACAGATAAAAATATAGGAAAATATAAAATATTTTGTATTTCATAAAAATTATAATTGCTTACGAATAAATCATCGTAAGTTATTTCCATTTCTTCTAATTCATTTAATTTGTAAACTATAAGATCATTATTGTTCTAAATTTGTTTAACATTTATAAAGAGTTATATATTTGTTTAGTTATATTCGATCCTACTTTGTTTTCGAGTATATATTTTATTTCATGAAGTTGATCCATCTTGGCATTTTTTGAAATTTTATTTGAATCCATTTAGGAATTTAAATTTTATTAAATTTTAATATTTGATTTAATAAGATTTTTGGAATTTCAAAAAATTGCTTATTTATTTAATTTTTGGCTTTAGTAAAAAAGGATAAATTAAAATATGATAATTAGTGTTTAAACTGCTTTGAATAAATATATAATATTCAATCTCTAATTATATTTTTCAGAAATCTCCTTTTTTTATTTTGGATTTTATTTTTTGTAGGAGATTTTCGACACGATATTTCATAACTGGCTGACCGAATTTAGTTTTCTTATTAAATTTTGTGAAAGTTTTTTTCCTTTTGGCTATTTTTTCCTGCCTTTCTTTTTCTCTTTCTTCTAGAGTTTTTTTGTTTATGTTGTTATTAAAATTTTTGTTTTTGCCTTTATTATTGTTATTTATAAAATTCTTTTTGTTTTTGTCTTTTAAACTACTTTTTTTATTCGATTTATTTCAAATAATTAATTACCTTTCTTGATTGTTTTTATTATCCCTTTCGCGCTTTTTAGATAAAAAGTTATTTTCTTTGATTTTATCTAAATTGTTTAATTTATTTTCTGGTTGATTTTCTTCTTGAGGATTCTATGAAATTTACATAAATTAAATTACTAATTGAATTCTTTGTACATGTTGAGAAGGATCTCTAACAGTTTGCTCAACTCCTTGTTTTTTATCATACGCTTCAATCATTTTTTGAATTCTTTCATATTCTTCAATTTTTTTATTATGATTTTGTGGATTTTTATTATCAAAAACTTTTTCTTCATTTTTTTTATCCTGCCTGAATTTTCTGAAAATTTTGGTCTTCTCATGTTGTTTTTGTAAATTTACTTAATTTTTAAACAAAATTTGAAATAACTTAAAAATTTAAATTTAAAAGTAGTTGATGATATAATTTTACTTTTTTCTCTTCTTTCTTTCAACTTTTTGTTAATATCAGTTAAAGAGCTCATTTTCCTTGTTTTTGGAATATTTTATAATTTAAAATTATCATAATATATTTATAAATCTCAATATTAATTTATACTTATTCTATTTAAGATTTAAAAGGTTTTTTAACATGAAAGAAAATTTTTAATTTGAAAAATATCTTTTCTTTCTCTTTTACAAAATTAACGCTAATTTAACTTTTAAAAATATATATCATGGTATCAAAGAGGAATAAAATAAAATTATCATTTGAATTCTCCGAGATTATTACCATCAATTATTTATTTGAAAAAAGAAAATTCAATTAGAAGTTGAGCAATCCTAAAAAATAATAACATTATTTCTTATTCTTAAAATTTTGTAAACAAAATTCTCCAATATAATATAAAATTTTAAATAATCTGCTGTTTAAAAAAATATTAATTGGATTTTTTTAAACAGATTACTTATAATTAAAAGCTTATCTCCATTATTTAAGAAAAACTTTGTAATTATAAATGAAATAGGGTTTATAAAGATTGTTTAAAATATTAAAAATTTGGGATTCTTCAAATCAAATTTTCTATATTTATCAAAATTATTAAGAGATTTATTTTAATTTATCAATTATTTAAAATTTTGAATAATTATCTTTCATTTACAATTTATTAATTCCCGAATTTTTTTTCAAAGTATTTTTTAATAATTTTTTTTTATAAAATAAAAATTAATATTAATTTTATTTAGAAATATTCAAAGCGAATTCTACTTGCCTTTGTTAATTTTTAAATATTTAATAAATTATAATAATTGGATTTTCAAGATTTTTAAAAACAGATCTAAATCAATTGTTTAGATTAGAGAAATTAAAATCATTTATCCAATATGTTCATTTAATGTATGATTAATTTGACATTCCATGCATATATTTTTAGAACAAAATTTACATTGAAAATATGACTCTTTCCTTATTTTATTTTTATAACATAATTTGCATCTCAACTTTTTACCAATAATAAAAAAGTCTTTTGTATCAATTAAAGTATTAACAGTAGATTTCTTCCAATTAAAAAAGGAAAGTAAATATTTAATGATTATTATCCGATATTCTTTATGCGACAATTCAGAACCTCCGATGAAGGTCTTATAATATATATAACTATTTACCAAATTCATTTCAAGCATTCTTATAAATACACACCTCCACCATTTCCGATGATGAGTAGAAAAGCTATAATTAATTGATATTTGATTATGAGTATCAACTCCTTTCATAAATTTGCTGTAATGAGAAATTATTAAGGGTTTATTTTTTTTGGAGATCATTTTTTCTTTTCTATCAAAATAATCAATTTCCTTAACTTCAGTGTTAATAAGTGTTGAAAGTACATTAACTCTTTTTCTGCTTTTCCAGGTAGTATATTGTATTTCTTTATTTTTATAGAAAATTGTTTGTCCATTTTCAGGCTCTGATCTTTTCATGTTCTCAGAAATAGCACGCCTATTATTCTGAACTGTTCCAACACATTCAAGTCCATTTTTAAATAAATCATGAAATAAATTTGGGCTTGTATAATATGAATCCATAAAAACGCAATGATTGCTATTTTTATAATTGGTGAGTAAATCTCTTACAACTGTGTCTACTAATCCTAATCCTTCTTTTTTAGGATGAGATCTTCCTTGATAAAGAATGAAATTTAACATATAAGAGGTTTTTGAATCTGCCAATGAAAAAAGCTTTATCCCATATCTTGTTGGCTTTTTTTTGTTATATTGAATAAATTCTGAATTCCCTTTAAATCCAATGGTTGTTTCATCAAGGGCCAAGAATTTTCCTGGATCATACAAATTATTCCAATTTTGAATCAAATGTTTTGAGAATTCTTCAACTTTACCAATTTTTTTTGAGTTTTTGCTATTATCACTTATATGAAGAAATCTCCAATATAAAAAGAAGTTAGACCTTGATATATATTTAGATATAATAGAATTTAAAAGCTCATCATTACTCCAATGGTCTTCTAAACAATCTCTAGAGTTAATACCCATCAGAAAGATTATCCCAATAAAACTTTTCGCTTTTTCTATGGATAAATCCTGCCAATAATGCAAATGAGAAGATTGATTCTCTTTTAAATAGTTGGGATTTGCATTTTTAAACTGAAGAAAATAGAGATTTGTTTGTTCTGAAATAGTATTGAAGAATCTATCAGGAAAAAAAAGTTCGAAAATTTTAGTGGGGGAATTGTTTTCCTGTAGATTTATCATTTTTGCAGATGGGTCGAAAACATTTTCAAATAAAGAATCAATGTATTCATCTTGGGATATTTTAATCCAATCATCTTTAGAAATTTGATTATTATCATCAATTTCTTCTTCTAAATCAAATAAATCTTCGTCATAGGAATCATTGAAATTTTCTTTTAAATTCTCTAAATCCATTTAATCAAAAATTAATAACAAATGAATATCGACTATTTATATTAAAATCACAATCTTTCTTAATTAAATTAATTAAAAATTTATTTTTACTTAAAATTTATTTCAATTCGAATTTATTTAATAATTTAATTTGATTTAAAATTATTAATTTTTAATTATTTTGAAGCTTAACATAATCCAATTAATTTTTAATAATTAATTTAAAGGTTTTTCTTTTAAAAATAATTATAAAGGATTTTCTGCAGTGAAAAAATTAAGATAATAAAAATAATAAAAATGAATTATTTTTAAGAAAAATTTTATCATTAAACAATTTAAAAAAGAACAAATTCAATAAAGTTATTTTTTTATTTTTTAATAACTTAAATAAAACAAAAAGGGAATCTTGTCACCATTCATTTGTTATCTGTTAATTCTTAAAAAATTTGCTTTCAACTGAATTAAATTTTAATATAAATAGAAACAAAACTTAAAAAATTTGGAAATATTTTTATTTAAATATTAGAAGATTTAGAAAACTTTTAAATTATTTTCTATTCTAATTAAATATTTTAATCATTTAATTTTGGAAATATAGTTAATTTTATGTGTTTAGGATTAATTCAATTTTTCAAAATTACTCTTATCAGAAATTTATTTGTTAACACAATTTTTTTAACAAAATAATTATTTTTAAAAATATTTTATAATTTAAAAAAAAAGAAAGAAAATATAAGAT
>Ga0194116_10003304_pt1 | contig 19594 bp, 17 predicted proteins | sample TA2MahsurfametaG_4_FD_148617 | JGI IMG/M metagenome (GOLD analysis project Ga0194116, IMG submission 148617) | Freshwater microbial communities from Lake Tanganyika, Tanzania - TA2015008 Mahale S9 surface | ecosystem: Environmental > Aquatic > Freshwater > Lake | place: Tanzania: Lake...
AGAAAGCCCCAGTCGTTAATGATTTTGATGATGATTTAGAAACTAATGACATTTTAGGGGAAGATAGTAATGCTACAGAAATTAAATATAATATTCAATCTATTCATAGCTCTGAATTACAATTATTACTGGGATTTTTGAATGACAATGTAGCTACAGTAATTAAAGACCCACGGTCTAATATATGCGATATGTTCTCAGGGAAAACCTTTATAATACCAGATAGTAAAATTACAATGTTTTTGAATCAATTAGAAAAATGCAGAAGAGCAGGAATTACTTGTATGATGTCAGAAAAGCAAAATGCAGACTATTCCGGAATAATGTTAGACTTTGATATTAAACAAAAATCAGCAACTTCGCTTGTTGATACTAAAATGTTAATTACTTTATGTAATAAAATATTTTCGTTATTAATATCAATTATCGATTTTAAAGATACAAAAAAAGATACCTTTTATGTTGGAATAATTAAGAAACCAAAACCTAAATTTACTGATGATTCATATTTTAAAGATGGGTTTCATATTTTGATACCCGGAATTAAAATTAACAGAAATGTTAAAAGATTTATTATTAAGAAAATAACAGAAAGTGAAATTTTAGACCAAGTATTTGAAGATATCGAACCATATGACAATATTAAAAAAAATTCATTCTTAGACCCAAATTCAGGTCACGTAAATGTATATTTTGTAGGTAATGCATCTAAAAAAGGAAATGATGCATATTTATTTACTAATATATTTGAAGCAAGTATAAACATAACGGCAAAGGATGTAGTAATTCAAGATGTTTCATATTTAAGAGAAACAATAAAAAATGTATGTCATGAATTTTCTCTTAATTACGAAAGAGAAGGTGGATTAATTAAAAAAAGAAATTATGAAATTTTAGATAAATATGCAAAGGAAATTATTAAAAACGAACCCGTAATTCCTAATTTACAACATAACAATGTAGATGTTACATATAATGAAGTATCTGAATTAATTAATATATTAAATCCTATTAGAGCCGATAATTATGATACATGGTTTAATGTATTATGTGTAATTGCTAATATTTCTACTAATTATAAAAACTTAGCTGAAATATTCAGCAAGAAATCTAAAAAATATGACCAAGCAAGTTTTGATAGATATTGGAATAATGCAATTTCTGGAAGCAATAAACAAAAAAAACTTACTATTGCAAGTCTTAAATATTGGGCAAAACTTGATAATCCTATTATGTATGATTCTTATATTAAAAATAATGTATATAATATTATTACAAATATTATTGTACAAGCCCATATTAGAGGTATTCTTAATCATAGTGATATTGCAAAAATATTATATACAATATTAAAAGATAAATATGTTACATCATACACAGAAGGTGAAAAAAAGATTTCTTGGTTTGAGTTTATTTTAGAATCTGATGATTATAGTGAAGGACAATTATATAAATGGAAAAGATGGAAAGATGAACCAATTTCTTTATTATTATACATTTCAAATGTGTTGCCCGGAATATTTAAGGCGTCTTATGATAAGATAGCAAGAATTGGAGACAAAGGCTCTCCAGAAATTGCTAAATATTATAATGAAATCAAAAAAAACTTTGCAGCAACTATTCGCAATTTAGGAAACCATGCATTTAAGAAAAGTGTAATTAACGAAGCTTCATTATTATTCCATAAAGAAGGGTTTTCTAATGAACTAGATTCGGATCCTTTAATTCGTGGAGTATCAAATGGTATTCTTAAATTATCTAATATGAAAGATGGAAAACCAGAATTAATTACTGGATATCATACATATAGAGTTTCTAAATTTACAAAAGTTAAATATATTCCATTTGACCCTTATGATGAAATAACAAAAAAACTTATTATTTCATTAAGAACTATTTTTCCAGATGATGAACCTGATACATTTGAGTTTGTTATGTATTATCTAGCAAGCACAATTGATAGCTTACCAAAAGAGAGTTTATTCTTACAAATGATTGGGGGTGGTTCAAATGGTAAGTCATTTTTAATGGAATTACATATTGCAGCTATTGGTGAATTATATGGTAAAAAATTACCAATGTCTATTTTGACTACAAAAAATTCTAATCCAGATAATGCAACTCCTATTCTTATGCAATTAAAAGATGCTTCATTTGCGTATTGTTCGGAAAACAATGATGGAGAAATATTAAATGTTGCTAGAATTAAAGAGATTACAGGTATGGAAACTATTTCGGGTAGAAAGTTACACCAAGATGTAATTAATTTTAGACCAAAATGCCATATTATGGTTATTTCTAACTATAAATTTAAGATTGAATCAAATGACCATGGAACATGGCGCAGAAATAAATACGTACCCTTAAAAATTACATTTGTTCCAGAACACTTAATAGATAAAAATAATTTGAGTTCTAATCAAAGAATAGCCGACCCAGTGCTAATTAATGAATGGAAAGAAAACCCAGAAATTCAAGGTAGATATTTGGGATACCTTGTATATTTGCATTATATTCTAAATCATGATGAAAAATATCAAGGAAAAGTCTTAAGAGTTCCTCATAAACATGTGGAATATGAAACTATGATGTATAGAAATTCACAAAATACTATTTCTGAATTTATTAATAGAAGATTAGTAAAAACAAAAGACACAGAAGCGAAATATGTAATGTCTGATGAAATAAAAAAATATATTATTTGGTATTCTGAAATGAATAATATTAAAATACCAGAAAAGGATATTTTAGAACAATTTAAAAATTCCGAAATAGAAAAGTTTATAGTATATGATAAAACAAATAGATGTTATTATCTTAAAGGTCATAGATTTCTACCAAATAATAATTCTGAATTAATAGAAGGTGAAGAATTCTTTAATGAAGAATGTGTTCCTGTAATTACAGATAATTTTGGTATTACTCCAGAAAATCCAGATGATTTTTATGTTAATACATGTAAAAAATATAATACAATTAAACATTTATTTGTAGATAAAGAATTTAATATTATTCCAGAAAAAATAAAAGAAAATGTTCTTGATTTTGGAATTACAAGAAGTTTTGAACCTCATGATTTTCCAAAACCAGAACCAAAACAACCACAAAATATAAAAGTAGAAGAAAATTATGATGTATCAGAATTTTTAGATACAAACATAGATTTCAGTGATACAGATTCAGAAGCTTCATTTTAGCATAAGTTTTAACAAACATTTACAAATATTTGCTGAACTTTTTGTATATTTCTTTTTTCTTTTCTCTTTTTTTTCTTCTTGTAGTTCTCCATTAAGTATTTTTTCTATATCTTCTTTCCATTCGCTTTTCATGGGTATTCCATGTTTTACAAATATATGAGCAAATTTTCTATAATATTTACATATCAAATTATAATATTTAATATATGTAGTTTTTGAAATTTCACAATCTTTATCAATATTATCTTTATTAATAGAATCTAATTCTTTAACTCTATCTAATAATAAATAAATAGCACCAATACATTTAGTATTATTTTTACTATCATTTAATACATGTAATTTTTCTTCAGAAGCTATTATAATAATATCATTAATAAAATCAAAATATTTTTTTGGTATCTTTAATATTTCCATATATCGATTAATATAATTCTGAATGGGGTTAATATGTTCTGGTAAATCTATTATTCCTATTTCATTTAATGCTCTTAGTTTTCTATCTCCTAAAGAATGAAATTTCTCAGCAATATCTCCCATTTGTGCTATTTCAGATGGAGTACGAGATATATTATTTGCATAACATGCATAATATATACAAGCACTCATTATGCCTTTTTTTACATCTTTTCTATAAACAAAACCGTGTTCTTTAATTTCAGAAAATAATTCTGTAGCTTCTTCAATAACGTTTTTAGGCAATGATTTTCCTGTAGTATTATTCATATTCCAATTATGCATATCTTTTAGAGTTGTCATTTTTCTGTATTTGCTATAATTTGCGGATGATTTTAGCAGATTTCTATTTTGTCCATAAGCTCCTACAATACGCATATTCATAAATCCTTTATCATTAACACTAGAACCATTATCATTTGTTGTTAAATTGTCTTCTATTCCTAAACTTGTTTCATTTATTACTAAACCGCAATTATTACAAACTGCTGAATTTGATTGTAAAATATTTTTACAATTTGAACAATAAATTGTATTGTCTATGTTTATATCTGTCTGTATTTTTGGTATATCATATTCTTCTATAATATTATTGTTTGCTATTTGTTTATTTAGTTCATCTTCATCTATATTTAACATCTCATTTAATATACTTCCCCAGTCATCTGAACAATTCATACTTGTTATATCAAAACACTTTTATTTTTATATAAAAAATTCAAATTTAATATTTTATTTTGTAAAATATGGTTATTTTAATAAATTTGTAAAATGAATTTAATAATAAACTAATATTTTACCTCCTATTATAGTATTTTCATTTTTTGAAGTATTTTCAAAATTTTGTGTATTTTGTTTAAAACTTTTATTTGATTCAAATTTTTTGTCAAATTTTTTGTCAAAAGGGATAAAGGGAGTATTTAATATTTCTGTAATTTTTTTTGTATCTATTTTTTCATTTTTAAAGCTGTTTAATATATAATAACTATCCATTCTGCTATATTCAATATTAATATTTTAATAATATTAAAAATAATATTTTTTTAAATGTTTTTCTTATTATATATAAATGGAAATTAGTGAACTAGTAGTCGGAGTAATAATTTTATTGTTTTTTATGATGTTATGGCATCATATGAAGGCAAAAAAATGTTCAAGAAGATATTCAAATAGTTTATATTATCCGTATGAACAAGAAGAAGAAAATGTTGTTTTTATTTTACCACCTACATTAATGGAAGATGAATCAGATAGAAATCAATCAGTTGGAACACTAAATGATTTAACAATTAGAGGATGTAATAATACTTTACATAAAAATTCTAAAAGAGAATTATTAAAATCACAAAATGCTAAAAACACAAGATGGATTACTGACATGGATATTCAAATAGACCCTAAACAAGCAACTATTGAAGATGTATTTAATGGAAGGCTTTCATATGGAAACGGTTTAGTTAATGAAGCTACATGGTCTTCTAATGCATTAAAAAGCAAAGTAGCATCTAGACATATTGGACATGGTAATGATATTTTAACAGCAACAGAATATAGCCCTGAAGATTATAATTAAATATTATAAATATTATAAATATTATAAAGAAATTTGATAAATAAATATAAAAATTGATTTATATATAATAATAAAAATGACTGATAAAGTTCCAGAACTAAATGATAAATATAAGTATAAACCATTGACAGAAACTAAAACTATTTATGTTAATCCTGAAAATCGTATAACTTCTGAAGTAATGACAAAATTTGAGTATTGCCAAGTTATAAGTATTAGAGCAAAGCAATTAGAAGATTTTGATAATCCATTTACTGATGTGGGTGATATTTCAGACCCCATTGAAATAGCAAAAAAAGAAGTAATGGATAAAGTTAGAACTACAAATGGGCAAACTACCATAGCAGAAAAATGGCAAGTAAATGAAATGGCTATTCCATATGATTAAAATAATTTATGATTTTAGAAATATTATTTTAGAAATATTATTTTAGAAATATGATTTACATATAAATATTTTTTTTATACTTCTACACCTTCTAACCATTGAGTTTTACATTTGATGCAAGAATTAATTAATTTCATTTCATTTCCTAATCTAACTTGTCTTACTCGGTTATTACCACATTTACATTTTTTTTCTACTTTTGGATTTACAGGGTCATCTGATGCAGTTAATAAAATAGGTTTAAATACTATTAAATCATCACCCGTAATATCCTCATATCTTAATGTATCATATGCAGTAGGTGTTTCATATAATTCACATTTATTACACTTAAATTTAAAGCTTTCGCTAGTTGTTTCTACTATTAATAAATTGTTGCACTTTTTGCAAAATAAAGACATTTTTATATATTATATATTATATTCATTTTTTATTTATATTTTATTATGTTTTTTAAAACAGTTTAAAAAAAACAGTTTTTAAAAAACAAAAAAAATTGAATTTTCAGATGCTATTTGGAGAGAAGAACACTCCCAAACATTAATAAGCTAGCCTAAAAAACTAATCTATTAGCTTATCAATGTTAATGAAAAAACTTTTAATCCTTTCTATTTAAAAGAAAGGACTTCCAAGGAATTAAAAATATACAAAGCTAGCAAAAGCCTTGTAGGTGAGCCCAGCGGTATAAGTTTGATTTCTTTTTTTTATTTGTAAAAAACTTTTTTATTAATAAAACAGTTTTTAAAAACAGTTTGTAAAAACATAAAACAAAAAAATTGAATTTTCAGATGCTATTTGGAGAGAAGAACACTCCCAGACAATCAAAGATAAGCTAACCTGTAATATACCAAATATATCAGCTTATCTCCATTGTGACTGAAAAAAACTTATTCACTCCATTCCTATTCGTAGGAATTCTCCCAGCTTAGCCTAGGAGTGAATGAAAAGGTTACTAATTTCCAACCTGAGGCGCGGTTAAAAATTAGATGCTTGGGTAATGCCAGACGTGAACTTTTATACGTCAAAAAAAAGGGTCTAGGTTCCCAGAAACTCTTAAAAAAGTTTTGAAAGAATAGAGCAAACCTTAAGCTCAATAGAGCATCAGGTAAACTTTATTCCTTTTTTGTTTTTTTAAAAATATTATTTACATTAGAACCTGTTGTATCTAGATATGGAATATTTACTAAATATTGATAATTATAAATATTTTTACAATAACTAATATTAACATTTTCTATGTTTTCTAGCATTGAAACATCAGATATTTTAGCTGCAGTTAAGTTTATTTTTTTTGTTTTTTCTAAACATATATTTTGCATATCTTTATCGTTAATTCCTGTATTAGAAAAATCAGCTTCCTCAATATTTTTTAATTTGATATGTCTAAATTTAGTAAATTTCATAATTAGAATATTAGTATTGTTTAATAAAACATTTTCAACAAAGCATTTTGATATATCTAATTTTTTAATATTAGTATTTAATAAACAATCAATATTTCGCAATGAATAACAATAACTTAAATCTAATAAGGAAAAATTACCAAATGATAAATTATATATGTTTGTAATATTAGTTGCTGATATATCTAAATTTTTAACATTAACAAACAAATCTGTATTTTTTATTACTGTTTTACTTAAAATAAGAGTATCATTCATCATTATAGTATTTTTAAATGAGAAATCATTTATATAAACACAATTATGTAAATTAAGATATCTAACATTACTCAATTTAGATACATTTTTAACAGAAGTGTATGATAAATTTAAATTAGATAAATTATATAATTCCGATACATCTATAAAATATGGACACCCTGAAAAATTAGCAGAAATTGCATTTTTAAAAATATTAGGTATAATAATATTGCCTCTTAAAGATATATCTTTTATGTGCAAAATATTACTATAATTTGTTATAGTATTAAAATCTGCTATTAATATTTCTATTTTAGGCAAATAAGGAATTTCATATAATCCAGCATTTGTCACATTTAATATTCTAGTTTCTGTAAGGCATGAAATATCCTTTAAATTGGTATTCTCTAAATATATTGTATGAATATTCCATAAATTACTAATATCTTTTATATTTGTATTATTTAATTCAATATGTTTAACATATTTAAAATAAGGTATATTTCTAATTATTTTACATCCATTTAAACATAGTTTACGTAAATTTTCTAAATCAGCTAATTCATCAATATGTTTAATATTGGTATATGATAAATCTATTTCTTCTACTTTCTTAAAAATAAATTTATCAAAATATATTTTTAATAATCCATCAACTGCATTATTAAACCTTAAATCTACAGAATATAGGTTATTTTTTATTTTTTCTAATGAATTAAATATATCCATATTAATAGCCAATTTAATATTAGGAAATAAATATATGAGTTTCTGGGTTTCTTCATAAGTTTTAACAGTTACTATTTGATTTATCATAATATGTTTATTTTTTAGAATTGTTTTATTAAGAAACCTATTAACTCTTGATAATTCAAATAAATCTTTATATGATAAATAATCAGAAATCATAACAATAATATCAGAATTATCAAACATTTTTAAGTATATCACATAAATAAAGTTTCATTTTTTATAATATATTTTTTAGATGTTACATGATTTCATACAAAATAAGAATTGGTAAGTCAGTATAAAAATTGAATTTTGATATATATAATAAACAATAGCAAAATGGCAGAACTTAAATGCGAAACTTGCGGTAAAATCTATAAAACACAAAGAGGACTCAGGGCTCATATTAATAAAAATGAACTTTGTAGAATTATTCCTGAAAAATATGATTTTATTCTTGATATTATATTAGTTACTTTTTCTGCATCAAAAAAAAGAAAAATCATTGAAGCAAATATTAAATCATTAAATGATGATGGATTATTAATAGTATTTGTTGATATTTGGTGTGTTTCAATTATTCAAAGAGAACTTGCACTATGTAATTTTGGATTTGAAAAACAAATTATAACATGGCAACCAAAAACTGGTGATATATTCTATGGAATTATTTTCAAAAAAAATATTTCGCATTTATATTTTGATTCACCAACTTTAGAAAATTTTATTGAAACTGTTAAAGAAAAATATAATGTAAATACTATTTTGGATAATATCCCAAGTAGAAAAGATTATTCAATGGAATACAATAAATTAGTAAAATATTCAGAATCTTATCCTATGGATGCAATAGAAATAATGGCTGATATGTGTATGAAACTAATTAAAAAATCAGAATCATCAGATGATAAATCAGATGATACTATAAAAGAAAATGAATCTCATAAAGCTTCTGAATTAGATAATTCTAAAAAAGATGATGAATATGATTCTGATTCAAGTTCTATTGATGATTTTTATTTACAAAAGATAAATATTAAAGAAAACTAAAACATTTATAATATATGTTTGTAATAAATGTTTTATATAATACTTAAACAAACATATTTTAAGAAAACATATTATTTTTTACATAATAATGGGAATGAATATAATTCATGAATATTAGAATTATGGTTCATGTTAATAATAAATGAGTCTAATAAATTATTACCACATATTTTTAATAATTGCGAATTTTTCATTAATCTATGATTTTTATCCATAAAATCAATATATTCATTTTCATTATTAAATTTTAAACAACTATTCGGAAATAATACATAATATCTACAAATATTACTGTTGCTCATTTTTAAAAGTTTATACTTATTTAATATGTTACAATATATAATATTCATTTTTTATATTAAATCTATTTTATATCAAAAAAAAAATAAATTTTTTTTTTATATTTGTAAAATGTTTGTAAATGTTTCTATGAAACGTCTATGAAATTGTTTCTATGAAACGTCTATGAAACAATTGCAATAAATTTAAGTGGAATAACGAAGGACTGCGGAACCATCGGTAATCAGCAGGAAGTTGATTGCGCTGGCAACAACAACGAGAAGACCATTAACGGTAGAGCTGATAACATCAGAAGCATATTTAACATAGAACTCACGAGCACGGGATACGTTAATGTGTCCACTTGGCTGATATGTTCCGGGGTAAAGGCAGAAAGGAACAAACATGCTACCAACATCCTGAGGAGCATTGACATTGGGACCACCATAATGGTATGTAGTATAAGCATTGAAGAATGCACTAGGGAACTCCTTGTAGATATCAACACCATGGGCAGACAGACTGAGAGTAGTAACAGTAGAAGTCCATTTCTTGGCTTGCACCTCAAGACCTTCATCAAGAACAAGATATACTTCAGAACCACCATATGCAACTGCAACTGCGGGAGCAGGTTCAACAGTGAAACCAACAGCACCTGGTGCAACAGCAGTGGTGCATGTATATCTTTGTCCTGCAACTTCAATACAGCTATCAATAGGAATACTAGCTGCAGTTTGAGTTTGACCATGTCCACCAACACCAGTACCGGTTCCTGTAACTCCGGTCTCAGTAGGGAAATTTAAGTCATACAGTCCTATAAATGCTGCACCTGCTCCAGTTAATGTCACAGCTCCTGTAATAGCAATAGCTACTCCAGTAGTTGCATCATTTACAATCTTACGTTTAGCACCAACACTATAACCAGTAGTTCTATACTGGTTCTGAGAATACCATGAATATTTATCCCAGCAATCAAGATTCTGTGCCATAAGAGCATTAGAGCTAGGGGAATAATAATCCTTAACCTTGCATCCAACAAACATATACTCAATAGGCCACTTAAGGTTCTGGAGCAGAAGATTGTCAGAAGCATTGTTAACAGTGAAAGTCTGCATACGATGGACACGGATAAGAGAGAATCCAACACGTTGAATGTAAATCTTGTGAACCTCAGGATTCATGAAAATGTTATTAATATAAAGTTCAGCCTTGCTAATGCTAACAGTTCCGAGGGAACCATTAGGGGAAGCCCAAGTTCCAGTTCCGCGGGGGACTAATCCAACAAGCTCATTCTGATTAGCAAGCTCAAGGTTAATGAAACGCTGACCATAAGGAATAGCAACGGAAGGAACGGCAAGACGAACATCCTTATTGTACCAGAAAAGAAGAGGAACAAACATCTCAAGGCTTCCAGTTTTCTGACCTGTAGGGGTCTGATTTCCAACTGCAACCTGTCCAAGAACACGATGAGATGGAACTGCGCTGTTGTTTCCTGCCCAATCAGGCTGACGAACATTTCCATCAAGCACCTCCTCCTGTCCTACGCAACGCTTCCATGCAGTAAGTTTGTTAGGAGCAACACGGTATTCGCGGTGAGCAACAGTAGCATGAGTTTCATATACATCAAGAGGATTTCCGTTAACCTCTTGAGTAACCTTTTTCAGAAGTCTCTCTCCAGGCCACGAGCACCATCTCATAGCAGGTGCGTTACTAGCAGCAACACCTGCATCATTGGTAAGAGTAGGCTGAGTAAGAACAACATGGAATGCAATATCATGGAAGAAATCGCCGAACTGAGGAATGCTAAATTGAATAGTTGAGCCAAGAGCAGTTGTTCCGGAGCTAGGGGTAACTTTGTTATATTCAAAACCAAGGGCTGCGAAGGGCTTGAAATGAGCATTGGTGAAAAGAATATGGGTTTTCTCAATGTCAAGAAGGGTAGGAAGATTTCTAACATCATCACTTGGGATGTTTCCATAGAGAACGCGGTTATTTGCGCTTCTCTCTTCCTGAATATTTCTCAGACGCTCACTGAGAAGTTCAGTTGCCATAAGCATTCTATCTTGCTTACCATCATTTGTAATAATAGTAAAAATACCTCCTGTTGCCATATTTAAACAATAGAGCTATATTATATATAATATATTTTCTCAATTATTTTATTAATTATAATTATTTTGATAAAAAAATATATTGTTAAAAATAATAAAAATATAATATATTTAATAAAATGTGATTATAATGTATTTAATCAATAAACACAAATAATCCAATAATTATTTTTTTATAAAAAAAAAATGTTTGCATAATATTGTTTTATATATTTTATATATTTTATAATTATAAATGTATGAAATAATTGAAAATACTAAATATATTTTCTATATTTATATATAAAATATTAATACATAAAATGGCAACAAATCTAGTAGAACAAAATAATAATTTTAAAAAAGAAGAAGTTATTTCTGATGAATTATCAGCTATGAATACTGGAAAATTTCCTTTAGAAAATAAACAACCTGTTAATGTTGTTTTAGTTCAACGTGAAATATATCAACCTTCTGTTTCTATGGGAGGATTACTATTATGTGTTTTAGTTATGTTATCAGTATTATATCTTGTTTATATCTTGTTTGTAAAATTATCATTAACTGGATTATATACAGATGAAATGGGAAATGTTTATGAATTATATCATGATAGAGCATCTGATAATGTTAGAGTATTAATTAATAATAAAGAAGCAGGGAATGGGTTACTTTCGGGTAATATATTCTTATTTAAAAAAAATAAAGCAATATGGGATGGTATTAATAAAATAGTATTTTTAGATAATAATATGACATTAACTAAAATACAATAATCTTTTTTATTCATAATATTTGTAAATATTTTGTACAAAATATTTAATAAAATATAAATTTATGTTGCAAAACGTAATGTTGCGGTATTATTATTAATTAGTAAGAAATTAATACATTCTGCACATACATAAAACTCAACAGGACTACTTGGATTAATATAAGTTATATTAGAAATAGGATTAATTGCGGATTCATATGATAAAACTAATTCTCTATTTTGCGATGTATTAAAATGACCACTTGGTTGATTATCGCCGGGGTTTCTGGCAAAATGTAATACATACCAACCTAAATCTTTGTTTGTTCTTTTATTATACATATATGGCATATAATCACTATAAAATCTTGATGAAGCTTTAGGAAATAAAGATACATCATGTGCTTTTAGTTGTAAATTTTCAATTACATGGTCTTCTACTATAAATTGAGCATCATTAACTAAAACTTCATCATTACCAACTATAACAGGCTGTTTTATTGTTTTTTCTGTAATCACAGAATTTCGATACCATTTCTGTGAATGATTATCATTATTTTTTGGTCTAAATCCAAAATATAAAGATTCAACAGGCCATTTTACTGTATGTAATAAAATATTATCATTATGTTTAATTAATGTAAAATTATTTTGTAAAGTAACTCTTATTAATTGGAATCCAAATTTAGCAGTAAAAATTTTATATATTTCAGGTAATAAAAATATATGATTTATATACAATGAGCATTCTGTCATTTTTAATGGAGTATGTAAAGGTTCTGGACTTCCGCTATAATTTGCACTTGTTAGTAATTTATCAGCAGATTCCAAATCTATTTCAATATTCGTTTGCCCATAATTAATTAAAAAATTAGGAAAACTATTTTTAATATCTCTAAACCAGAATAATAATGGAATCCACATTTCTATTTGAGGTTGAATTGTTTTAAATGTTTGGTTTCCATCTCCAAAATACTTATATTCTCGAACTTCATCAACTAAAGGATCCGCGGTTAAATATCCTAATTTAGGGGTTTCTTGTCCTATGCATTTTAAATAATTTGCTTCCTTGTCTGAAGTAACATTATATTGATAATGTATATTATATTTTTCATTTGTATAAGAATCTAATGCCTGATTGCCTATAGAGAATGTTGTTTTTTTTAATAATCTATGACCTAACATTTCATAATATCTTACTTTATCTTGAGTATGATAAGCATAAACAGAATCAAATTTAACATTTAAAACCATATCATTAACAAATTCACCATAAATAGGCAATGTAAATACTGCTCTATTTCCTAATTCTGGAACTACACCTCCTTTAACATAGTTTTTGCTATATTCACTAGCCATAGAAACAAATGGTTTAAATGTTGAATTAACAAATAAAATATGAGATTGTTCAATTGTTGCTAAAGAAGGCATCCAAGAGTTATCTTTTGATAATAATTCCATATCAGACAAGTTTGGATTTTCTCTTCGCAATTCATTTAATCTTAAACAACCTATATTTTTTAATATACTTCTTAATTTATCTGTAGCCATAATTAATTTATCTTGTATTCCATCATTATTTATTATAGTAAAGGCTCCCCCTATAGTACTCATTTTATATAATATTATATATAATTTTAAACATTTATATGTATTTGTCAAATTCTAAAATGTATTTTATTGAAATTAAAAAATGAATATCTATTATATGTAAAAAAAAGGAAACAATGGCAACACTGACAAGTATTATTGCTAAGCCATATAAACAACCTAAGCCAGATAAGCCACAATCAACAATAATTGATGGAGGTCATGGGTATGTTTATCTTAACGAAAACACAGTAACAAAATATTATGATTTAGATTATTCACTAAGTGCATTCAGAGAGCTTTTGATTTATAAAAAATTATCAAAAATATCAATTAACATTCCTGAATATATCAGGTTCAGTGTTGATTTGAGTACCAATAATATTGAAGATATTATTGATGAAGAATTGAAATATTATGTTGTAAGACCTACTTTATCTATTTCTATGAATAAATGTGGTATTAATTTATATTATTATAAAATCGATACAGATGAAGAAATGATACAGATATTTTCTGATTATTTTGGAACTCTAAAAACTATTCATGCAAATGGTATTTCACATACAGATTTAAAAGGGAATAATTTATTAGTAATGAACGGTAGAGGATATGTAATTGATTTTTCTGCTGCAAATAATAATAAATCAAATTCTAGATATTCTCGATGTTTTGCTTATAATATTATGGCTCCTCCTGAAATCATAGATAAAGAAACTATTTTCACTTCAAAATACGATACTAGAAAAATAGATAGTTGGCAGATGGGATTAATGTTATATGATAAAATATTATCTAATGGTACAATAGAATTAAATATTTTAGAAGAATCAAACCGTAAAATATGTCTATCATATAAATTTAAAAAAATAATTAAAACTAATCTAGACAAAATTAAAAAATATAAATACATAAAAACATATAAAAAAATAATTCTGGGATTATTAGAACAGGATATGGATGAGAGAATGACATGCGAAGAAGCATATCACGAAATCAATATATTATGTAACAGAACAAATATTTCTAGAAATAGAATTGAATATAATATAATAAATGATACTAAACTTAATAAAATAGCATTTCCCGAGGCACTATTTATTCTCAAATCATTTTATGATTTGTATATAGATGGAATAGATGAATATAATGTATATATAAATCTTGATGGAATTGAAACAAGAGTAGCTTTAGTTTACAGAGTTTCTCATACTATGTTAATAGATGGAAAAATAAGATATAATACATTACAAAACTTAGATATCATTTGTCATGCTATTGTATTTCTAATATCAGAATATATTTATAAATACGGCATTGAATTTGATTCAATGTGTAGAAAAATATTTAATGAAAATAATATGATTCTTATGAAAACAGATTATTCAGCAGACATTACGGATTATAATTCAAAAGAAGAATTACAAATGGATATACTTAGGGCAATGACTGAAATTTGCGCATACTTTCCTGATTTAATGGAATACAACGAAAAATTAGATTAATTTGCTAATTTTTTTATAAAAAATTGATTTATTATATAGATTAAACAATTACAGAAAATGAAAATTCTATAAATTCTAAAGAATTATATTTTATTGAAAAAAAACTATTAATTTATCTAGATTATAAATATTAAATAATTCTAATTTTAGGTTTTTAATTTTATCAATAGATGATTTTGTAAATCTTTTTTTTGATGATTCTAAAGAAAATCCACCAGAAAGAGTAGCTCCACTGAATGAGCATCTATTTATTATAAAGTACATAAATCCCTGTAATAATGTATCATTTTCTTCCATAATTTTACTTCTAATATCTAGAAATTGTTCTTTATCTATTAAATCTATTTTTTCTGTAAACATATCACATAATTTATTAACATTTGATTTACACGATATCCAAAAACTATGTAACGGTTTAAATTTATCATTTGCTATTATATTTAATTTATAATAATTCTGTATATAAAATTCAAATGAACCGCCTCCAAAGAATGGAGAAAGTACATTATTAAATTTATTAATATCAAAATATTCATTTATAATATCATTTAATTTTTTACATGCTCTAGTTTTTCCTCCTGGGTATCTTAACGGTGAAACATTATTTACATCGATTTTTAAATTTTCCATAACATTCAATGTTTCATTTATAATATCATTTAATGTTTCATTTATCATAATATTTTTTGAACATGGAGTTTTTCTTTTTTTGTGTTTTTCGTAATTTGATTTTCTAGTAAAGCATTTATTGCATTTTTCGCATATATACTCCATAATATATAGTTTTAATATATCTTATTTTCAAAATTAATTTTATTTACTATATTTAGCAATCAGAGCATTTTGGAGTTCTATATCCTTTTCTTCGTCTTCTGATAACCATGTTATATGTAAAACAGATGCATTTTCTTGTAATTCTAGTTTAGGAACAAATTCTCTATCAATTAGGCTTTTTAATATACCGTGATAAATATATCTTTGAGCATCTTTATTTAACATATATGGTATCGAAAATGTAATAGGAATAGTTAAACTTATATTATGTTTTCCTTGTTCATATGCTACTTTAAGTGAATCGTCTATGTGTCCTAATATAGCATTGATTTCTTTATTTAAGGCTATTTTTTGTGATTCATTACTTTTTAATCTAGATGCTTTTATAGACATTTTTTATGTGTAATATGATTTTTATATAAAATATAATCATATATTAAATATGATTTATATATTACAATAATAATAACCATAAAACATCATAAAAGCGTCTGCAATATCGTCTATTTTTTTTATATTAATTTTATGTTTAAATAATTGACAATAATATTTAAAATTAACAACAGAATGTTTTTTATTAGCACGGTAGCTAGCCATTTTTTTAAAGCTTTCTTTTGTATATGATTTATCCATATCAAAACAGTTTTTAAGTGATGGTTGAATAGTTTTTATTATAGTTTTCTTTTCTGGTAATCTATTTTCTGTATCAAAAGGAATTGCGTAAATTACATAACTTGAATCAATATCTGCATAAAACATTTCTATATAATGAGCCACTGCTTTCGATTTATCATTAATACACCATTGATTTTCTATTAATACAACATCAGGAGTTGCAATTTTTTCTAAATCTTTTAACAAGGTTTTTGTTCCTATGCATTTGTCTGCGCTAATGTCTACTTTATTTACAAATAATATTTTAAAAACATTATTAAGAATATTATTAATCTCATTTAATTTTTGTTTAGTAATAGTTATAAATTCATTAGAACTTATTTTTTTATTATTAAAATCAATTATAATATTTTCTATTTGTTCATTTATAATAGACACTTCATTTTTCCAATTCATATTAACTTTAACACAACATATCCCAAAATTTTTAATTGCGCAATCAAAACTAAAAACTATCATTATATTTATAAATTGGTATACTTTAAATATTAATATACATTAAATATTAATATCAAAACTGTTTTAGTATAAAAATGTTTTGATATAAAACTAAATATTAGTATTAAATTAAAAATTAGATGAATATATATAAATATGTTAAGTATAAATAATCCTAAAAATGTTACAGGCATGGCTGGCTTGTTATCAGATGATAATGAAGAAGAAATGATAGATTTGGATGAAATAGAAGCCAGTATTACGCAAGGTTTTGGAATTAAGAAAAAAGAAACAACAAATATAGATTATGCAAAAGAATATAGTAAAGACCTTGAAGATATTGGTAGAAAGTTTAATTTACCTAGTGCAAATGATAATATTTTTAATAAAATAGACCTTGATGATATTAGTGTTAAAAGTGATAATAGTTCTAAGAAATCTTTTAAAATAACGGTTGATGATGATAATTATTTTCCACGAAAAGAAGCTGTTCCAAATTGGACTATGGATAGACAGATTGCACGAATGACTGTTGAAGAAAAAAAACAATCTCATATTAGTAATGTTTTAGGAAACATAGACCATAATAATGATGATGCCGAATTTGTAATAGCAGCTGATGAAGAAGATGAAATGGCTAGAATGTTAGAACAAATTGATTTATTAAAAACAAATTTATCTAATGAAGGAATTGAGTTATCAAAAGTTCCTGATGTTGGTATTAATTCAAGTAAAAAAGAAGTTAAAAATGTTCTTAAAATATTACAAATAAAAAATGATAGGTTGCGATATTGTGATTTTTTTGAAGAAGGTATTTTAGCATTTGCATATGGATTAGAAACAATATTTAATGGAGACCGTGAATTTTTTGGGAATAAGATTGATTTAACTGGATATTCTGATACTGTAAAAGTAAAACTTAGAAGAATGAGATATGATACAAGTAATTTTGTTAGCGGAATTGTTCAAAGTCATAATATTTCTAGTGGTTGGAGAATTATATTAGAATTAATACCAAGTTTATTTTTATATAGTAGAGACCGTAGATTAAAGGCAAAGGATAACTTAATATCAGATGATGCATATAAAAGAGCCATGCAGGATTTAATGTAATATGTTTAAAATGTTTGAAAAACTGAGTTTCAAATTGTTTTTCAAACATTTTGAAAAAACATAAAATTAAAAAAATTGAATATTATTTTTTTATATAAATGTCAGTAATCCCAATGATTCCGGAAAAGCTATATTATAAATTTGGACTCCATAAATCAACTATGGACATGTGGCATGATTTTGGAATATATGAACCAGAAGAAGAATTTAAAGCAATTAAAATAATAGATGATATTTTATCTAGCAATTTCTCTAAAGATGAAATTTTATTATTCATGGAAAATTTTAGACTAATTGATTATGATAAAACAAATATATGGCGATTTGTTTGTGTTATGGAAAGATTAATATATGACGATATGGAAGACTTTGTAATTTATTTATTTGAAAAGTATTTTTCAAAAAAAATATTATTACATTTAGTTGCGGCTTATCCTTCAATAGAGTTATATATTAATAAATTTCTTGACCCAATTAATAATAATGCGTATACTCTTGATGTTTATACATACCTAATAAAATATTTAGAAATAAGAAATTTTAATGTAAAATTAAATATTAATATTAATCTGATAAATGTTCAAAATGATAAAGAATTATTATTATTCAATAATATGATAAACATGTCTGAACCAGAAAAAATTAATATAGAAATTAATCATGAATGTTATGATAAAGAAAAATGTAATATTTGCAATTTAGATTTAGGAAAACTATATTTAAAAGCACAAAATGCGATTATTACGGCAAAAAATTTTAGCATTTGATTTTTCAAATCGTTTTTGATTTTTCAAATCGTTTTTGATTTTTCAAATCGTTTTTGATTTTTCAAATCGTTTTTGATTTTTTATATAATTTAGTCATAAAGAGGGTTATCTACATCTACAATAAATAATTTTATATTTTCTGCATCTATAATATCATTTACTAAAGATACAAAACTATTTCTACAGTTATACATTTTTTTAATATCATAATCAAGACCATATTTATTAACTATTAAATAATGTATATCAAATATATATTCTACAAATACAATATCAAAAACATATAATTTAGAATATTTAAATATATTGGAAATTATATTTTTTTCATAAAAACATTTCATTACTCTTTCTAACATTATAAATCCCAAATCAGACACTATTAATTTTATAAATTCAATATCAAATAATTCAATATCATTTTCAATATCATTAATATCACTTAAATTTTTGTATTTATCTAAATTTTTAAAATATAGTAAATTGTTGTTTATTTTTAAAGTTTCGTAATCTAAATTATCACTTAATGCTATTAATAAATATATAATAAATATTTTAGTCAAATCATATATA
>Ga0194116_10003309_pt1 | contig 19559 bp, 17 predicted proteins | sample TA2MahsurfametaG_4_FD_148617 | JGI IMG/M metagenome (GOLD analysis project Ga0194116, IMG submission 148617) | Freshwater microbial communities from Lake Tanganyika, Tanzania - TA2015008 Mahale S9 surface | ecosystem: Environmental > Aquatic > Freshwater > Lake | place: Tanzania: Lake...
CCCAAAACTTTCATTATTGATTTATATATTAATATTCTTTATTTATTAAATAATTTTTTTATTTCTTTATTCTTTTTTCATCTTTGATATTCTTTTGAAAGATGTTTCTTGAATTCCATTAAAAAATTTGAAAAACATTAATTATATTAGTTTTAACGACTAATTATATAAATTAATTAAAAACGATCAAAGTTGATATTTGAATTTTTTTAAATGTAAATAATGATAATTCAGTTTTGTATTTAAAATAAAATTTAATTTTAGAGAATAAAAAATGATGAGCAAAAATAACACAATTCTTTCCGGGCTTATCAAAAGCTCAGAAAGGGATAAAGAATATTCATCAAATCAGGGTCAAGGTAATTTTAGTTTTTTCAATTAAAAAAGAAATGCAAATTTTAAATTTAAATGCTTTTTGTGTATTAAATTAATCAATTTAGATTATTGATAAGAGTAAAATCTTTTTTATTTTAAACAAAAATTTTTATAAAAATTTCTCATTAATTTTAAGAATCTATAGAAGAAGGAGATGAAATTAATTATGAAGACCAAAATAATTTCGAAGAAGACCAAGATGAAGAGGACTATGAAAACGAATCAGATGGATTCGTCGATTTCAATGCTCTAAATGCAAATATGCTTGAAGAAGAAGAGGAGATAGAAGATGCTGAAGGAATTCCAGAAGAAATTGAGGAAAAGAATAATATACAAACAAAAAATATAGAAAACCAAGAGAAAAATGAATATGACGATAAAGTCCTAATTAATCAAAATAAGAGCTCTTTAGTAAATAGTAACAAACCATCTAGTGACCCAAGGTTAGAAAATCTAACTTTAAATTCGGTGGAAAGAAACACTCTAAGGAACTTAAATAATAATAGCAATCAAAGTTTAGAAAAAAATAAAAATCAACAAAGTGAAAGAGATACAGTAAACAAACAAGTTAAAATTTATGAAGATGAAGAAATAATAAATTCGGCTAAAGGCAATAATACTAAAGTAAATAAAGATCAAATTATTAATATATTACTTAATTCCGATGTATTGCCAAAATCAGCTCAAAATAAAGAAAATTCTGCAGATCGAAAAAAAACAAAGAAGTCAAATATAATAAAGAATAAAAAATTTCAACATATTGAATCAAAGTTAAAAAAAGAAAAGTTAGAAAGTGATCCCTTATATAAAGGAGGTCCAGAAAAATTCTATATAAATGTTGATTTGGAAAATGCAGAATACAAGCCTGATATGCAGAATGCGCTCAGGAAATTATCAAAGACTAGCAAAAACAATGCTCAAAGTGAAACTGACAAAATTCTTTCAAAGCTTTTGTTTATGGATATTGACAAGCAAAAGAAAGTTGTTGATGTTGAAAAAGTCACAACTAATGACATAAAAAATAAAGTTGCATATTATTTGAACAAAAAACAAAAAAAAATAGATGAAATGGGTGTGATGAAAGACGAAGAAATAATGAAAAGCTGCTCGTTTAAACCAGAACTGATTGCTGAAAAAATGTTCCCTGAGAAAAGAGAATTCAATGCATTTTTAGAGGATCAGAAAAATCATTTGAAAAAAGTACATGATAAATTGGAAAAAGTAATACATAAGATTAATTACATTAAATATTAATTTTATCCTTTCAATTAAAATATAATTTTTATGTTTTCTATTTAGATAGTTTATATATTTTTAAAAATAAAAACAAATAAACGAATTCTTATTAATTTATATGTTAGATGAAAGAAAATGATTTGAAAAAACTCGAACTTGAATTAAAACCAGCTGAAAAATATTCACCCGAACTTTACAATCAAATCATTGACAGTCAAGGAGGAAACAAATCAAATATAGGTAACCGAAACAACAGCCAGGAAAAAGCTTATATCAGGCTTTACAATCTAAGAAATCAAAAAGAAAAAAGCAATTTACTAAAAGCAGAATGTTTAACAGCAGAAAATAAAAAAACGAAAAAAAAAACTTTGGAAGAACGAGATAAATATTTACAAAATCTATACAAAGAAGGCATGAATTTTATAGAAAAAATAGAAAGTGAAAGAACAAATAAAATAAAGGAAGAAAAATCTGAAATGAGATTAAAAATAAATCATGCTTGGGATGAGAATAATAAATTTTTCTTAGAAAAAGTCATGCAAATTTTTCGCAGTCTGATGAAGAAATCCACGAAAGATGATAAAAATTTATACGAAATTGATGAAGATGATAGATTTAAAGAAGAAGAAATTATGGAAGATAAAACTAGCTTAAATAAAAAAGAATTAAAAAGGTTTTTATTTGATTTCGGTTTTATAAACACAGATTTTTCAGAAGAAGAGGAATGCAATAATAAAATTCAAAATCATGATATATCAGAGAAAAAAGAGGAAATTCTTCAATCTCAAAATAATTACAAAAATCCCAAAGAAAAAGATTCTCAAGAAACTAAAAATAAAAATGGTAGTCCCAATATTGCAATGAAAAACGTCAACAAAAAAGAAAAAATTAATTTAAAAATTGAAGAGAAAAAACTTGTTGACTTATTTGTCGAACAAACTATTTTATCTCAGGATGGAAAAATTAGCTCGGATGATCTATTTTTCTACGTGATAGGAATCTTAATGTTATATGACTATTTCATATACTCTTCTTATAAGAAAACCAATCCAATCTCAAAAACTAAAAGAAACTTCGAACAAGAAAATAGCCTAACAAATAAAAATTATAAAAAAACAAAAATTCCTAAAACTGAAGAGGAAAAGGATCTGAAGAATCAAATAATTCAAGAAATTAAGGAAGAGATTAAAAAAAAAATTCATACTCAAATGCGTTATGCTAGCTTTGATATTGAGAATAATTTAATCATTTCTGACGAGAATGCCAATAATTTGAAAAAGGACTTTCATATGTTTTATTTAAATTTCATGTTTAAGCACAATATAAAAAATAATTTAAATAAGTTAAAAAATGAAATTGAATCTAATTTCAAACAGCAGGCTACTTTCAAACCAAAGATTGACGAAAATTCTAAAAAGCTTTATTCAGATTACAGAAGAAAACTTTTAACTACAGAAAATAATAAGATATCTTGTAGCGGAGTAGATCTGACTAGATCTAATGAACATTCAGATTATATCGATAATTTGATATTAAGAAAGAAAAAAAAAGAAAAGTAACTTATAATTTTAAAAAATAATTTAAAAATTACTTTTAAAAAATATATAATACTAAACACTATATTTTTTGAGATAATTAAAATCAAAATTTTGATTTTAGTCTAAATGCATTGTTGCTAGAACAAAAGAAAAAAGATGAATTAAAAGAATGCACATTTAAACCAAATATCGAACATCATTATATTTCAAAGAAAAATCAAGGTGAAAATTCTGAAAAGGAAAATCGATTGGAAAGTCTTTATAATCTTGGGAAAAATTTAATAGAAAATAAAAAAATCAAAACAAAAGAAGAGATTGAAAAAGAAGAATTGAAATTATGCACATTCAAACCCGATATTACAAAGTAAATTTTTAAAACATCTTGAATATGCAATTATTTATATTAATTTATTAGAAATTTTTAATTTAAAATTAGACCTGAAGTAAAAAACCTAAACAACATTAAAATCTCAAATGATATTTATCATGAAAAAAATTATGAGCTTCTTTATAAAAGGTTAAAAGAAGGAAGATTGGTAATAATAATATTATTATTTTATAAATAATTTTAAATTACTTTTTAGGAAAGGTATATAAAAGAATCGGTTCATGAAAGAGGAATTTTCCCTCAAGAAATGAATGTTTACAGTAAAAATTGTTTTTTAAAACAATTCTATTTAACTTGATTTTTTTTATGTTAAATATTTTTTAAATTTAAAATTTTTAGAAAAAAAGAACAATGAAGAAGTCTCCAATATAAATAATACTAATAAAAATAATATAAATGAAACAAAGTCTTTTGAGAAGCCATTAAATATTTCAGAAGGAAGAATTAACAACTCGGCTTATAATAATTCTATGACTCAAATTCCAACTGAAGAGAATGAAATTTTTAATAATGATCCTGATAAAAAAGATGCAATTCCTATGCTAATTATAGATGTAAATATTAGACCAGGAGTAAAAAAGAAGATTTATGTATATGATGGAGATACCTCTGAATCTCTGGCAGAAAGATTTTCTAAAGAGCATGGTAAATATTTCGGTTTTGACAAATCTTAATTTTGCTAAGTTATAAAATTTATTATCACAATTTTTAAACTTTTTGATTATTTCAATAATATCTTAAAATTTATTTAAAAATTATATAGATTTGGATAATGAAACGAAAAATAAGCTTCAAGGTTTGATTCAATCTCATATGTCTAAACTTTTAATGCGAATAGATGAAGAAAATCAATCAGTTTCTGAAAAATCTTCCACTTATAATCTGACATAGTAAAATGAGTTTATTTACTGATGAAAAATTATTTTTAATTTGCTGAATTTAATTTATTAAATATTATTACAATTTTATAAAAAAATTTTTATTAAAGAAATAACCTTTATTTAATTGAATTTATTTTGATAGATAAAATTTATTTGAATTATTAATAATATTATGATTATTTAAAATATAAATCTTTTCGTTTATCAATATTTTTATGGTAAACAAATCATTTTCTAAATTAATTTTAATCTGAAAAATATTTTTGTTTTATGGAATATTTTGATTTTTGAATTCTCAATTAATTTTCGAATATTGCTTTTTTATCCAATATTATAAAGTTTTATATAGAATTCCATTCGTATTTAATTTAAAAACTTCAATTTTCAAAAAAAAAACTTTAATTAGATCAAATTAAAAATATAATTCTTAATTTAAAGCTACAATCATATTATTGATAAGCTGAATTGTTTTTCCTTTAAGCAATATCGGTGTAAGCAATGAATATAAGGCTTTAACCTTTATTGTATTTTCCTCTTCGTTGAAATTAAAATTTGGCATAGTTGTACTATCATCTATTATAATTGCGCCTGCTTTAATGGGGACTTTCCTCGGTAATTTTACTCCTGGAGTTATTATTATCTTTGATTCAATGTAGTTTTCCTCCAATTTGCATCTATAATCAAAAACATTATGATGATAAATATTTGTATTTTCAATCTCACATCCTACTTTGAAAATATTAAAATTTCCAATCATTACTGTTACTGTTTCTTTCAAATTCGATTGTGGATTAAATTTTGGAACTGCTCTAATGACCACATTTTCTTCTATTATGTTAAATTTCCCAATAAAAATACTACAATCACCTTCAGCAATGATTTTTGCCTTTGGATGAATGATACAACCTTGATCTATAAATATATTACCGTTTCCACCTCTAACTATTTGAGCATCTGCACTAATAATATGTGGTTCTATATTGGAAGATGCTGAATTATTCATTTTCTATTGGAATTTTTATTGAAAATAATTTTAAATTTAACTCAAAGAATAATAATATTTCTAAATAATGATTTAAAAATCTAATTTAATAAAAAATTCAATTGCTTTCACAATAAAATAAACTGATTTGGAATAGAATTAAAATTTTACTTATTATAGAATTTAATATCTTTTCAACTTTTTTTACTGATTCGGTAAAAAAAAAGTGCTTCAAAATTTATTCGACAGTTTTTTTTATATTTTTTTGATGCCAAAAACGTGAAAAAAGCTTATTAGAATAAAAATAACTGTCAATAAATAGAAACAGTTAGAAGTTTGAATATTTCTATTTAAATTGCAAGAACAAGTAATTAAATATAATCAAATATTTAAACTGAATATTTCTTATTTGAAGAAATAATAATAAATATAAGCTTTTTAACATAAAAATAATTCTTAGCTATTAAGAGAATTTCAAATTAATCTAATATATTTATAATTTAAAGGAAAAAAATTTATTATATTCTTTAACTATGTATTAAAAACGGAAAAAATAATAATAAAACATGAAAGATAATTTCACAACTAATTTAAATATTAAAAAAGATAAATTGTCCGAAATAAATCAAGTAAAAAATGAAATAGTAAATGATAAATTGAATCATTACATAGAAAAAAGTAAAATAAATAATTTATTAATAAGATAAAAATAGTGAATTTAATTCAGTCAACAATAATGAAACATTTATTAGTAGAGGTTCTAATAGAAATCAGCTTAACCAACTGTATAAAAACAATATAAATTTCAATGATGCTCAATCTAATTTAAGTAAAAATATAAAAAATGATCCTTTATGTAGTAATTACATGAGCGATAATATCTCTAATTATAACGTAAAATCGACTATAAAAGATAAAATAAATCATAATGATTTTCAGTGTAATCCAAGTAATAATATAGATAATAAAAATTTAATGAGTACTTATTACAGCAATAGTTCGATTAAAAAGCCTGATTTAAAGGATAAGGATATAAAATTGAAAAGTAAAATGAGAAAAGTATTCATAAATAATCCTCTTAAAAATACTGCAAAATATAATTATGTTGACAATTTTGTTCGAAGCTCAATTTATACTTGGTATAATTTTCTTCCGAAGTGTTTACTTTTCCAATTTCGAAGATATGCCAATATTTATTTTTTATTTATTTCTATACTTCAATGTATACCTCAAGTTTCTCCTTTAAACCCTATAACAGCGGTTATTCCTTTTGCAATAGTCCTCTGTATATCTATGATAAGGGAATGTGTTGAAGATATAAAACGCCATAAGAATGATAGAGAAGAAAATTCTTTACAAGTTTTAAAATATGATAATAACTTTATTTCAACAAATAAGTTCCCTGATAGAAAATTATTTGTTTCTGAAGCTTCGAAAAATTTACGTGTTGGGAATATTGTAAAAATCAATAAAAATTCAACGATTCCTGCAGATATGATTTTGCTTAGCTGTTCTAATAATTCGAAGACTGCTTATATAGAGACCTCAAATCTAGATGGAGAAAAAAATTTGAAGCCAATTCTTTGCTTACAAAAAACTTTCAATTTATTAAAAAATGTAGATAATGAGCATCTTTTAAGATTAAGAGGAAAAATTAAATGCATTTTACCTACAACAGATTTAAGTACTTTTAATGGCGAAATTTTCCTTAACAATGAAAAAGTGAGTTTAAAAGTTGATAAAAAAAACTTCTTATATAAAGGGACTGTTTTAAAAGACACTGATTGGGCTCTTGGAATAGTTGTATATACTGGAAAAGATACTAAAATAATCTTAAATATTAACAAGTCAAATGGAAAAAGCAGCCATTTAGAATTGCTTATTAATAAGTTGATGATTTTAATTTTTTGCTTTCAGCTTTCACTTTGTCTTGTGTGTGCTATATTATCATCTTTAATGTTTTCATCGACTTTTTTTCGAAGCATATCAAATCCATTGCTTAACAAACAAAGCTACATAATATTCGTGGATGAAACTGTAAGCTCCAACGGATACTATAACAATTCATTTTATGCTGGTTTAACTTCATTTTTTGCATATTTGCTACTTTTTAATACTTTGATTCCTATTTCTTTAGTAGTAACGCTAGAAATGGTTAAATATGGACAATCCTTTTTTATGATGTGGGATTTCGAAATGAATTCAAAACTAAGAAATAAATTTGTTGAAGTTAACAGCTGCTCTTTGAATGAAGAAATGGGTCAGATAAAGTATATTTTTAGTGATAAAACCGGCACACTTACAACAAATAAACTTGTGTTTAAGAAAGCTTTTATATGGGATACTGAATTTGGTAAACTTCCCGAAGAACTTACTGAATGTGAAGAAATTGATAATATCAAAAAAAATAAAGTAATTAATAAAAATATAAAAATTGATAATAACACAAATAACAAAATAAATTATGAAAAACAATCATCAAAATTAAATAATATTAATATAAAAAGCAAAAACCATGATAAAAAAAACGATTCTGGGTACAATTTTAAAGGCTCCAAGAATAATAAGGATAATAATGAGAGTAATGACTACAGTAAAGATATCAAAATGGGATTAGAATCAAATAAAAATATTTCGAATTTTAATTTAACAAATTCATTCCCTTTTAAAGATGTTAAAGATTACAGTGTATATGGGAAACAGGGAAAACAGTATAATATTGAGCTTTTGAGTAAAAATAAAAATTTCACACTAAAACTTTCAAATACTCGTGATATTATTAATCAATTTCTATACTGTATTAGCTTAAACCAAAACTGCTTTATAAATAAATCTTTTAAATTAAAAGAACATTCATTTCGACGCATATTAACTGGAAATGAAAAGAAATTATTAGATAAAAACAAAAATTTTAATAATTCAGAATCAATGATAGAAGAAGCAAATAAAAACAAGGTAGAAAATTGGGAAATTAATTATACAGGAGAAAGTCCTGATGAGATAATCCTCACAAATTCTATCAAGGAAATGGGAATGATATACTTTGAAGGTGATGATCGAAGAAGAATTTTAGCCGTATTGAAAGGAATTAATGGCTCAGAATTTTATGAAAAAGAAGAATTTGAGATTTTGAAAGTAATGGAATTTAATTCAGAAAGGGGTATGAGTAGTATAATCGTAAAGCGTGAAGAAGAAATTTTTTTATATTCAAAAGGAGGAGATGGAAAAATTGGTTTAAGGCTTTCAGAAAAAAATAATGACAACAAGCAGAAAATTTTTGACAAAGTTAAATCATGTTCTGAAAAAGGGTATCGAGTGCTCTGTGCTGCTATGAAAATTCTTGATCCAAAAGAATATCAAGATTGGATTGATGATCTAGATGCAGGTTTGGAAAAATTAAATGATGAAAAAGAAAAAGAAAGATTTGCGAATGAAAAATACTTTGAAATAGAAAAAGGATTAATTTTGCTTGGATGCACTGTAGTAGAGGACAAACTTCAAGACAATGTTCCTGAAACTATTAAAGAATTACAAAATGCTGGGGTCAATATTTGGGTTCTTACTGGAGATAATTTAGAAACTGCAAGGAATATTGGTATCTCTTGTCAATTACTACCTGAAAGAATGCAAAAATATTTTCTATATGGAGATGAGAAAAAAATGAAAAAAATTATGGAAGAAAATTTAAATATTTTCATAGACAGTGTTGATTCCCAATTAGAACTTGAAGCAACTAAAGAAATCAATGATTTCCAAGAAAAATATTTGAAATATTATCCTATAGTAAATTTTAATCCAGATAAAAATGGAGTTGATAAAGTTCATGAAGAATATCGGAATAATGAAAGATTAAAGATTATTTTATATATTGTTCTTAAAAAGGTCAAAGAAAGAATGAATAAAGAAAATCAAAGTCCTGAATTTATAGGTATGCTAAGAGGAATAGTTATCGAAATGGCTTGTTTAAATTGTATTTTACCTCCTCAAATTAAGAATTTTCCATCAGCTCTTTACAATCACCCACTAAGCCAGTTATTCTTGGATGTCGTCTTAACAACACAAGCTGTTGTTTGTTGTAGGTAAATAAATCATTATTCATTTATTGAGAATTTTAGTTTATTGTAATATAAATAAATGAATTTTTTAATAAATTATTGTTGATACGCTTTTTTTCTTAAAAATTCTATAAAATATATATGGCCCGAAAATTATCAACTTTCAATTCATATTTATTTATTCATTTATTTTATCAATTAAATCTTTTTACAGAACAAGCCCAAAGATGAAATCATCAGTGGTGGAATTAGTAAAAAGAAATATACATGGTGCGATAACTTTAGCAATAGGTGATGGAGCAAATGATGTTTCAATGATTTCTATGGCTGATGTAGGCGTAGGCTTATATGGAGAAGAAGGTTCCCAAGCTGCAATGGCAAGCGACTATTCAATGGGAGAATTTCAATTTTTAAGAAAAATGCTATTATTTCATGGAAGAATAAACTACATAAGAGTAGCTGAAATGATATTATATTTTTTTTTTAAGAATTTTTTATTCACAATTCCACAATTTTTTTTTGCATTCAGTTGTGGATTTTCCGGACAAACTTTATATGATGATTGGTATGTTTCTTTGTACAATCTTATTTTCACATCTCTTCCATTGCTGTTTAAAGCCTTGATGGAGCAAGATATTACATTACAAGATGGAGAGGATTTATTTATAAAAGACAATATTTGTAAAACTTATTATTTAGGAAGAGAAAGCAAAATATTTAATGTAGTTAATTTTATATTCGAGGTTTTTAAAGCCTTATGTTGTGGGTTGTTGATGTATTATTTCATAACGAATATACTTCATTTGACTCCTATTATGGAAAGTGGGGAAATCAGTGATTTTTGGATAATATCAATTTCTCAATTCACTTCAATTATTTTTGTAAATTAGCTTTATAAAAAAAATAAATTTGTTATTAATTTTTTTACTTGAATTTTATATATTAAATAATATACAGATATAATATCTATTTTAATTAAATGTTTTAATTTAATTTAGATAGTCAACTTCAAGCTTTTAGTTTCTCAAAGATTTCATACTTGGATTAATGTTTCTACAATAATAATAACTAGTTATTTCTCTTATATCGGTTATTTTTTTGTTTCTTCATTATATTCATATTCCAAATCTCAACCAACATCTTTTAATTTAATTCAAACTCCACTCTTTTATCTTTGTGTAATTTTATTATCTGGAATGCTATTTATTTTTGAGCTGGCATTTTCTTTCATTAAACTGCAATATTTTGCAAATCCTGTGAATCTCATAAGAAAATATTCAAAGGTAACTTTTATTTAAATTTAATTTTTACATAAAATAAGTTCCCAAAACAAGTTAGAAAAGATCCAAAATTTGTAAATATTGCTAAAAATTATCAAATGAAAATTGATAACTACGATACTAGAATGAGAAATAAATATAAGATTCAAAGAATCAAACACTCCTAATGTTAATTTATTAAGAGTAATTCAAATATTTTTATTTTCTTAATTTTCACATTTATTGAAAAATGATAAAGATTTAATTTTATAAATTTAAAAAAATTTGTAATATAAATTTATTTATAAATATAAAAAAATCTTTCGTAAGATGATATTGCTTTTAATTAAATCAATAATACAATTAGCTTTATAATAAATTAAAATAAAATGAATTAGTTAGGAATAGAGTTTAAAATAATATTAATTATTGAAATATTTATTGAAAGAGAAAAAAATATTAAAATTCCTTTTATGTAAAAAATTGAAATATTTTTCACAGATTTTTATATATAACATTGTTTAAAGATTATTCATTAATTAAAAAAAGTATTATTTAAAGATAAATCGATGTTTTAAGATATATATAATTTTTTAATAAATTTCTATAGATTCAAGACTATTAGTATTATTCTTAATTCCTGCATAAGATATTATTCCATTCAAATTTCTTTCATTTACAGCAATGTGAATTTTATCGTAATCTCTTTGATATACTATTCCTGCAAAATGCCCTACATAATTTATCGTTTGCATTGAATCACTCTTCATATTATAAATGTTAAAAAAGTCAAAATTTTCACAAAAGATAAAATTATCTTTATCTATAATTGCAATATCTCCTACTGAATCAACATTTGCACATAATGTTTTTTGTGCTTCTTTAATCTCATCATTATTGAAATTTATATTTTTAAGTTTTCTCAAATCCCATATTTTACAAGTTAGATCCTGATTACCTGTGACAAAAGTATAATCTTTTTCTGGTAAAAAACGTATAACTGTGCCATAATCGTAATGAGCTTTGAATCTTGAAATAACCGATTGATTGTGAAAATCAAAAAGTTCGATGAAATTACTATCACCAATTGCTCCTAAAATATTATTTCCAGAATTAGTATTAATAATATCATTTTCACATTTTATTGGAAAATTAAAATCGCAATGATTTACAGGATGATTTGACTTGTAGGATTGTAAAAGGACTAATTTCTCTTCTAAAGAATATATTCGAATATAACAATCATTAGAAGTGGTAAGTAAATATTTTCCTTTTACTAAAAATTTTACATAATTTGTTAAGATCTCATCGCTTCTGGATCCAACAGAAATAATTTCAGAGCACAATACATCTGATTTTGTGCTGCCTTTGTTATTTAAAAAATTATTATATTTGAGCTTAGAGAAATTATTACGAATTTTTTTAAGCTCTTCAAATTTGATTTTTAAAATTCTAATTGAACCATCGGATTTCCCGTAGCAAATTAAGTAATCTTGTTCGTCTGTTTCACATATATCAAAGCATATGACATCACTCCCTTCAGTACTATTTGAATCGAGAGTAGGATAAATGCATAAGTCATTTTTTAAGTAATTAAGGAGATTAAAAGCTTGAATCCCAGTTTCAGTTGTATAAGCAATTTCATTTTTTCGGAATTGCAAAAAGTTTTTTCTAACTTGGAAATGTGTTATGTGAATAGGAAGCTTATTTATAAATTTATCATATGTATAGAAAATATCATTTTTTAAATTCTTAAAAAATTCAGTTCGTATTCTTTCTTCTATAGGATTTACTTCACAACAGCGGAAATTTTCTCGACTACGTTTACGGAATGATAAATACTTTTCGCGAGTATAGCCTTCGGTATACTCGATTCCTTGATTATCAAAAAGAATGTTGATTAAATTTTTATTAGATAAAGAAAATTCAGATTTTGTTAATATATTTTCTTTTATAGGGTTAAGAAATTCGAAATGAAGGTAATTTTCTTTTTTTTGCTGTGAAGAGATATTTTCTGAGGATGAATTCTGTTTTGGGGATAAAGAATTAATAGTATTATCAGATGAGTTAATTAAATTTGACATTTTCCTTATTTTTTAGTCAAATATATTTTTAATAGGAAAAAATAAATTCCTATTCATTTATGGTTTTAATGGAATTTTAGGCGACTCTTGGACTTTACATAATGTGTCAAAATAAAAAAAATCATTTGATTTAAAATATTTTAATAATTTTATAAATTGAATAAAATATCAACTAAAAATAAACTTCTTATTTGTTTTTCTCAGATTTATTTTAAGGAGAATTTATGATTAAAGATTATTTTAAAGATAAATGGAAACATATTTGGCTCATAAAAGTATATACAATAGTTTTTTGTTAAGTTTTATATTCGGAATTTTTATATCTATACTTGTCAACTAAACATATTAAAACTTAGTAAATTACTTGAAATTTTTTTTCATATATAATTCGAAATCAAATCTTTCAATTATTATTTTTTATAGTTAAATCAAATTGCAAAATCAATCTCATCATAATCAAATTGGAATTTCTTTAAAACTAAATCTAATTTCTCAAAATCAATATTTACCCTACAAATTTATATAATTATATTTGCTAATAAGATTGTTTGTCTAAAAATATTGTTCAAAACCTGACATTAAATTTTATTCCTCCTTTTTTTATTCTTTTTTTGCGTTTGTGATAATACCATTTTATCATAGCTCAATTCTAAATGTCTCAATTTATTTTTTTCTTTTTGATTTAAAGAATTATCCATATAAAAATTAATCAAATCACTAAAAATATCTTCACTTTCTTCATTCTCTTGAATATTTTCTTGAATATTTTTCATTTGAGCATTATCAGTTAAACTATCAGTTGCTTTATTACTCAAAGTAATTTCTAATTCCACTGGTTCTTTTTGTTTCAAATTATTTGAGTATTCTAGTTCAGCTTTTATAAACCTTTCTGCCCCAATAACTTTTGAAATATTAACTAATGAATTAAATGATCTTTCCGAGAATATATTATATTTTGAATTTAAATATTCCTTTATATCATCTGAATTAATCTATTATAATCAATTGGCAATATTAATTTAGTTGATTTTAAATCAAAGATAAAAATTTAAATTTACAGATGATAAATCATTGGTGAATATTATCATTAAAGCTTTAATTTTATTCGCCGAGTTTAAAATATGCACATCAAATAAAATATCTCTTGCTCCTTTTTCAGATTCAATTTGAACTTTTTCTATTATCTGGTGTAATTCATCCAATTGCAATGTTCTTGGTAAAAAGAAAATTATCCTTGGTGCTATTTGTAAAGAAGTTCTAACAATATCAAAAATATTAGGAGACATGAGTTCCTTTATATTATAGACTTCTGAGTCTTTATATTTGATCCCTCCCCAAGGAGGCGATAAGAAAACGTAATCAGCCTTTAAATTTTAATATCAAAATTAATTAAATATTTATTGCAAGTTAATAAAAGAAGCTCTAATAAAATAAAAAAAGAAAATCTAAAAATGATCTTTACTCTTATAAGATTTCCCACTTCCAAAAAATCAGAATGGATAAATTCTATATTATTCGGACAATTATAAACTTTGCAATTGTTTTTACTGATCATAATCTTATTTAAATCAATATCTACTGCATATACTTTTTTTCCAAATTTAGAAAACTAAAATTTTACTTTAAAAAAATTAACTTGAATAACGTTCCCCCCGCTTCCACAAAACCCTTCACAAATAACTTTATCCTTAACCATAGAAGCTGTATATTTTGCTAATTCTTCAGGAGTTACTGACCACCAACCTGTTTATTATTCAAAATTCAATAAATACAATTTAAAATAATAATTGAAAATTAAATGTTTATTGTTTTTTGTATTTTTTGTTATTATTATATTTTCATGACTTTGTTTATGAATTAAGAAAAAAATTTTCTTTTTGTTAAATTTATTTTTGATAAATAAAAATATTAAATGCAATCTACATGCTATTTGATTCGAAAAAAATAAAATTTTTACTTTCACAATCCATCTGAATTCCTTTATCAAAAAGGCTATAGTAATAATATCTCTGATTCCAAAAAGTGATATCAGGAATTGAACCACTTTCTTGCTTGAAATATTCTCCGAAATTATGTCTGCCTTTTTCGAATAATTCGCTTGCATCAGGAAAGTCAATTTTTTTTATTTTAGTAATATATAATTTTTGCGATTCGCTTATTTTTAGAATAAAATTTCCTATATTTTCCATCATATTTAATGCATAACATATCTCAGAAGGCTTTTTTTTGATATTTAAAATATTTTTCATTTTTTTTTTTTTAGCGCTTTTACTAATTTCATCATTAGTAGAAAAACTATTTTCTTGGCTTTCATCAGTAGAACAATCTTTATCTTCTTTTCCTATTATCTTAAAACTAAAAGAATTTGTTTTATACATTTATATTTTATATAAAAATCCTTAATTTTAAAATATAAGATTAATAAAATAAAATTATAATTAAATTTTTATTGTCGTTCAATTTTTCTTTATTTAAATCTAATTCACAATTCTTTGATTTTCTCAATTCAAGTAAATGTTTTTTATCAAAATATAATTACAGACTATCAAAAACTTATTTTATCTCAATATACCTTAAACAGTTAGTTAATAAATATTTTTTTTTCATAATAATGTAATTACTTTATTTTTTAATTTAAATTCATTTGAATAAAGAACAAAATATTCATTATCATTATAAAAATAAATTCATAAATTAAATAAAAAAATTTTTTTTAAAAAATAGTTTTTGCTTTCGATTTCAATAATTTACTGATTAAATATATATTAAATTTAAATAAAAAGGAAAAAAAATGTTTGATTTAATTTCTGAAATTAACAGAAATTTCATTATTACAAAAATCAACACGATAAGATTTATTTTAACTCTTCCGCTTTTATTAATTGGAATAAGAAGATTTTTTAAACAAATTCCATTAGAGGATCATTACAATAATAAAAAAGCATTACCTTCTTTTTTTTTTGATTATTTTTCAAAATTTATTTTTCTTTTATTTTTCATCCTTGAAGGAGCTTTATTATTTACTCAAAATAAAAATGGTGAATTTGGGCTCGCTTTTTATTTAAATAATACTAATTATTTTCTTTTGGGACTTTTAATATTGATTTTATTAGTTATCGATTATCATCCTTGGTTTCTTATATTAAGAATGATTATGTTCATATTCTTACAAATTGCACCAAGAGATTTTAATATTATTGTGTTTAATTTAATCTTCATTTTGTTATGTGAAATCGGTTTGAGACAAAAGCCTTGGGTAGAAAAGATCTCATATAATTTATTCAGTTATATTTCAATGCTTACAGTTGTCTTATGCTTTATGAAGTCAAGAAAATTACTATTTTAAATAAAAAATAATTAAATAAAACAACAAATGAAGTACAATAGGATTCTTTTAAAAATTTAATATGAAAAATAATTTTGATGTTTGTATTTTATCAAAAAGCAATATAGATAGGGAGAAAAAACTAGCTTTTATATAATATCTAAATTATCAGATTTATAAACTAATTTAAAGTAAACAATAAATTTGATTTATTCAAAGAATTCTTTTTATTAAGAAATAAGAAAATTGAAAAATTTCATTTTACATTATTTTTTTAAATTAACTGCTCTACATACCAAATAATTAATTTATGCACTCCTTGATAAATATACGTGCTTTTTTTTTCTTTTAACGTAAAATAATAATTAATTGTAAATTTGATTTTTGTTGTATTCTTTATTGATTATTTAATTTATGCTCGGATAATTATTTTTTTTATATAAATAAATGGTAAGTAAAAGTTTTATTTACAATAAAGGTTAACAGCATTAAACACAAAAATGATACTTTTCAAAAAAATATTGAAAAAAGAGGAAAAGTCCCAACTTCTTTAAGCGTAAAAATATGATTTTATTAAATATAGAAAAAAGAAGATAAATTTCCTGTTGGACCTGTTTTATTAGGATTTTTCTTGTTTGTTGTTGTTGGATCAGGTAAAAATTTAATTAAAATTTCAGCTTTATTCCAAATCTTAAATACCGCAACTTCTCAAGGAGGAAATTCAGTTTATTAGATTATATCATCAGAGATTAATTTTTAATTTTCAACTTAGAATAATAATTTATTAAGTAAAAAGCTAATAAATTGATTAATACAATGATATTATTATAATTTATTAAATTTCTCAAAATAATATAAAAATTTATTTAATGATAAATTATTTAAGAGACTTTATTTATAATAAAATCAATTTTAAGAATAGAAAATATTTTTGTAATTTATTTAAATATTATAAAATGAAGTATTTACATTTCTGTTAGAAAGCAAATTATAAATTTTTTTTAAAATTAAAAGCAAATAATCATGTATTCTTCACTTAAATTATATTATTATTTATTCTTGCTTCTAAGTCTTTAATTTCATTAACGGTTGTTGCTTTTAAATTGCTTTTTAATTTATCATTAAGCTTGTTGATTAAATTTTCTTTGCTATAGTCATCTAGAATTTTGCAAAAATCCTGCAGATCTTGGCTTAGCTTTTTATATTTTAGCTCTTTTGCTTTATTTATCTTTGAGGTAATTGATGAATTGAAAATTTGTACGTTATTTGCTTTAATTATATTCTCAGAATTATTCATCAACATTTCTTTTTTTCGATCTAGATTCTCATTTAACCTTGATTTTTTCAAATTGCTATTGTAATTTGTGTTTATTTTCTCTATTGCCGAATTTGCTTTAGACATCTCGTCAGATGAAGAGTCTTCTAAATTTCCATAATCTATTATAAGTTTAAAATGATTTAATTTTTAATTAATGGAATATTATTTATCTATCATTAAAAATACCCTTTCTCAGTTAAAAATTTGAATTCATTCAAAATTTTTTTTCTTAAATTATAAAATTAAAATATTATTAATTTACTTTTTAATTTTTTAAATTCGTTTTCATTGTCACTTGGATTGTTTTCTATATTCAGAAAAGCTTCTCCTTTATGCGTTTTAGCTATAATTTTCATATCTTCTTTCATTAAAACTTGCTCTTTAAAGTATTTATTTTGTCTTTCCATTCTCATATTTTTAATTTTGCTTGGAGCTAGTTGTTCTGATGACAGCTTGACTAGTTCATTTGCTGAAATATCCCCGTTAAGGATTGAGAATCGTAATTCGGGATTTCTAGAATCCAGAAGATTAAGAAGTAAGGTTTTATATTTGTTTTTGTAATTACGATTCTATTATGAAAATTTTAAATTTTAATAAATTTAGTTCTTACTTGAATACTTTCTCCGTAATTATAAAATATGGCAGTTTCTATTGCAATAGCATTATTTGTACATATTTTTATTGCTGTAATTGAATTAATATTTGGAGTATTTAGTTCTTTTGTTTTAATTTTTTCCCAAGTCCCATATTCCTTTAATTCTTCAATTCCGTAGAGCTAAAATAATTAAATTAAAAAATTACAAAAAGTCATTTTGATTAAAGAAAAAGTATTCTTAAATATATATTCATTTTTTAAATAAATAATACCAATGCATAAGAAATTTTATTTCTGAAAGTTCTTCGGCTTTTATCTTCTGTAGAGAGACTTTTATCAGATAATTCATTATTGTTGGAGCTCTCTAATTTTTCAATTAATGTGATTAAATTTTTCCTTCTTTCCTCATTCAAATTGGGATAGTTTGTTCTCTCTTCGTTTCCATTTCTGGTCTTTTCACCTTCGCTTTTTGCAAATAAATTTGAAAGAGGATGTTTATCTTTAACTATAATATTGTTATTTGCTTGCATATGTTCATTTGTTTTAATATCTTTACTAATTATATTTTGAGGTTTTTCTTCAAAAGAATATGCTCTTTCCCTTTTATGTCCTAAAAGCGAATCATTTTGATTATTTTTAATATAATAAGTTTCATAATTGGCAACATTTATAGCAACTCCACTTTGCTCCAATTGCTTTTCTAGATCATTAGAACATCTCAAGCAGGCTTTCTGACCAGAGTTCACGAAGCATTCTATGTGAATTAATTCTTTACATTCTCTACAAGTTATAAAGTTTTTATCAGGATTAAATATTTTATTACAGAAACAACCTAATTCAATATCAGGATAATAAGTGTTATCTGAATAATTATAAATTTGCCTGTAAAAAAATGTATTTTCTAAAATGCTTGAAATTGAATTCATATTTTGAATTTTCTTGTCTTTTATAATTTGCAGCTTTCGGATAAATTGCTCATATTTTATTATATCGCATTTTTTTAAAATGCTGGAAAAATATTCTTTTTCAATTTCATTTGTTTTGAAAACTTCATATTTAGAATGATATTCTTTTCGATTATCTTAAAAATTAAAGAGTTAACAAATTAGTCTTTTTGCTTTAATTTTTAAAGGCTTTAAGCCTTTAATTGCATGATAGAAATTTTTTTTTTTTCTTAAGAAATTTTTATTAAAATATTTACCTTGAGTCTTCTCCGGAAAATAATATTCATTAAACTTGAATAACAATTCACCATTTTCGTCATAGATTTCTTCAATTTTACCTAAAGTTTTATTTTCTGTATTTGCTTGTTTTATTATGACGAAATCACCAATATTATACATGTCTTTATTTTTATATTCCATTTAATGTCTTAAAAAATTTGGAAAATATTTCTACTTAAATTTTAAAAAATAAATAAAAATAAATTAATTGATGTTTAGATTATTTGATTTTTAATCCTATTTTTTATTTTCACACTTAATAATTATAAATAAGGATTAAGGAAAACTCTATTAGTTAAT
>Ga0194116_10003310_pt1 | contig 19550 bp, 17 predicted proteins | sample TA2MahsurfametaG_4_FD_148617 | JGI IMG/M metagenome (GOLD analysis project Ga0194116, IMG submission 148617) | Freshwater microbial communities from Lake Tanganyika, Tanzania - TA2015008 Mahale S9 surface | ecosystem: Environmental > Aquatic > Freshwater > Lake | place: Tanzania: Lake...
TTTTTAATTTTTTTTCATAATCGAAGAAACTCCAAGTATTAACATAATAAGATGGATCATAATAAATTATATCTGCAATTTTTTCAAATAAATCTTTATTGCTATTATTAAAATTCAACTTAAACAAAACTTTTAAAATTGGAAAATCACTAAAACCTAAGTTATTTTTATTTTCATTAAAAGAAATAGATGAAAAATCATTAATATAGGGGTCGATATTTTTCTTTTCATTTCTTTTTTTTTGTAAGTTATTATTCTTTAGAAAATTATTACATTTATTTAATAAATCTAAATAAATATGAACAGGCAATAAAGTAGATCTCTTTATAAAAGCTATAGGTTCTGCATTCATCTTTACCCCTGGCGCTGAATGTAAAATAAATGAAGGCTCAAAAATCAAAGTCATTTTTTTGTTATTCGCAACAACATTTAAAAAGAAATTTTCTTTTAGATTTATATCTGCTTCCCATGTTAAAATTCCTGAAATTCCCATTCCTCCTTGATAATCAGGAAGATACATTTTTTGTGAAATATCAATATCTTTTTCGTCTTCTTGATCGATTTTTAAAAATCCTGGGATTGCAACATTGAAATAATTAGCAGGAATTCCTATCACATCTACAGAATATGAATCCATTTTACCTAAATTAGCTAAGTGAGTTTTTGATCCTCCACAAATATTTTCAAAATTAGGAGTTAAAAAAGTTACATCTTCAATTAGATTTAGCATTTTCATTGTATATATTGTTGGGAATATTTGATGAGGCTTTATATAATCATAATTTGCGTTTGAAATTTGGTAAAAGGCACCGGTTTTTTGTAAGCTCATTAATTCTTGAGTTTTTAATTCAATTTTTAATCCAACATCAACCATAATAAAGAATCCTACTGATAAACTGTACATTATTGCTGTTTTTCTGTTTCTTATTCTATGTGCTGTTAAGTTTTTTAATATCAGAAGTCTATTTGCAGTTTGAGTCCAAAAAAATAATATGTAAACAATTATCTTTTGTATGATATATTCTAAATTAATTGCCAAAATAATCAAGCCAGTTAACATTCCAATTAAAATCCATAGAAGAATAAATAAAAGCAAACCCCAATTCATAGAAAGCATCGATAAAGGAAGAAAGTAATAAATCGATATTCCATATAAAGATATAAAAAATCCAAAGATAACTATAGAGTTTTTTTCATTTTTCACCGCAGAAAAAATTTCAATTTTTATTCCTGAAGTTTTTGATACATTTGAATTAAGTGAATAAGCAAGGGAATTTTTAAAAACAGATTTTATAGGATAAAATGCAGCTACCAATGGGACTAGGTTTGTCATAAATAAAGCATAAATAATTGATCCAAATTCCTGTTTTAATGTTAAATTAGTTTCAGTAACTGAGGAAAGCATATTTTGAATTGCATTTAAAAAATATATATGAAGAAAATATGCGAGAACAAATGCAGGTATTGAGAATGTTAAGCATTGAATTAAAATTAAAATAATTACATTCCATTTGGTTGAACCAATAATTCTCAAAATCCCAAATTCATATATTCTAGTCTCAAGGCTTATTTGGAGAAGCGAAAAAATTAATAAAACACTTAATCCAAATAAACAAATGATAATAATATTTAGAATAATACTAAGAAATATCGCTCCGTTAAACAGAGGTCGAATATTTTCTATTATTGGAAGGGAAACTTTGAAATTAACATTTAAGCTTCCAAATTTCTCAACAATTTTATTTGCATTTTGAACTCCAAGTAATTGTAATTCATCGAAATTCGCTACTGTGTAACTTTCTACTCTTGGTTTAGGAAAATTTACTACTACAAAATCAGCATAATCATAAGTAGAAAAATTATTTTTATCAACAGAATCATTTAAAATATTAGATTCCAAATAGTTTTCTTTAAATAAATTTGGTAAATCAGGAAAATAATTTATGAGTTCTTGGTTTATAAAATTTGAAATATATTCATAAAATTTTGTATAATCCATAATAACAGTAGAATGAATTTCCTGATTAATTTTTCCGAAATTTTCTTCTACTATCGCTTTTACTTTGCAAGGAAAATTTGTATGAAAGGTATTTATGTACGGAATATTTGTAATATTTGGATTGTAATCATGTGTTGTATTCATGTAATATTTACTAATTAAAAAATTTGTCAAAAAGGGTTGTAAATTAATAGAAATGTTCATTATAAATGTTTCGTTAGTAGTTTTATTAAAATTCAAATTAAGTTGTCTTGCAATATTTTGATGTATTAAACATTCATCTTTTTTTAAATCAAAGTTTGGGAAAGAAGTACCCAATTCGATTTCTTTTTCTTGTTTTAAATCAAAAATAAATAAATCTATAGAAACTCTATTATTTTTTTTAGATTTAGTACTATTTTTTGTGATTTTTGAGTTATTGAATAGAATATTTTTTTTTACATTAGAATCAATCCAAGCTACCCCTCTATATTGAATTCTTGGTGTTGATTGATAATTAAAATCTTTAAACATTTCTCTAAATTTAGTGTAATTGATATTATTATTAAAAAATCGGTAATCGCTGATGTTTTTTGGAGAGATGGAGGTATTAGGTATGGGTTTGATAATTAGATCATTCTCTCCTGTCTTTTGTTCAGTAATCATCAGGAAAATTATCGGTCCTTCATTTAATATAGTTTTTGAAATAAGGCATACTAAGCCAACTAAAAAACAAGAGAAAATACAAAGAAAATAATGAGCACATCTTTTTTTATTTTCGATTAGAGCATATTTAATAAAAAAATTTAATCTAGTTAATATTGCAAGCATTTTATTTAATTATGAATAAATGAAATAATCATAAAAAATTTTTTTTGTATATTAAAATTTCGGCTTATTGAATTAATTTTTATGTAAATATTTATACTATTAAAGTCTATTTTGAATAAAATTAATAATTCGGAAAAATTTAAATAAAATTTTTTTTATCTGATATATTTTAAAATTGAAAAAGATTGATTTCAATTAATTATATTTTCAATTCTCAATTAAATGTTTTTTTAACTTCACTTCATATTCCTTAATCTTTTTATCAATTTCCCTACGATTTTAATATTTGAATTAAAATAAGTATGAATAATTTTAAAATAGAAAATAAAATTAAATACTCATTTAATTTCATTATTCTTTCAGAGGATTGAGCTCTTTCCATAGAAATAATTTTCTCTAATCTCTTTTTTTCAATAATATCAATTGTGTTATGATATAAAACTTCTCTTTCTTCTTCTCTATATTTTTCTTCTTGAAGAATTTTTAATAATTCAACATTCATTTTAGATTTATAATCTTGAGCCATTTTTTCAATATCTCTTTCAGTATATTTTTGATTAGTATTCAAAACATCTGTGTTGCTGTTTAAAATATTAGATCTTAATAATTCAAAATTCTCACCATTTTTTTTAGGTTTTTTATTGCCTTCTGTTTTAATTACAGGACCGAAACCAGAATCTGCAGTTAAAAATTTGGGATTTCCTGTATTGTTACCTTTTATCGCACCACCATTTTCAATAGTAAATTTATTATTTGATTTGGTATTTATATTTACATCATTTTCAAGGCTTAAATTCTGATTATAAGTTATATTGATATTTTTTTTTAAATCATCCAATTTGGTGGCGGAATCATATAATTTATTTTTATTTAAGCTAGTTTCGCTGACTGTGTTATTGAAATTACCTTGAGATTTTAAATTATTTATTGATCCTCGAGTCTTAATTTCAGAGCGAAATTGTGATTTTGACATCATCATCTGTTCTCGCATAGCAAGTGCTTTTTCATATAATTTCTCATCTCCAGGAAATAATTCTTTCAAAGCTTCAGGCTGAAAAGTTTTATTAATATTAAAGATTAATATGAAAATATAAAGTTTCATTAAAATATTTATAATTACAGTTATTTCTTTGTTTTTCGCTAAGTAATTTTCTAATTTACCAACCATTATTTTTTTTTGCAATGCAATCTCCATATTAATTTCTTTTTTTTTTTCAGCTATTATATTCTTTTGATCTCTGAATTCTTCAGCCTTTCGATAATTTTCTTCTAATTTTTCGAGTTGTTTTTGTCTTTCAAATTCTTTCATATTCTCAATTCTTTTAATATTCATTTCTTTTTCGGTTCTCATTAAAATATTTTTTTCATTCTTTTGCATTGATTCGATTTCTTTAGCTTCTCTCATTCTTTTTATTTTGAATTCAGTTTCACTAATTTTTGCAACAACAAAGTCTTTTTTTAAATTATCTAATCTCTCTTTTTCTTCTCTAGCTTGAATTAATTTCAATTCACGATTTTTAGCTTCAATTTGTCTTTGAACCATATCTTCTTCTTTCATTTTCTCAATAATTTTTTTTTGTTTTTCCATATCTTCCATCTTTTTATTGAATTCATATATTTTCATTTCTTCAATTTCTTTGCATCTTATTAATGTTTTTTGTATTTCTTCCTGTTTTTTTTGAGCTTCTTCGCTTTTCTTTTGTAACGAAATTTTTCTTATTTCTTCAAATTGTTGCCTTTTTTCTTCTGACATATATTGCTTACGTAACATTAGTTCTGTCTCACGTTTTATTCTTTCTTCTAAATTCGCTTTTTTTTCTTCCAATCTTTTTTCATGAAGTAGCTTTAATTTTTGCTTTTCTAAAGTTTTTTCTATCCTTTGTTTTTCGATTTGTCTTTTTCTTTCAAATTCCTAAATAATCGTATTAATTTTTTGTTTTAATTAATAAAATTTTCATATTTAAAAATATTTTTTATGTAATCCATACTCTTATCTCTAATTTTTTTTTCCTGTCTTCAGCTTTAAATCTTTCTTCTAAGGCAAATCTATCATTATTGAGCTTATATTCTTCCTGTTTTTGTTTTAATTCATTTTCTCTTCTTTTGATTTCTTTTTGCTTAATTTTATCTTCAATTTGTTGTTCATAAATTTTACGTTGTTGTTCAAATTCTTTGTCCTCAATAAGTCTTTGTCTCTCCTCAATTTCATTTAATAATCTTTTTTCTCGTAAGAATTCTCTTTTTTTATTTTCTGCATCTCTTATACGATTTTTTCTCACAAGATCTTTTTTATATTCTTCTTCTCTTTGCTTTAATATCATCATTTTTTCTTCATTTTCCATTCTCATAAATTGTGCTCGTAGTTCATTTTCCACATAACTTTGAATTTCTAATTTCTGCTTTTCTTTCATTCTCTCTAAAAGTTTCATTTCTCTATCAATTGCAGTTGATTTTAAATTTTGGCTCGAGTTTAGTGTTTTTCTCATTATTACGCTTCTTTTCGTATTGAAATGACTTGTACTCCGAAACTTAAATTTTATTTTATTGCTTAAATTTAAAATATTTTATTTTTAAATAATATAATATATTTTTTAATATATTACAATAGAATTTGGTTGTGATATAATACTTGGCTGAGTCATTGTTGAATTATATTGATAATCATTATTTTCCTTTTTATCTTTCATTTCTCGAAATTCTGTTGCTATAATCTTTCTTCTTTCCTAAATATAATTTAAAAACCAAAAATCAATTATCAAAGATATGGAATGAATTCAATTTGAATACTTAATTTAAGAATTCTAACTCAATTAAAACATCAATAATATTGAGATTGTAATTATGAGGACTTTTAAACTATCGAAAATAAATAATAAAAAATTTATACAACAATAATGCTCTCTATATATTTTTCTCTTAATTTGTTGCTATGATCCCATCTAACTTTTTGAATATCTTTAGGTAATGCAAAAATATCTGGATTAGAAGCTTTAAATTGATTCATATCCAAAAAGTATAACTGTTTCGGATCCAAGCCTAATCTTCCACAAGCCTCCAATGTTCGTGGACTTAAAGTTAAAAAATTAGCTTACCTGTTAATTTTAAGATTATGATTTTTGTAATCAAAATTTTCTATTGATATTAACTAATTTTTATCTATTATTTTTACAGGTTGTTGATATACACTCATGTTTTCTAAGAATTAAAATTTAATTTTGAATCATTTAATTTTATTATAACCTTAATAATTTATCTTTTATAACTTTGACTAAAATAAAATATACATAGTTGACTAAATAAATAAAACTATTTATTTTATGTTCATTTTTCATTTTTATTTTTTTCACACAGTTTATTTATAATATCGTTATTTTTCTTTATTTATCAAATATATAAGACTTAAAATTTTTAATATATTAGAAAAAAATAAATAATAAAAGAGGTTTATTTTTTGTTTAAAAAAAATTTAAATTTTAACCTAAATGAAATTTTTAATTAAAATTTTTCAATTCTAAAAAGAAAAAAATGAGTGTTTTTAATTCTCTTTTACATTATTTTTTAAGAGAAAAATTATGGCGAAGTGCAATCAATTTATGCAATGAAGAATTAAAAAAAGGAAAAGACCCAATAGTAAATTTTTGGAGAGGATTAGCCCATTTTCAGGAGGGATCCATAATTGATGCAATTAGAGATTGCGAGCCATTACAAAATACAAGAGATTTAAGATATTCTTCTGTCAATGCAATGATATTTTATTATAATCATTATACAGCTACTGATAATGTATAATTTTTTAAATAAATATTTTATTTTTATAGGATAAACTTACAAAACTCTTGGAAAAATTATATGATATTGAAAATTCTTCAACAGCTTATGATATACTAACTTCTGCTAGATTCTTTTTCTATGTTAATGATTATGAAAAATTTGATGAAATTATTGATAAATTACAAGAGAATAATTCAGGAAATGGAGAAGAACTTATAGTCAGAGGTTGGAGATATTGTTTTAGTAATGACATAAATGCAATTGTAATCATAATATTTTCTTTTTTAATAAATATTCATTCATATTAAATAAGACAATTATATAATTAAATTTTGAATAAATAAGAAAGAAGGAAAAAGACTTTTCGAAAATTATGTAGAGAAAATGGGTCCTTCAAATATTGATGCTTTAATGGGAGGGTTTAAATGTTTAGAAAGATTAAAAGAAAACGAAGAGATTTTAGATTCATTCCAAGAAATTGCTCCGATTTTCAATACTTTTTTCCCATTAAATATTGAAAAATGCAAAATTTTTTTAAACACAGGAGATTATGAAAATGCAATAGATTATATTAACAGTATAATGAATAAACTCCCTTCGAAAAACTTTGAAATTTATAAAATTTTAGCAATTTGTGATTTAATACACGAAGGAAATTTTATAGAAGCAGCAAAAAATATGGATAAAATGATAGATTTAATATTTGTTAGTGAACCAAAAAATCCAGATTTATATTACTCAACAGCCAAATTATTTTCAAGAATATGCGAAAATAGAATTGAAATTTTAAAAAAATGTGATATTTTGATAAAAAAGTCTCTTGAATTTGCACCCAAAAATGCAAGATATTTGATCGAACAAGCCAATTATCGAATACAATTTAATGAATTAGATAAAGGCTTTGAATTATTAACAAAAGCAGGTGAAATTGATGTGAATAATAAAGACAGCAGTTTTGGATTGATTTATTATAAAATTTCTACAAATAAATTAAAAGAGGCAATAGAAGATATAGAATTTTTAAAAGATATATTTAAATCATTGCAAAATTATGTGCATCCTAAATTAATCTACTTTGAAGCCGTAATAAAATTTTTACATAATGAATCTGAAGAAGCAGTTGGTTCAGTAGTTTCTGAAGCATTGAATACTCATGTAAAAATGGCATTACAACAACCTTCTTTCAATAAATTCGATATTCTAATAATGAGTGATTATGATTTTCTATATCAGATTTCAAAATGTAATAAATTTTTATTTATAATATTAATTCTTGAAAAATTTTTTATAAATTTAAATTTTATTATTTTTATAGTGCTTATGATGTATTATTCGATTTTTGAAAATATTAATCCACAAAGTGTTCCAAGCAATATGGCAAGGGCTCAAAAAATTTTAGAAAAAATAATAAAAAATAAATATTACTACTCAGCTCAACTCTTATATGCTAAAATTAAATATATGTTAGGAGATAAATCAACAGCAATAAATAATCTGAAAATAATAATTAGAGAAAATCACAAGAATATTGATGCATATACTTTAATGATAATGATTTTTAATGACCAAAAAGATTTTTCTAAAGCAAAGGAAATTTTAAATGAAGCAATGCTTGATAATTTAAATCTTTCAAGAGAAAATGTTTGTTTTTTGGTAGCTAAAGCAAAATGTGAATTAGGGCTAAATGATACTGAGAATGCTCAGAAATCTTTAAATGATGCCTTAAAGCTTTTTAATAAATATTTAGAGGAAAATAAAAAAAGTAATTATAACAGAATTATTAAAAAATTAAATAAATAATTTTACTTTAATTCACATCTATAATTTTATTAATTCGATTAGTCAATAGTAAATCAATCTTCCAAATAAAGCCTAAGGATAAATTAGAACTTTTGAAATTAAATATAGAAATTTTATTAAAATTGGGTAAGATTGATGAAGCTCAGAGTCAAATTAATAAGCTTATAGATGATATGCAAGATCCTAATATGGAAGATGATATTTTGTTCCTAAATTCTGAATTAGCTTTGAAAACAGGAGATGTTAAAAAAGCCGTAAATTTGTTGAAAAAAATAACAAATAAAGATGAAAATACTTATAAAGAATCAAGGATAAAATTAGCAGATATTTATCTTACAGTACTAATGGATAGAAGATTATATACCTGGTGTTATATAGAGATTTTAGAACATGTATAGTATTCTATTTTTAATTTATATCTTATTAACATATATTTAATCTCTTTTATTTAGTTTTATAATTTCGAAAATCTGAAATTGGCAGGAAATGCTTTAATTAAAATTGATTCTCCAGATGAGGCTGTTAATTATTATACTAAAGCTTTAAGAGAAAAGTAAACCTCTAAATTTTTAATTAAGTATAAAAAATTTTAAAAGAAAAATAAATTTAGAAATGATCCGATAGTTATCAGAGATTTAGGAAGAGCATTAGTTAAAACACATGATTATAAAAATGCATTAAATTATTATATCGATTCATTAAATAAATTCTCTGAAAATTTAAATTCAAATAATATACTAGTCTATTATGAAATCGCTTCCGATTTCATTGGTATTCTATATCAATTATCTTTTACAGAATTAAATAAAAGCACTAATATCAAATCTCATTTAGAAGGGTTTATCAATAAATTAACAGATGATGTAAAAAAATACGATGAATATCAATTGAAGGAAAAATTGGCGAATTTTAAATTTATTTTCTCGAAAGTTCTTAAAAAAATTTATCAGGAGAATAAAAGCATAGACCAAAATGATATTTATAAAAATCTAGAGGATGCATTAAAGCTAACGAAAGAAGTTTTATCAAAATTAAGAGATTTGAAAAACGAGAATTTAATTAATACAGAAAAAGAATTTTTATCAGAGATATGTCTTGAAATCGGAAGATATTATGAAAATATAGAACCACAATTGGATTTCGCAGAAAAAGCTTATTTAGAATCTTATAATAATTTCAATTCCAATGAAAAGTAAATTCAAATTTATTCATAAATATATTTTAATTTTTTAATTTATGATTTTAAATATTAAAATAGTGCCTTATATGCAATCTCAAATGTTTATGTTAAAAAGAGCAATCTCAATGAAGCTCATAAATTTGCTGATACTTTACTTCGATTAAATGAATCTAATGAAGAAGCTATTAAGCTTTTAATTACTATTATAAATGCAAAAAAAAATAATGATTTTACAATTACTTATCTTGAAGGAATTTTAGAGAAACAGCCCTTAAGTTTTAAATTGATTGAAATATATATTGATGTTTTAAGGAGAGTTGGAAAGTAAAAAAATTTTCTTTTAAAAATTTGTATTAATTAGGATCAATAAAGTCAAGGATGTTCTATTAAAAGCAGAGAAGAAACTTAAATATACGTATTCACCTGGACTTAATTACTGCAGAGGTGTATATAATCGATATATCGGTGAAATTAATGTAAAATTATTTTATTTCATAATCAAATAAAATTTACAATGAAAAAATAAAAATTTATTATTAAAAATTTTCATCTCATAACCTAGAAAGCATTAGTGGAATTCTCAAAATCAAAAACAGATGAATATTATGGAGCAAAATGTATTGAACAAATGCTTGAAATTTATATGAATCCTGATAATAATATTATGATTTTAGATCTTGAATCACCATTTTCGCCAAATCTTAGAGCTCAATCAAACATTATACCTTTTAATACTAAAGATTTAAATTTAGACGCAATTCAATTTCTCTTAAAAGAATTAAAATTAAGAAGAAATGATGAAAAAACAATTGTCTATGAAGCTTATGTTGCGATGCTTATGAGGGACAAAAATTTAATCGATAAAGCTATTGGGAATCTCCAAGATATTCTATCAAAGAGTCAAGAGAATGTAAGTGCTTGGGTTGCTCTTGCTATTGCAAATATGATTACACTTAAAACTCAGGAAGTAAAAACGAATTTGAAATTTATCGAAAAAACATCATTAAATATCAAATACTATAACGACTATGAGAGGGGAATACTAATTTATGCTTATTTAATGTTGATTACTGAGAATTTCAAAAAGGCTGAAGAACTTTTGATGAAAGTTATTAATGAATTAAATGTTTCCCAAAGTTGGTTCTATTATTCATGATATATAAAATTAATATTTTCTTTAAATTTTTTATTTTAATGATTAATATTTATTTCTTTAGTTAAAGCTTATGATTATTTGGGATTAATTAAAGAAAAGCAAAAATTAAATAGTGAAGCCTGTGAATGCTATGAAAAAGCTTGGGAATATTCAAATAAAAGTTATCCTATTATAGGACATAAATTAGCAGCTTGTTATTTAAATCTGAGACAACCTATAAAATGTATAAATATCTGCAATGAAATTAAAAAAAAATTCAAAGATTATCCAATAGATGATATCGCTTTACAAGCTAAAAATAGTTTAAATAATTAGATTTTTATTAATTAAAAATGAATATGGTACTTCTAAATTATTTTCAGTTTAAAAGTAAGAGAATGATTTTATTATATTAAAAATAAAGAAAAATATTTATAATTTTAAGAATAATTTTTTTAAGGTAAGATAAATGATAATAAAGAATTATCATAAAGTTTAAGATTAAGGGTCCTCCTTATTTAAATTTTTATTTTTTATATTTTCCTTAAAACATTTTTCAAATTCTATAAGTCTACTATATTTATTTAAACATGAGATATTCTAAATAATTATTTTATGAATACTTCATTTTTAGCTGTTATATATTCATCAATTCTTTCAGCATATTCTTCAAAATTATTAGGATTTAAATCAAAATCTGTCTCTTGCAAATTGGAAAAATTCAAGAATTCTAAAAAATCGTACTCAATGTAATTTATTTTTAAAATTTTACAAATTTCTCTTCTCACTTTAATTTTTCCAGAAACAGAGTCTGAAATTTTAAAATATTCATAAGGTTGGTTTATGAAAACTATTTGATCTCTTATAGTTTGATTAATAATGATTTTATTGAAAAACGTTGGGTCTAATAATTGGATAATATTATTATCAATGACTTTAACTCCATAAAATTTATCTTTAAAAAAATTAAAACTGTCTATCCCCTCATTATTTAAATTATCTTGTAGATAATCTAAATGAAATTTTTGAAAAAATTTTGAATTTAAATTTTCATTGGGTTCTATAATATTTAATCTATTCTGTAAATTATATTCAATCAATTTGGCAAAAATTATATATTTATTATAGTTAATTGAGTTGATTAAATCATAATCAATTACATTTATGCTCTTTAGAAATTCAATATTTATATTATTATTAATTAATGTTGTAAGTTTTTCAATTTTATTGCTTTTTTCATCATTATTATTTTTAAATAATTTCTTACTAGTTTTGAATCTTTCAATGTCTTTTTTAGGAATATTTATATTTGTTGAATTTTCATTATTGCTTAATATTTTAGGAAGAGATGTATTTTGATGATTATTCAAATAAATATATGAAAATAATAAAATATTAACATTTTCCTTGGATATATATAAATCATCATCTGAATGATTCTCATGATTGTGGAGTATATTCTCATTAATTTCAGATATAAATTTATTGAAGATATTTATGGAATCTTTAATTAATTCTGAAATTGAGTTAATATTAAAGACTTCCGAATGCTTTATTGAAGAATATGTCAAAATCCAAATTAATTTTGTTAAAAAATTTAATGTTAAATTTATTTCTTTTGGATTATTTTGAATTTGCTTGAAGTTTTTAATATTGAAAGTAATTTCCCTTATATTTTTTGACACCTAAATTAAACAATTTATTCAGAATAATTTACATTAATCAAAATAATAAAAAAATATTACTTCATTCTCTAATTTATCTACTAATTTTGTATCATATAAACCTATTAAATTTTTCATATTTTCATTTCCATCCAAAAAATTCTTTAAACACATAATATTAAGTTTTATGATATCTAAAATTTTTTTAAATAAAGTCTCATTTTCATAATCAACCAAAGTGAAGAAAAATGATAATTTAATCAATTCTTCAAATTTTAATTTTTCACAAAATCTTAAAAAAACTGTTGATAATATTTGAAAATTCTTTTTATCAGCATTACCAATGTTAATCAAACCTGGAATTATCGAAAATAAATGTATTTTTTGAATATCATTTACGGATTCTATTGTTTTCTTTATTAATAATTTTTGTGAAAAGAAGTCTGAAAATTTGCAAGTTAAATTTTCTTGATTAAAATACTTATTATGTGATATTGTGAATAGTAAAGAAATATCTAAAAATTAAATAAATTGGAAACATCTCAATTAAAAATTAATGTAAATAATAAAATTTCTTTATTTAACAAAAATTAAATAATAATTACCATCAATATTCGCTTCAATAAGTCGGCATCCAAGATTGAATCCAACAGTTTTTATGAAAAAATCTGAACCTTTGAAATTCTTGATATATGAACTGAAAATTATCAATAAAGATTTATATTCATAATTATTAATATCTCTAATAATATAAGGCTCTAAAAGTGTAAATAAATCCAAATTGGGAGGAAATTTATTTTTTGTAAAGTTAATTATAATCTTTTTTATTTCTTCCGAATTTAAATTTTGTAAACCTTTAAATATAAATAACTCAGCTAAATAATTAAAAGAACTCTGGACTTCATTTTCAGAAAATTTCAAGAGTTCAAATTTTGTTAATAAGTAAGAAAATTTCATCAGATCATTTTTTAAGAAATTTTCTTTATTATTTTTTAACTCATTATTTTTTATAATTTTTCTAACTCCATTAATTATTTCTTCAATAGGGATTTTGCGAAATCTAAATATAAATTCAAAAGTGACATTCATTAAATCGATATTGGAGTAATTATCAAGCCTATTAGATATATTTTTCATAATTTTTTCAAATAATATTGAAAGTTTATTTTCACATTCATCTTTAATATCTGATTCTGATTTGAATATAAAATTTTGTTCTTTGGCTTTTTGGATAAGATATTTTATTTCTTTGTTGTTGATACTTAAAAATATTAATTTTATTTGTTCTTATAGAGTAAAGTAAATTTAGTTATATTATTAAAATTACTAATATAATTTTTCTAAAAATTTTGATAATGCGTAAGAAGAGAAATGATCTTCTGAAATTGTATATAACTCTATGAAATCATCGACACTTTGTAAATATGATATTTTATTGATTAAATCTTCTTCTGATTTAGGAATGCTTTGCGAAATCGGTAAGCCTAATAAATAACTTTTGAATCAATTAGAATTAAATATTTCCAGGCTTATAATAAAAATTTAATTTTGTTACCATAAAAATTTTCATCATTAGGATCTATTTTCTTTTTATTATATAAATCATTATTGAAATTCGAATGTTTTTCATGTCTTCTTATTCCTCTGAAATTTTCATTATTAAGAATATTTTCTCTTTCTAATTTTTTGGGGTTTAAATTATTATTTTTATAATTAAAATTATTCGAAAAAGAATAATGTATATTGAGGATTATATTAGATTTATTGAATGAATGCTTTCTATTTTCTAAATTGGGATTTTTTGAAAGTTTATTTCTATTTATTGATAGCAAACAATTTTTTATTTTATTCATATTTTGAAAATGATAATTTAATTTATTTCATTTATTTAAAAATGATCATAATAAATCATTAAGATCGAAATTAATTTCCATCTTTTGTTTAAATGTAAATTCAATGATAAATTTTTTATTTTATATTAAACGAGTTCATTAATTGAAACATATCATAGGCTCATCTTTTTAAGAGAGCCTTAACTTTTCAGAAAATTTTTTTTATCCAATAATAAAACAATTAAATCTGTTCTTTATTCTAAAATTATTTAATAAATTATTTTAATTAATTTTTAGAATAATTAAAATTAAGAAATTTTTCACTAAGAAATATTTAATTCAAATTTGGGCGCTTTTATTTACTAAATAAAATTATTAGAATTTACAAACGAATAAATATGAATAAAAGTATTTTATACGAATTGCTGATTTTAAAGTGATGTTTTATAGCATAAGCTCTAAATATTGATAAACTATATGAATTTTGTGTTTATATTAAATAGAATATTTTAAATTAAATATTTAGTTAAAGATATATTTATTTACAATTTAAAATTTATCATGGAGAATTACGAAAATCCTAAAAGGAAATACAATAATAAAATTTCGAATATTGAATACGAAAAAGATCAAGACAAGAATGAAAATAAAGACAAGAAAGAAAAGAAGATTGAAGAAATCAATATTGATTTAAAAAAAGCGGCGAAACATACCAAATTAATCTTAGAGGGTATTGAAGTTTATTTTCCTTACGTCCCATATGAATGCCAAACTTTGTACATGACAAAAGGTAAAATAATTAATTCAATGATATCTTTTTACTTCCTAAGGAACTAATTAATAACAATCGCCATTATTCCTACAGGAAGGAATTGAAAATAAAAGAAAATATAGATGAGGATTTATAAAAATAAATTTAAATTAACTTGAAAATTTGATATATTAATTTTATTTCATTTAGTTATTCAGGCACTAAATGGGGGTCAATTGGCTGCTTTAGAGAGCCCAACTGGGACAGGTAAAACTCTATGCCTTTTATGTGCATCATTAGCTTGGCTAAAAAGTAAAAGATTAGAAATTAAAAGAACAAGCGGAAATAATGGAGCAGATATTAAAATTCCATTTATCTATTATACTTCAAGAACACATTCTCAAATAACAAATGTTATAAAGGAATTAAAAAAAACTTGCTACAAGCCCAGAACAGCAATATTAAGTTCTAGAGAAAATTTGTGTATTAATTCTTTAGTGAAAAATAGCGCAGGGACCAATATAAATTTGAAGTGCAAAATCGCTAGGGCTAAAAAAGAATGCAAATATTATCAAAATAGCGAATCTATTAAAACAACAGGTTTTGATTGTATTGATATAGAAGAAATGAAAATTATATCTGAACAATCAAGCTTTTGTCCTTTTTATTTTCAAAGAAAAAAAAAAGATTATTCTGATATAATTTTCCTTCCTTATAATTACATTTTTGATAAAAAGTTGATTGAAATTTTAAAAATAGATTTAAATGGATCTATTTTATTAATAGATGAAGCACATAATATCGAAAAAGTTTGTGAAGATTCTCATTCATCTGAATTAAGTACAAAAACAATCGATAGTTGCATAGAAGATTTAAAAAGTCTTTCAATTTTAGTTGAGAAGAATAACAATTCCATAATTGAATTCCCACAATTAGCTAAAAATAAACAAGACACGAAAGGAGACTTCATAAGAAAAATCGATCATAAGAAATTAACTGAAAATGAGATAATATTAATATCATTAAAAACCTATTTGAAATCTTTAGATGTTAAACAGGGATCTTGGCCTAATATTGGAAAAAGATTTTTAACCAAAGATTTATTCGATATGATATTTGAAGGAAGTAAAAAAACAGACCCAAATCAAACTTTAATTTCAGGCTTTGTACCTAAAGCAACTTCGACATCAGGAAATAGAAAAGGCTTCAATCCTGAAAATTTAATTGAGCATATAGAATTTCTCAAATTAATTGATGAAGGAATAACTCAAGAATTTAATAAAAACTCTAATTTAAGCAGTTATATTGACTTTTTAACATTAATTAAGAAATTATATTTTGATTATATAACCTTATCAAAAAAGCAATCAGAAACTTATAAAGTTGATAATGATTATGATTGTTTGATTAATAATTATAAAATTTTTGTATTAGATGAAGATGAGAATACGAATAATTCGAATTTCAATTCTAATACACAGATCAATCAAAAAAATAGAGAATCATCATCTTCAAAATTAATAAGGAAAATATCACTTTTCTGCCTGAACCCTGGCCTAGGTTTTAAGCATATTTTAGATTCAGGAGTTATTTCAACAATTTTAACTTCCGGTACTTTAGCTCCTTTGAATTCGATGGAAGCTGAATTAAAATGTGAATTTAAAATTAAATTAGAAAATAAACATGTCATAGATCCTAAACAAGTTAATTTTTCAATTTTGACAAACTCTTTTGATAATTCAAAAACTGTATTTGATTTCCGCTCAAATAACAGAGGCACTGATATGAATGAAAAACTTGGATATGCAATTTGTGATTTAATTAAAGTAACTCCTCCAGGAACAGGTGTTTTGTGCTTCTTTACATCTTATGCTTTCATGAATACTTGTATTGAAAATTGGGGAAAAAAATCAATTATTTCTGAAATGGAGAAATGGAAAGAAATTTTTAAAGATTCCCAAAATGTAAAACATAAAAATGGGAATGTAATTAAATCATTTAATGATGCTTGTTATGATGGAGTAAAAAATATTAAATGTAAAGGAGGTTTATTATTTTCTGTATTTAGAGGTATTTCTTCAGAAGGTATTGATTTTTCAGATGATAAGGCAAGAATGGTAATTGTTGTAGGTATTCCTTATCCAAATTTAGGTGATATGAAAGTTAATTTGAAAAAGGAATTTTTAGATGAGTTTGCTAGAAAACCTCATAAAATGCCAAGTTTAAAATTAAAGGCAAATGAATGGTATTTACAAAGTGCGCTAAAAGCAGTAAATCAAGCTATAGGAAGAGTAATTAGACACACATATGATTTTGGTTCAATGATTCTTATTGATACTAGATATACAGATTTGGTCAATCAAAATTCATTTAGTAAATGGTTAAGAGAAAATCATAAAATTTTTCGAGACAAACAAATTCTAGAGAGGAATAAAGACTTTTTCGATGAAATGAAAAGTAAAATCTATTCTTAAATGTTCAAATTGATTTATTAAATTTATTTTAACTATTTTTAAATTTTATCTAAATCTAATATTTTCAGCTTTTATTAAGCAAAAAAAATCTTATGATAAAAGTGAAAGATGCAAGAAGTTAGAAGAAAACAATTCAAATTGTTCTTCTGACAATGATTTAGATTTTAACAATAAACTTAAAAATATAACAAAGAAATTAAGTCATAATTTGGATGATGATCATTTTGAAAATAATGCAAATAAAATTTCCAAAAAGAAAGATTTTAATACATGTGAAAAATACACTAATAATATTAAAAATTCGAATAATTTATTTTCAGGACCTTTTAATACAATTCAAAAAACTAATAATAAAAGTAACTTTGATAATAAATCTGGAAACATGAGTTTTATGAAAACCATAGATGAATTAGGTAAATATTTTTAATTCTTTTTTTTCAAATTAATTTAAAATAAATTTTTTTCAATTCTTATATTTATTAAAGAGGAATCTTTGAATAAAAATTCGATGAAAAATCTATTGATTAACACAAATAAAGATGAATTTATTAATAAGAATGAAAACTTTGAAGACACTATAAAGAAAAACTTAAATAATATAGAATTTTGCAAAACAAATTTTATCGAACGAAATGTTATCGAAAAAACTAATATTATGGACGTCGAAGAAAATTTAAAAAATGATAAAAAAGTTCTTGATGACATCAAAAGAAATCTAGATACTAATGATTTTATAAATAATTTCGATACAGTTGATAAAAATGGAGAAAAAATGAAAATAAATAATGATTATCTTAACATCAATAAAAATTATTTAATTCTAAAAGAGAGTAATTTAGATAATGAATCCATTCCTAATCAAAATAAAAATAATTCAAATACGCATATAAATGGACATTTTGACAAAAAAGATTTAATTTGTTCAAATGTAGGATTAGAAAAAATAGATGAAAATAAAAATATAAATAATTTCAAAAAATCTACTCATGAATATGATGATTTTGATTGGAATGATTTAGATATTTCTGATATTATAAAAGACTATAAAGAAAGTTTTTCCAATAATTTTATATCCACTAATAACAATTTAAATGAACAAAATCCTCTATCTGATCTTAATATTTTAAATAATAAAAATAATCTATCAAAATTAGATTCGAAAAATGGTATAACTGTTATAAATAACTTAACAATAATAAATAATAACTCAATATTCTCGAATAATTTAAATCATGATAAGTTTATGGATAAAAAACAAAATAACGATTCTAGTTCGATTAATAATGTTATAAATGATGAAGGATTAAATAAAAAGGAAGACAAGGCATTAGCTCCGATGAATAATAAAAATATTAAAAGTAATACTGGGGAAGTAATAAAAAATGGTGTTAAAAAAAATGAAGCAGAATCAGAAATAGATGAAATAGATACAGATAAAATCTTTACAGATTTAAGAAAGTTAAAAGAAAAAACCAATTTAGAAGCATTATTTGAAAGATATAATATAGAAATCAATATAAAAAAAGATAAAAAAGAAGAAAATAAGATTGAATGTCCTGTTTGTTTTGAGAATCAAGAAAAGTAAATTGTTTTTTTAAATTTAAAATTTTAGAAAATTTAAATCTGCTAAATGTGGGCATATTTTATGTTCTGACTGTTGGAATACAATTTTAAAAGTTAAACTTGAGTGCCCTCTATGTAAAAAGAAAATTAGAGAAAAAAGTTTAAATAATGTATTTATTTAAATATTCTTATTTATTTTATTAGAAGATTAATTATTTTTAATTGTCAAAGAAACAAATATTATTAATAGTTAATTTATAGTAAATATCTTAATTTATTGAATTCTACTATATATATAAATTTTATTTTAAAAATTTATTTTCTTATTAAACAAATTTTAAGTTATATTGGAAAATATTTATCAATTAATCTATTGTAATTTGTTTCTTATTACTGAAAAAAGTGTTATATTGCTGAAATATTCTAAAGAATATTTAATTCTTACTTAAATGAATTTAATTATTGTATAATTTTTAATAAAAAAATTTAATTTAAATTATTTTTCCTATTTACCATTACAAATCAGAATCAAGATCCAATAACTGTGAAAAGAATATTTATTATTACGAAA
>Ga0194116_10003317_pt1 | contig 19514 bp, 18 predicted proteins | sample TA2MahsurfametaG_4_FD_148617 | JGI IMG/M metagenome (GOLD analysis project Ga0194116, IMG submission 148617) | Freshwater microbial communities from Lake Tanganyika, Tanzania - TA2015008 Mahale S9 surface | ecosystem: Environmental > Aquatic > Freshwater > Lake | place: Tanzania: Lake...
TTGTTCCATTTTTATCGCAGTGAGTAAGCGTGTTTTTACTCCGGTTTTTTCCAAAGCGTCTTGTAATGCCATGCTATTGATTACTGTTGCAAGCATCCCCATATAATCAGCTTGCACACGATCCATGCCAGCTTTTTCAGCGCTGAGGCCTCTATAAATATTACCGCCTCCGATTACCAGTGCAATCTCTATCCCCCTTGCGTGTACGTCGTGAATGTCCTTGGCATATTGGGCAACCCGGTCAATATCAATACCGTATTGTTTTTCACCCATCAATGCCTCACCACTTAATTTCAACAGGATACGTTTGTAATTCATGGATATAAATTTTTTAAAGTTATTAAAATATTTTAGTTGAGCTTGCCTGAAAAATAGGTGCTATGATGATTAAAGTTCTCGTCTATTACAATGACATCAGCCCGATTCCCTTCCTTAAACACACCCCTTCTCATCTCTCCTATTAACTGGGCTGGATAGGTGGAAGCCATCCTCAAGGATTCATCAAGAGGTATACCGACCTTTTGAACACAATTTTGAACCGCCCGGAGCATCGTGAGACATGATCCGGAAAGTGTTCCATCTGGCATGGTAAAGCGGTCGCCTTTAAATTGATGTTGATAAATACCCTCATTAGTTGGAGTAACTGCGTCTGTAATGAGAAATAATCGATCAGCCAGTTCCCGTTTAGCCAGCTCAATCATTGGAAAACTTACATGAACACCGTCTGCCACTATACTGGTATAAGGTTTTCGTTTAAAAATTGCAGGTACGAGTCCGGCTGTCCGATGATGGATTGGCGGCATAGCATTATACAGATGAGTAGCAGCCAGTACCGAATCATTTAAAAAAGATAAAGCTTGCTCGTAGGTCGCATCACTATGACCGGCAGAAACAATGATATTGTTTGCATGGAGGAAATCAATCAAATCCTGATCTTGAAGTTCGGGTGCAATGGTCATCATTTTTAATTCCCCCTCTGCGCGTTCAACCCAACTTTTCAGCTCGGCAAGAACTCCTTTTTTGATGTATTTCTCAGGGTGGGCACCTCTTCGCTTTACATTTAGAAAGGGTCCTTCAAGATGAAGACCTAGAAAATTCCCGGTTGCTCTTTTTCGATAAGTATTAGCTGCATCAATAGCCTTCATTACTACGGCATCACTATTGGTTGCAACCGTGGCGAAGAATCCGGTTGTACCTTGAGCGAGGAGATCATTTTCCATTTGTTCCAAAGCATCCTCACTTGGCAATGCACCAAATAATTTCCCACCACTGCCATAAATTTGAAGATCAATGAGAGCGGGTGCAATAATCAGATTCTTGAGATCTGTTATTTTGAAACCGGAAGGAACCTGTTTAGGATCAACTATCGAATGGATTTTTTGATTACTTATTAAAAGTGCTTTATTTTCCAGTCTTTCTTCTCCGGTAAAAATACTGGCATTAATAAGTGCTTGATTCATATCCTAAAAACTAAAAGCAAAAAAAATCCCCTCCAAATTGGAGAGGATCAGAATATTAAGCTCCTAACTGAACCCGTTTGAATGCAGTAACGGTAAGGCCTTTCTCTACATCATTTAAAAACTGAGCCACGGTTTTTGAAGAGTCCTTAACGAATTCCTGATTTAATAAGGTAGAATCTTTATAGAATTTATTCAGCTTGCCTGCCGCAATTTTCTCAACCATTTCTTCAGGCTTACCTTCTGCGCGGATTACGTCTTTAGCAATCTCCAATTCCCTCTCAATAATTTTTGAATCCACATCACCCTTATCTATTGCAACGGGGTTCATGGCAGCAATTTGCATGGCTACATCTTTGCCAACTTCATCAGCATTTGAAGGGTTAGAGCTCAATGCCACTAATACTCCAAGTCGGTAGTTTCCATGAATGTAGGCAATCACCTTTTCACCTGTAACTGACTCAAATTTAGAAACACCCACCTTCTCACCAATCTTTCCTATTTGTGAAATGATACTATCGGCTAATTTCTCGCCATTTGGTTCAAGATCCAGGAGCTGTTCCAGTGAAGAAGGATTTTTTGCAATTGCTAAATCAGCAATACTATTTGCAAAGGCAACAAAATCAGCGTTTTTCGCAACAAAATCAGTTTCACAGTTGAATTCAACAATTACTCCACGTTTCCCGTCGGCAGTAGTTTTTGCAATAACAACTCCTTCATTCGATTCACGATCTTGACGACTGGCGGCGACTTTTGCACCTTTTTTGCGTAGATAGTCTATTGCGGCTTCAAAATCTCCATTAGCTTCTGTCAAAGCTTTCTTGCAATCCATCATACCCGCTCCGGTTTGCTGGCGTAATTTATTTACATCTGCGGCAGTAATTTGTACTGTAGACATGTTATTTTCTTTATTTAATACAGAACCACAACGTGTGTGATCCTGTAATTTTTTAAAACTGAATTTATTATCATTCCCACCTGACTGCGGTAGGCAGGCCAAAGCGGGGATTCCCTGAATGAAACAGGGACTGAATCCTGGACTACTCTTCGCTTTTAGCTTCAGGCTCTACTTCAACCGCAACGGCTTCAGCGCTGCTTGACTTACGAGTGCGCTTCGCCGGACTTGCTGCTTCATCCTTAGCTACACCTTCAGTGTCAACCTTTGCTTTAGTAGCTGCTGCTTCTTTGTCAGCCTCTTCCTCTTTCTCGCGCTTACGCTCGTCCAATCCTTCATGAATTGCTTTCATGATTACCTCTGTGATTAAGGTTATTGATTTGGTTGCGTCATCATTAGCTGGGATAGGAAAGTCGATATTTGAAGGGTCAGAATTAGTGTCAACCATTGCAAAAGTTGGGATGTTTAATTTCATCGCTTCAGCAACAGAAATATGCTCTTTTTTGACATCAATGATAAATAATGCAGCCGGTAGTCGATTCAAATCGGCGATACCTCCAAGAAGTGCCTCCAACTTGACACGCTCACGCTGAATCATTAACTTTTCCTTTTTCGATAATACATCAAAAGTACCGTCTTTAGTCATCTTGTCGATGTTAGACATCTTTTTGATTGATTTACGAACCGTGGCAAAGTTAGTCAGCATACCACCTAACCAACGCTCGGTTACATAAGGCATGTTAACAGAACGAGCTTGCTCAGCAACGATATCTTTTGCTTGCTTCTTGGTAGAAACAAATAAGATCTTGCGTCCGGATTTTACAATCTGCTTAATTGCAGCCGCGGCTTCTTCTAATTTTGTTAAAGTTTTATTTAAATCTATAATGTGGATGCCGTTTCGCTCCATAAAAATATACGGTGCCATTTTCGGATCCCATTTACGGGTAAGGTGACCAAAATGTACACCTGCATCCAATAAATCCTGATATGTTGTTCTTGCCATTGTCTGATCCTCCTGAGATTAACGTTTACTAAATTGAAATTTCTTACGGGCTTTCTTACGACCTGGTTTTTTACGCTCTACCATACGGTCGTCGCGGGTCATAATGCCTTTTGCTCTCAATACAGATTTTTTCTCCGGATCCAGCTCTACAATTGCTTTGGCAATTGCTAAACGAACGGCTTCTGCCTGTCCCTTAACGCCACCGCCTGCAACGTTTACAGCAACATCAAATTTTCCGATTGTTTCAGAAACTTCGGCAGATTGCATAACGATATATTGTAATGGCAGTGTTGGAAAATATTCTTTGTAATCTTTACCGTTTACGGTAATGTTGCCGCTTCCATCTGTTAGATAAATGCGCGCAACTGCGGTTTTTCTTCTTCCTGAAGTATTTGTAGTTGACATTTCTCTTAATTACGGTTTAATGGTTCTTGGATTTTGTGCTGCATGCGGATGCTCTGAACCTGCATAAACGAACAGGTTTTTGTACAATGCACGGCCCAAACTGTTTTTAGGTAACATTCCACGTATAGCTTTCTCTACCACACGGGTAGGATGCTTCGCCATTAACTCTTTTGGAGAAATAAATTTCTGCCCACCAGGATAACCAGTGTAGGAAACATACTGCTTATCAGATAATTTGTTTCCTGTGAGTTTTACTTTGTCTGCATTGATAACGATGACATTATCTCCGCAGTCTACGTGTGGGGTGTACGATGGCTTGTTTTTCCCTCTGATGATCATGGCGATCTTAGAAGACAAGCGCCCCAAAATCTCTCCTTGAGCGTCAACAACTACCCATTCTTTGTTGACGGTCGCTTTATTGGCAGAGACAGTTTTGTAACTTAACGTATTCACTTGTTTAAATTTAATTAATGTATTAATTTTTATGCCCTAAAATTAGGGACTGCAAAGATAGAAGAATTACTATTAACTGCAAATAGTAAGATTGAATTTTATTGGCTTGAAGAATTGGGGTATTTATTTGCTTCTGAGAGTTGCTTTCCTGATTCTAAACTTTGGTGAAATGTAAATCGGAGAGGATTATTTTAAACCACAAGATATCATTGGCCATATTTTATAAATGGATAAAACCGCAATTTAATTGTAATTCACAACTGTGTTGTGCTAATCCCAGCTAAAAATATTTTTTTCTATACCCGGCAATGGCTTTTTTAATTATAAATGGTTCAATATCGCATAGCAATAGGAAAATGGAAGTTGTAAACAAACGCTAAAATGCCTTTTAAAGAGAGAAACATCCTTAAGGAATTATTATAGCCTTAGATTTAGGTTCAGATTTAAATAAATTTGCTCCGATGATCACAACAAGATATTAAGAAGAATTTTCTATCTAAACTTAATTGCCACCCAGAATAATTGGTGAGTTTTTACCGTTACCCATAATTATAACCTTGGTATTTGGTGAAAGGGCAATTTCTTTTTGAGCTTTTATACTTTCATATTGTAATTGCCTGTCACTTAAGCCGGTGGATAAAATCTTCTGATAGTCGGCGATACCTTGGGCCTCAACCCGCTTACGCTCTGCTTCTTGCCTTTCCTTTTGAAGCACAAAGGTCATTTTTTGTGCATCTTGTTCCGCGTTGATCTTAGATTCAATCGTGGTTTTTACGGATGCAGGTAAGGTGATATTTCGAACAAGAAGCTGTTCAAGTTCAAGGCCTCTTGTAATGAAACTTTTGTTTATGGTTTGAAAAATTTTGTTTTGGAACTCATCCCGTTTACTGGAGTAAAGTGCTACAGCGTCGTAAGAAACAGCATTATCCCTGATTGCAGTTCGTGCAATCGGTCTTACGATTTTATCCAGATAGTCTGTTCCAATGGTACGAAGAATTTCAGGTGCGGCTGAGGGCTTTACCTTAAAAAGTACCGAAAGGTCAATGATTACTTCCAGACCATCTGCCGAAAGTACCCTGATGGCATCATCTCCTGATTGACTGCCTTCGTCATTAACACCAGACATGGTATAATTTTGAGTTTTTACATCAAATGTTGTGACTTCATTGAGCGGGTTAACAATATTCAGGCCGCTGTAAAGAACATCCGAACTAACTTTTCCGAAAAGCGTTTTCACTCCAACCTGTCCTGCTTCTATCACTTTGAGCATAGAAGATGTAAGTCCAATGAGTACGATTAACAGGGCTGAAATACGTATAATTAAACAATATCTCGAAAGGGGAGAGTCTTGCGAGGCAATTAGGTAGCTTAATATTAAAAGCAGGATTCCTAGGATGGTTACGAACATAATTTGGCTTTTTTAAAGATAGTTAATTTTTTTAAACGGCAAACCATGCCTGAGCCATAAATTTGTGGTCTTCATTTTTATTTTTAGCGCTTAACTCTTCTGAATTGATAGTTTAAAATCCCATATGGTACTGAATTCATAATCGTTTCGCTTTAAATATGTCAAAAATGAATCCATTCTTTCAATCATTTTATTGCCGGAATTACGACTGATATAAGCGGGAAAGCCGAATCGTTCCTTATCCCCCAAATCTGTGAATTCCCATGGATGAAAGTATAAATTCAGATAACCATCTCTCAGGTAGGTCCTCTTTGCGATCCACTGGTAAGTTGTCAAAGGAAGATTATGAAAGGATAACCAGAAAAGAGGGAACCTAAGAACCGGACTGACCGAGGCGGGCAACTGCCAGGTTCCTGCTGAATGATAAAATGTCCTTGGTTTGGAAAAATTATTGTATCGGCCGGGCAACCAGGTTGGGTTAATGGAGCTGTTATAAAGGTAACCTGCTTTTGTAATTTCATTTTCATCTACAGACATCATTCTGGCCATTCTAAAGCCCTTAATTTCTTGCCCTGAAAGCTCCTCCAGGGCCACTTTAGATGACAAAAGATGTGCAGTTTCAAATTTGGAGTGATAAAAGCCATGGGATGCCAGCTCGTGACCAGCTTCAAGGATCTTGCCAATCAAACTCGGATTATTTTGAGCGAAAACTACAGTACTAAAAAAGGTAGCTTTTATTTCATGTTTAGCCAATATTTTTAAAACATGGTAGGTCCCTTCCACTGAAATGGCTATCTGATCATCAAAAGGAATTTCTTTGCCATATTCGTTTGGCATATCAAACTCCTCTAAATCAAAACTAAGTAATATCAATTTGCTTTAATTTTCAGATTGGTTGACCGGATGATATAATTTGGCCGTTCCTTGACCTGCATAAACATTTTACCAACATAAATTCCTATTATTCCGAGAATGGTCAATTGGATCCCTCCAAAAAACACAATGGTCATAATAATTGAAGCCCAGCCTGATACTTCCTTTCCGTTATGAAAGGCATGTAAGACATAGGGAAAATAAAGTATAGATAATATGGTAAATGTGAAACCAAGATAAATTGCACCATACAACGGCCTGACTGAAAAGGAGGTAACTCCTTGTAGGGCAAAACTAATCATCCGCTTGAGACTGTATTTACTTTTTCCGTAGGTTCTCTGGTTTGGATAATAATCAATTGAAATTTGTTTGAATCCAAGCCATTTTATCAATCCTCTTAAGAATGGTTCATTCTCGTGAAAATTTTTCATGACTTTGACAACTTTCTGGTCAAGTAGCCGGAAATCTGCGGAACCAGATTCTATCTCTACATCAGAAAGTCTATTAATAGTATTGTAAAATAACTTTGAAGTCACCCTTTTACTTAGTGGAAGTTTCTTATCCTCCTTTCGAATGGTATAAACCACTTCATAGCCTAACTCCCATTTTGCTAACAATTGAGGTATTACCTCTGGGGGGTGTTGGAAATCACAATCTAAACTGATCAGGCAATCGCCATTTGCATAATCCATACCTGCCTTTAGAGCCAGTTGGTGACCAAAATTTCTCGAAAATTCGATGTAATAAATGCTTTGATTTGTTTTAATCAACTGCTCAATGGCTTCAATTGTACCATCTGTGCAACCATCTGCAACAATTATTATTTCAAACTTATAAGGTAAGGATTTGAACACATCTTCAATTGCAGCAGAAATCTTTGGGATATTCTCAGCTTCATTGTAGGCCGGAAGAATAACTGATACAAGCTTATTGTAAGGCATACTTTTTATAATTTTTTAAAATCTATCGTAAGCATTTGGTAAATTATGGTAAACCATATTAATACACATGGTAAAGCTTTTAAAGAATAAGGTTTAATAAAATCATTGCGAATATTTCTCGGGAAAAGATCAGAGGGCGAAAAGCTGGTCAATAACAAGGCAAAAATAAATAGGGCTATCTGCCAAGGTTTAAGCGGTTTTGGCTGAAGTACGAACCAAATTGTAACTCCTACAAAAGCGATAATGTAGGTTGGTGATTCTGAACTTGTACTAAAAATTACGGTAAAAATTAGAGTACTTGAAAGCAAAAACAATCTAAAGGCAGTTTCCTTATACTGATTAACACGTAAGTAAGGCATAAAAAAGAGGACTAATCCGCCAAGAATAAAAGGCCAATTCGGGATGTTATGATTTCCGGAGATCCGCCTGACCATACCCATCAAACATATATCCTGATCGGTAATCAATGTGCTGTTCATTACATTCTTTTCCGAAACAGCGATGTACCAATCTTTGTACGATTGAATAATGAACCCCGGCGATGAAAAGAACATTGGAAGGATGAAGGCAATCAAACTCCAGACTAATAAGCCTGATATTAACTTCTTTTTATCTTTTGAGAAAAAGAAAAAAGCTAACCCAACTATACCATATAACTTGATAAAAGTCCCTAAGACAATCATCAATGCGGCCCAGAAATCTTTCTTTTGATTGATAAAAGAAAAAGCTAGCAATAGGATAGCGGTCATACAGGGATTAAATTGTGAGCTGAGAATTGAGGTCAGGTTTTCGTGCGCTGCAATTAATAGAATGGCCAAATTTGCTCCCTGCGGTAAAGGCAGATTTCTGATAGCAATTAAAAGTATCGTTGAATTAAAAATAGTCCAAAGGGTATGCCCCAGCCAATTGGGAAGAATGGCAAATGGCGAAATAAACAAGCTGAAAATCGGTCCGTAAAGGTTATAATGCTGAAAATTTTCAGGTTGAGGTAAAAAGAAATTCCGCTCATCCAGCAAACTATAAAAGGTATACTTGAAGATCAGGTAATTATTAAAATGGCCACTGATTAATATTTTAACTACCGCTAAAACAGTAAGTATATACCAAAACACTATAACGTATATTCTCTTTTTAAAAATGGTATCAGTGAGAAAAGTATACATTTAACCGCTGCGATTTAATTGGTTTTATTAGCTAAAGAAAGAAATATGGAAACGCCAAAAGGCAGATTAAAATAATCAAGCAAAACCAATTCAGATTTAAAAATTCTATACAATAACTTACTGCTCATGCTGTCATTGTTATTCAGACTTGCATCAGAACCTGCACCCCTTCTGATTAATTTATGTGGAATCAGTTTGCTGATCATCCTGAAAAGAAATATTGGAACAAAAAGAATAGTATTAAAATAGCTTGCTCGAATCGGGGTTAAGTTGGATTTAGTGAAAATTGCTTTCAGTCCTGATAGGGTATACCTTCTGTAATGATGGTTTACCTCGTCATGGTAACTCCATAACATCATGAAAGCGGGTACGGAAACAACAATTATTCCGTCCTCTTTACATACCCGTTTCATTTCTGAGGCACTTAGCAAATCATCTTCTACATGTTCAATTACATCAAACGCACAAACAAGATCAAATTCTTCATTGGCAAACGGTAGTTCCAAAACAGAGCCATTAATAATATTTAAGTCAAGTTTCTGATTGGTAAAGTCACAACAATCCTTGTCATACTCCAAGGAGGTTACACGGCCGAAAGAAGAAAGCATCTCGCTGGTTTTACCCGTGGCAGCACCGATGTTAAGAATAGATAATTGTTCCTTTTTTTTGTTCCCCAGACTTTTTAAAATAAGACTGAACAGGATTTTTGCCCGAGCTTTGAACCACCAGTGTTCTCGCTCTAAAACATAGTATTCCTTGTAGTAACTTTTATCCATTTTTTAACTACCTGAGAGTAAGTATATCCCAGTCTTTAATTTTTAGCATTGACTCAGACTTGAGCGCCACTGATTTTTATTTTTTTATTATGTATTCGAATAAGAAACAGCCCAAATTCACGAATCACTCAATTCAACCTTATTTTAGATTTTAAAAAATAAAACCTATGCTATCTGATGCACTGAATATTAAATGATTCCCAAAAACTATATAATTACTTAAAATACAGGTTATTAACAATCTTTTCGAATAAAATCAAAAAGGTTTAATTATAACGAAAATATTACATTTTAAATATAAAATTTTTTGACTAAACCGGCAAAAATCTTTCCATTCAATGAGGTCGAAATTAAATACCCCCCCCCTTTCGAGTTAAAATCAATTTATCGGTATCATCAACATACCATGAATCCATAAATTGATTAAAATATACTATAGTAACACAGCGTGATTCCCGGAGTAAAGTGATGAAATAGATTTCCATTCATTAAGCCAGAAAATCCTGTGCAGAATAGATATTTAGAATAAAGGAGGCAGAAATTAGGGGTTATGCAATTTAAATTGTGAAGGATTTCGATGAACAGAAATCATTGAAAATCCTGTGCGCTGAATTGGAAACAATGAAGTTTCTTGCCTTTGTGAGAATTAGGGGTCGAAAGCGAATTCGGGCTCAAGGTCGGAAACCAAGTAGGTTCTTGGTTTTGTAGAATGAAGTTTCGAGAGGAGATTCGAGTTCAGATTGAAAATGGAGTAGGTTCTCGCCTCCGCGAGATCCGATTGTTATCGGATGACAAGTCATAGGTTTTGTTAAGGAGATTCCGGCTCAAGGCCTGAATTGCAGTTTGATCAATAGCTTGCAATTGATAATTTAAATTTGATTTTTGGGTACTCTCTCCGATCCTGGCGGAGGCCGGGAGTTGAGCAGTTATGGTATCTTGGCTGACTGTCCATTCCGATGGAAAACAGCTCCGGATTAAACAAACCCGGGTGGCAGCTCTATCTTTTTTGCACTACTGAATTTTAGGATATCGATTCCATTTTCAGCAAAAAAATAGGGCAGAACACGGGACTGGAATAAGCCAAGAGCAACAGGCCCTGCTCTCAAAAAACTAAGAAAAATAATCAGGCAATAGTATTTATCATCTCTAATTTATGTTTTTATCGAAAAAGCCTTAGGCCACCAAAAACGAATCATGGTGTTACATTGGTTTCATAAATTGAAACGTTCAAACTTTTGACAACAGAAGTTAGTCTACAAAAAAGATTTCATAACATATATTGCAAACTGCTAAGTCGTTTTGCGTTTTTTGAAATAATAGTAAAGTGGTACTCCTGTAAGCACCAATAATATCCCAATAAAAGATTGTTGAGGCTGAACCAAGATCGTATTGATTGTTAAGGCAATGGAAAAAAAGAGTAATATCACTGGAAAAAAAGGGTAAGCAACTACCTTTGTCCGAATCATCCCTTTTCGTTTCAGACGCAAAACCGCGAAAGCCAGTAAGCCATAAAACATAAAATTTAGGAAGATGACCATATTGGTGAGGGTATCAAAGGAACCTGAGATCAACATGATACAACCCAGAATCAACATATAAATCAGAGAAATATGAGGTGTTCTGAATTTGGTGTGAATTTTTTTTAAATGGTCGAAAAGGTATCCCTGCTGTGCCATTCTGTAGAATTTTCGAGGAGAAGAAACAATATTACTGTTAAGCGCTCCAAAAACACAAATAATTAAAAGGACGATTAAAAGAATTTTTCCGGAATTACCCAGAAGCGTCTCTGCCACAACAAATGCTCCAATCTCATTTACTCCAATTGCTCTGATTTCCTGAAGACTAAGCACATTCATGTAAGTGTAATTAAGCAATGTATAAACCAATGCAACGAGGGTCAAACCGATTGCAAGAGCCAACGGAAGGTTACGCTTCGGATTCTTGATCTCTCCGGAAATATTGGTAGCTGTTTCCCAGCCATTGTATGCCCAGAAAGCACTAAGCATTGCCGCAAAAAAAGCACTGTAAAATAGCATTCCATCAGGAGCAGTTACAACATGACCAATAGAATTAGAATCTTGTGTTTCCTGTCCCGAATAAGATAATCCAACAATAATCAGAATTCCTATTCCCAAAATTTTGGCGCTGGTTATGACGGAGTTAAAAACACCGCTCTCGCGAGAACCTAATGAATTTATTCCGGTAAGTATGATAATAGCAACAATCCCGATCAGTTTCACACCCGAGTTTTCAAAAGGAAAAATGAAACCTCCGATCGAAAAATCCCTGTAATGGTCAAGCGGTTTGGGGATAGGGATAAAGGAATTAATTACCTCGCCGAACAGGAAGGCGAGGGCGGCAATTGCAGCCGGACTGATGATAATAAAATCCGCCCAGCCGGAAATAAATGCCAGAAAATTTCCATAGGATAGACGGAAATACTCATACAAGCCACCGGACTCTTCGGTAAGAGATGCCAAAGCACTCACAGTAAATGCGGCAATTAAACTGATTACTCCGGCAAGAATCCAGGCCATCAGTATGGCAGTTTCACTCAGCCCGGTTTGGGCCATTGGCACTATTTTTTTAAATACTCCGCTTCCAATCACTATCCCGACCACCATCAAGGTACTCGCAAAAAGGCCTAATGTTCTGTTCAGTGACGCCTCGGTTTTTAATTTTTCATTCATAAGCCTCTGTTGGCATTTTCGGTTTAACTATCTTTTTATCAGGAGCAAGATATCCATTTATGAACATATTGGTATTCTATGGCAGGCACAAATAAATTAATCTTGTTTTGTCAGCGAGACCATGCCTTATTTTTCATTCAATTTTCAGTCGTTTCAAACTTAGAATAGAAACTGAATTATTTTATAGAGCTATGATGATAATCATCTCTGTCTGGGGCTAATTAGTCAATTTTACTGGAATGCAGCACCAATTAACATTTCCTTCACCTTAAATACTTGTAATTTTAATCGCTTGTATTGCAGATTTCAGTATTTTTTTCTTTTTTTTGTAAAAAATTTTGAATCACGCTTATTCTATTTAACAATGTATAGTTTAAACTACCAGGCCAATACAGGATCATTAACCCAAACGGGTTACATGAGGGGTATTGTTTGTAGTCATTTCAGGCCTGAGAAGTTAGTCTTGCGTTTCCGACGACCCTTTATGCCACGGACTTGAATCTTGGCATAAACTATTTAGGTAACCGGAACCTTCCTACCGGTAAATCAATCAATCAGAATATTAACAAAAGGAAAGGCTAAAAACGTAGTCTTTTTTCCGATTCAAAATCGGATTTTTTCTTTAAATCAATGAAAGAAAACGAATTTGTTGTCATTCCGGCAACAGAAAAACATATTGAATACGCAACACAGATCTGCGACGAGATGGCAGAATCTGCCAAAGCCCGAGGCACAGGAATAGCCAAAAGAACCCCCGAGTATATAACTTCAAGGATGCTGGAAGGGAAAGCGGTGATTGCGCTGCATAATGATGGAACCTGGGCTGGTTTCTGTTATATTGAAACCTGGAGTCATGGGACTTTTGTGGCTAACTCCGGACTAATTGTAAATCCTCTTTATCGTAATCGTGGACTTGCAAGAATGATCAAACGCGCAGTCTTTAATCTTTCCCGCAAAAAGTATCCAAAGGCCAAAATTTTTGGTTTGACCACCGGATTAGCGGTAATGAAAATCAATTCTGAACTTGGTTATGAACCTGTTACCTATTCTGAACTCACTCAGGATGAAGATTTTTGGAAAGGCTGTCAAAGTTGTGTGAATTACGATATTCTCAAAAGTAAGGACCGTAAAAACTGTATGTGTACCGCTATGTTATGGGATCCTGAAGAAAAAGCCTTGGAAATTGAACGAAAAATGAAAGCGGAAGATGAGCGTTTGAAAATAGAAGCTGAGGAACGTTTAAGCAAAGTTGCGCGTAAGCAAACACTTTTTGAACGTCTTGAAGAAAAATTACGCAATTCATTGAAGACAATTGCGAGCATTGGTGCATTTTTAGTTAAAATTTTACAAAATTAAACGATGAAGAAGAAAGTGGTTTTAGCATTCAGTGGCGGTTTAGACACATCCTTTTGCTGTATTTATTTGTCCAAAGACCGTAACCTGGAAGTCCATTCTGTAATTGTAAATACCGGTGGTTTTTCTGAGCAAGAGCTGAAGCAAATTGAACAACGTGCTTATTCGCTGGGAGTTACTTCTCATGCTGTAGTTGATGAAACATTAAACTATTACGAAAGTTGTATTAAATATCTGATTTACGGAAATGTACTTAAAAATGCGACTTATCCTCTTTCAGTTAGCGCTGAACGTGTAAGCCAGTCTACTGCCATTGCTAATTATGTAAAACTAATAGGTGCTGACTATGTTGCCCACGGAAGTACGGGAGCCGGTAATGATCAGGTTCGTTTTGACATGATTTTCAATATTATGATTCCCGGGGTAGAGATCATCACCCCTATTCGAGATTTGAAATTAAGTCGTGAAGCCGAAATTGACTATTTAAACAAGCATGGTGTTGAATACACCGCTGAAAAGGCAAGGTACTCAATCAATAAAGGTATTTGGGGTACCTCAGTTGGTGGTAAAGAAACGCTAACTTCAAACAAAACCTTACCCGAAGAGGCATGGCCAACACAAGTGAGCCAAACTGAGCCTAGAAAAATTGAACTTGAATTTTCACAGGGCGAACTAATCGGCATCAATGGGGAAATCTCATCTCCTGTAAAAGTCATTCAAAAGTTGCAGGAAATTGCGCAACCATATGGAATTGGCAGGGATATTCATGTTGGCGATACGATTATTGGGATAAAAGGTCGAGTTGGCTTTGAAGCTGCAGCACCAATCATCATCATCAAGGCTCATCATACCCTTGAGAAACATACGTTAACCAAATGGCAGTTAAGCTGGAAAGATCAATTATCAAGTTTCTATGGTAATTGGCTTCATGAAGGTCAATTTCACGATCCGATCATGCGAAATATTGAGGCCTTTTTAACTGATACCCAAAAAACGGTCAGTGGAAAGGTATTTGTGAAGCTTCATCCTTACCGTTTTGAAATTATCGGGATTCAATCAGAGAACGATCTGATGTCCAATAAGTTTGGAAGCTATGGGGAAATGAATAACTCTTGGTCCGGAGAGGATGTAAAAGGATTTTCAAAAATATTTGGTAACCAGACGATGATCTGGCACCGGGTGCATGATAAAAAATAGTTAAAATGGAAACAATCAGAATTGGAATTGCAGGAGGTGCGGGATATACTGGTGGAGAACTGCTCAGAATACTGATCAACCATCCACAATCAGAAGTATGTTGGGTACATAGTAACAGCAATGCAGGTAAGCCGCTGTCTGATATTCATGCTGATCTTTATGGAGATACTAATCTGAAGTTCACAGACTCCATTTCTCAGGATATTGATGTTCTTTTTCTTTGCGTTGGTCATGGTGATGCAAAAAAGTTTTTAGATAGTCATACCCTTGAATCGGGTATTAGAATCATTGATCTTTCACAGGATTTCAGATTAAACCACCAATCTATACATGGCGATAGATCTTTTATTTATGGTTTGCCGGAATTGAATAGGGATGCCATTAAACAAGCTCAACATATCGCCAACCCGGGTTGTTTTGCAACTTGTATCCAATTGGGATTATTACCATTGGCAGCAGCAGGGTTATTGAATTCAGAGATACATATAAATGCCACCACAGGTTCGACCGGAGCAGGACAAAGTTTAAGTCCGACCACACATTTTAGTTGGAGAAACAATAACCTTTCAGTCTACAAAGCGTTTGAACATCAGCATCTGAGTGAGATCTCACAGAGTATCCTTCAATTACAAAATAACTTTGATCAGGAAGTGAATTTTATCCCACAAAGAGGTGATTTCACCCGGGGGATTCTGGCAGCCATGTACACTGAATGTGCGTTGACATTAGATGAAGCCTTCCAACTTTATGAAAATTATTTTAAAGATCATCCATTCACCCATCTAAGCCAAAGGAACATTGACTTAAAGCAAGTAGTGAACACGAATAAAGCCCTGATCCATATGGAGAAACATGGCAATAAATTATTCATTATCAGCATAATAGATAATTTACTGAAAGGAGCCAGTGGTCAGGCAGTCCAGAATATGAATTTAATGTTTGGCATTGGAGAAACGGTGGGTTTGAGGTTGAAGGGAGTAGGATTTTGAGTTATACGTTATACGTCATTTCGTTTTACGTCTAGATTTTGCTCCAATTAAATTGAAGAATAAATAGTAAATGAGGTAAATGCGTTTGATTTTATAATTAATAAAGAAATGTTGGTTTTATTGTCCTTACCGCAAAATAAGTCAATTTTAGGATCCTTCCTGGGAGCCTTAAATTTGTTCATGCAGAATTATAAGGATTTAAAAGTTTGGGCAAAAGCTCACCAACTGACATTAAAAGTATACTTGCTTAGCAAGGGTTTTCCAAAGGAGGAACTTTATAGTTTAACTAATCAATTGCGACGAAGTATCTCAGCGATACCGGCCAATATCGCTGAAGGATGCGGTAAAAATTCACAAAAGGATTTAGAGAACTATTTAAATATAGCCTTAGGTTCGGCCAATGAAGCAGAGTACTTCCTGCTTTTATCCCGTGATCTGGAATATCTCACATTGGATGACCATGATTCTCTGAATGATAATATAAATGAGATCAAAGCAATGTTGATTTCATTAATTAGTAAAGTTCGTAACAAAATTTGAGTTGTATTTATCTTAAACGGTTCTAAAAATTGAGCTGGATCAAATATTTTGAGAATGGCTCTCTCCTTCAATTTAGTACTATTTAAACGTATAACGTATAACATCATACAACGTATAACTCCTACAAGATGAAACTATTCGACGTATATCCCCTGAATAACATAGAAATAGTAAGGGCTCTTAACAGTACCGTTTGGGATGCTGAGGGAAAAAAATATCTTGATCTGTATGGAGGTCATGCGGTAATTTCGATCGGTCATACCCATCCGCATTATGTTAGACGGTTGACGGAGCAGCTCAATAAAATTGGTTTTTATTCTAACTCTGTAATTATTTCACAACAAAAACTACTTGCTGAAAAGCTCGGTAATTTATCCTGTAAGCCTGATTTTCAGCTATTTCTTTGTAATTCAGGCGCAGAAGCGAACGAAAATGCCCTAAAACTGGCATCATTTTATAACAAACGGAAAAAAATTATTGCATTTAAGGGTGCTTTCCACGGCCGTACTTCTCTGGCTGTTGCAGCAACAGACAATCCGAAGATCATTGCTCCGGTCAATGAAACAGATCATGTGACTTTTCTGCCGTTCAATAATGAACAAGCACTGGAAGACGCGTTTAACTCATATGGTAACGAGATATCTTCAGTAATTATTGAAGGTATTCAAGGTGTTGGTGGTATCAGGGAGGCCTCGAAGTCCTTCCTGAAAAAGATAAGAACTCTTTGTGATCAGTATGATGCGGTTTATATCGCAGATTCGGTACAGTGTGGTTATGGACGTACCGGGCAATTCTATGCACACGATTATGCAGGTGTTGAGGCCGATATCTATTCAATGGCCAAGGGTATGGGAAATGGTTTCCCTATTGGTGGGATTTCAATTTCACCCAAATTTGAGCCCTGGTATGGTGAATTGGGGACAACCTTTGGTGGCAACCACTTGGCTTGTGTTGCTGCTCTGGCTGTCCTTGAGGTCATGGAAAAGGATAATCTGATGAAAAATGCCGAGGAAATTGGAAATTACCTCCTCAAAGAACTAAATCAGATCCCACAGATTACTGAGGTTCGTGGAAGAGGCTTGATGATCGGGATTGATCTTTCTGAAAAGTATGCTGAGGTTAAAAAAGATTTACTTTTCAAGCATCATATCTTTACAGGAGAGGCAAAACCGAATGTAATCCGGCTTTTGCCCGCATTAACCATTACCAAGAAAGATGCTGATCAATTTTTGATTGCTTTGAAAGAAGAATTGATTAAATAAAATACGCATATTTTTATGATTATGAATCTGGCACGATTAAAATAACTATTATACCAACAGGGTGTTTTTATTTATTCCCGGCTTTTAGTTTTGGGGGTAAGAACCCTCCGGCATTTAATCATCAAAGGTTCTAACTGACAAATGAAAAACAATAATAAGTAGATGAAACTATTTTCTTCCGTTAATGATGTTGCAGACCTAAAGTCTTTCATTGAACAAGCACTAAACCTCAAAGCAGATCCTTTTGCACATCAATCGCTGGGTAAAAATAAAACGCTCGGCCTGGTTTTTTTAAACCCGAGTCTGCGTACTCGTTTGAGTTCTCAGAAGGCAGCAATGAATTTGGGCATGAACGTGATGGTGATGAATCTAGATAAAGAAGGTTGGGCCTTAGAAACAGAGGACGGCGTGGTGATGAATGGTACAAGTGTTGAACACATTCGTGAAGCCGCGGCGGTAATGGGGCAATATTGTGATATTCTTGGATTCCGATTCTTCCCTAAATTACTGAGTCGCGAAGAGGATTATAGCGAGGCTTTATTCAATAAATTTGTCAAATATAGTGGAGTTCCGGTGATTAGTTTAGAGAGTGCAACTTTGCATCCTTTGCAGAGTTTCGCAGATTTAATCACCATTGAAGAGTATAAAAAAGTGAAAAAGCCAAAGGTTGTTTTAACCTGGGCTCCACATGTTAAATCCTTACCTCAGGCTGTTCCAAATTCATTTTCTGAATGGATGTGTCGAGCACAAGAGGAAGGAATGATCGATTTTGTGATTACACATCCCGAAGGTTTGGAGTTGGCCGATAAATTTACTCCTGGAGCAAAAATTGAATACAAACAAGACATGGCATTAAAGGGGGCAGACTTTGTCTACGTAAAGAACTGGTCATCTTACCATGACTATGGCAAAACGTTTCAGAATGGTGAATCATGGATGATGACGCATCAAAAACTGGAGCAAAGTAATGAGGCTAAAGTAATGCACTGTCTGCCCGTCCGACGTGATTTTGAGTTATCGGCAGAGGTTTTGGATGGACCGCATTCACTAGTCATCCATGAAGCCGCTAATCGGGTTTGGTCTGCTCAAACAGTCTTAAAAAATATGTTGGAGGGTTTATTATGAAAGCTTTGAAGGTGGTCAAGATTGGTGGAAATGTGATCGACCATCCGGAAAGTTTGCAAAAATTTATTGCCGACTTTGCCGCGCTGGAAGGATTTAAAATACTTATACATGGAGGTGGTAAAATTGCCACTAAACTTGCCGAGGATTTAGGAATCAGGTCCCAAATGGTGGAGGGCCGACGAGTGACCGACAAGGAAAGTCTGAAGGTAGTTACTATGGTCTACGCGGGTTTAATTAACAAGAATATTGTAGCCGGTTTGCAACAAAAAGGGTGTAATGCAATCGGTTTATCGGGTGCTGACGGGAATTTAATTCAATCAAAAAAACGACCTGTGAAAGCGATATTTTCCCATGAAAAGAATGAAAGCATTCCCGTTGACTATGGCTTTGTAGGCGACCTAGATGAATCATCGATAGATAAAAAAGGATTAAACCAATTATTGGAGGCTGGCTTTATCCCGGTTTTCTCGGCAATAACACATAATGGAGAGGGACAACTTTTAAATACCAATGCGGATACAATTGCTTCGGCTATGGCTGTGGCTATGGCTAAAGATTATGATACATCCCTGATCTTTTGTTTTGAAAAAGCAGGTGTGTTAAGGGATGTTGAAGATGAATCATCCCTAATTCCGTCGATTGATCCACATTATTACAATGAATTAAAACGTCAGGGAATTATAAATGATGGGATGATTCCCAAATTAGATAATGCCTTTGAAGCTATAAATAAAGGACTAAAAGAGGTTTATGTTGGCAAAGCAGATGCATTGTCAAGCTTAGATAATGGAAATTTCGGTACACACTTAATCAGTACACCATGAAAACAGGAACAAAAAAAACTGCAATACTAGGAAGTGGAAATATTGGATTGTCACTAGCCAAAGGACTCGTCAAAGCTAATTATTGTCAGTCGGCTGATATCACGCTGACCCGTCGGAATGTTCAGCGACTTGATACTGTTTCGGCACAAGGTTTTCAGGT
>Ga0194116_10003321_pt1 | contig 19484 bp, 13 predicted proteins | sample TA2MahsurfametaG_4_FD_148617 | JGI IMG/M metagenome (GOLD analysis project Ga0194116, IMG submission 148617) | Freshwater microbial communities from Lake Tanganyika, Tanzania - TA2015008 Mahale S9 surface | ecosystem: Environmental > Aquatic > Freshwater > Lake | place: Tanzania: Lake...
TACTTCAAGGGATTGCTTTTCCACTGAAGTAAAAAAGCAAATCAATAGAAATCTAACTCATTGATTTGTAAGACTGGGCCCGCTTGGATTCGAACCAAGGACCAAGGGATTATGAGAAGACTGGACTTAGAAGTCCCTGTTGGCCATCAATGACTTACGCGTGTCACTAAGCAGTGTGTAAGGAAGTGTGTAAGTAAATATCGTGATTTTGACAGGTGAATTCATCTGAGAGAACACTTCCGCACAGAGAGCTTAGTCAAAGATCAAAGAAAGATACGCGAGAGTCAGAATTCGGTTTTGACGTGACTGTTTGATGTATCTGCGTTTGGCATTTGTCGTTTAAACGGCAATTAGCGCCCCGTGTAGCTGCGCTTGTGTAACTACGCAATCCATCCCCGGCTCGATGAAGCGGAGACCGGCGATCGCGCTTTCGATCGGCACGCTTCGCACTCTCGCATAGACGGCAGCCAGCTGGCTGCCGCTTGCCAGCGCTTGCCGCAGCGCGAGCAGCGAAACTCGCGCTTGGCAGGGCCATTGGCGGGCCAATGATCCCGAAGTTGAGGGGTATGCCCGATGTGCATACCTAACTAGTCGCCCGAACTAACAAAAGTATTAGGCTGCCCTGCACTCGGGCTTAGAACGGCCTACGATACTTGTGGTGCTCAACTAGGAAATTGGGCCGAATTGCATAACATTGTTATGCAGCCTGCTGAGCCGCCGTAGCTTCACTGCATCCGATAAATCTTTCCGCCACCGAGCGAGAACACGACGACGCCATCATTGGCCCAAAGACCCTGCGGGCCTGCCTCGATGACGAGGCTGCGAGTGCCTTGCGTGGCATCGAAGCGGTAAAACTTACCTTCTTCGCCAAAAAGCACCCACGATCGCGTGGCGGCGTAGAGCGCTGCGGACGAGCGCGTCGAAATCGTGGCGATGTTGCCGGTCGTCTCAGCCCGCAGGCCGTACTCGTAGCGAACGTTGCCGAAATCACCGGGCGTGGCCGAGGTGATCTCACGCCACGCGAGCACTTGGGGCGTGAGCGCCCATTGCGTCACCTTCGAGGCGATGGTCTGTGGCCCTGCACTCACCAGCGCAACCGAACCGTCGGCATTGCCGCCGATGGGTGATTGCTCCCAGACGACTCGCGTGCCGTTGGTGCGCGGATAGACATTGCGTGTGCCGGGCAAGCTCAAGCGCGTGCTCGCACCGCCCGTGTGCCGAAACACATCGAAGGTGGAGCTCATGCCCTCGCCACCCATCTGCGCCCAGATGTAGGCGACGACCGAGCCGCCACTCGCACTGACGTCGAACTGGTTGTTGCCGATGTAGTTTGCACCCGCAGGCGCATCAATCTTTGAGTACGAGCCTGAACTGCGATCGAATAGGGTGTAGGCGCCCTTGCCGCAGAGCCAGTTCGCCCACATCACGATGTTGCCGCGTACGATCGGGTCTTCATCCGAGCAGCGTGTTCCCGAGACGCTGCCGAACGGATTGGCGCTCGAGAGGTTGCGACGCGACCCGGCGCTGTCCCACTCGTAGATGCAGCGCGTAGTGCAATCCCCGGCGCGACCTTGCGCATAGACACGGCCTGAGGCGATCTGCCAATCGGTCGCAAACTCGACCGACTCGGCACCCGCGAGTGTCGCGGGTGTACCGCCACTCAAGGCCTGCAAGAGATAAGCACCTGCTGCATTGCGATAGAGAATCTGCGCGCCATCGGAGTAGAGCACGGTCACACCCGCTCCCAAACTCAACACCGGCGTGTAGAGCCGATCAGCACTCTCGGTCACGATGACCTGCCGCGCGACGCTCTGCTGCACACCCGCACTATCGGTCGAGCGCGCGGTGAGCGCATAGGCACCACCGGGTACGCCCGAGAGATCAAAACCGGCTTCAAAGTTCACACTCGTGGTGTCGAGCACGGTGACGCTGCCGAGCGTGATCACGGTTCGGATCGTGCCAGGTCGATCACTGCCCACTCGACCGCGTACCGTGAGTCGCGAGTGCACGATGTCGTAATCGCCCGGCGTATCGAGCGTCAACGTCGGCGGATTACGCACCTGCAACGTCAGATCGACGCTCTTGCTGATGCCCTCGCGATCGATGGCGGTGACCCGGATGGCATAGCTGCCCGAGGGGTATCGGCTCTTGTCGAGGATCCAGCGATAAGACTCAGACGGCGCCGTGCAGGTCGCGCAATTGGGCGAAGTCACTTTGCCGAGCGATGTTCCATCGATCGTCGCTTCGACACTCGCGATGCCCGCACTCGACACCGCACGCGCGATGATCTGGATCTCCCCCGCCGTCGGCTCTTCGAGACGCGCCGTCAAAGACACATTTGCGACACGCACCGTCCGGCGCACCTCGACGAAGCTGTTGGTCGCCGTCTGAATCCGCGCGAGTATCAGATGCTCACCACTCGCGATCGACTCGGTGTTCCAGTTGATCGGGTTGCCGGCGGTGCCCGCGACATTGCCAAGACGATTGAGGTTGATGAACCACTCGACGAGCGGATAAGCCACGCCGTTGCCGATCGAGAGACGCACCGTGCCGGTCAGCGGCTCGCTCCGATCAATGACGATGGCCGGCGCCACCGTCGAGACGGCCACTGCGGTCGTCGTCGCACCCTGGGCGGTTTTGAGCGCCACATCCGCGCGCCCGGCGCGCAGCGCGATCACCCGAAACGTGGCGGATTCGGAGAGATCGGCACTCCACGACAGCGTCGCCCCCGCACCGCCTGCGCCTTCGATCACCGCGCGCTCGACAACGCGGCGGCCAACGATCAACGCTTCGGTGCAGACTGGGTTACGGATCTGGAGTTGTCGTGGCGCGCTACCGATGATCTGACGGTGGCGGTGGGTGCGCTGAATCTATTCGACGAATACCCAGACCGAACGACGGTGGCTAACACCATCGGCTTGTCACCCCACGGTGCCGGCCCCTATGGTGCCTACGGTGGTTACTACTACGGGCGATTCGTCTTCAGCTTCTGAGATCGACTGATAACGGGCGGTACACCGCAAGGTGTACCGCCCTTATCTTTGTCAGAGGATCTTTGTCAGAAGCGATAACGCGCACTGAGCGCGATCGACTTCGGTCGGTCGAAGATGCCGTTGTAGGCCACACCCGTGTTGCGGGTGATGGTCGTGGCAAGTGGCATCGCGCCAGCCGTCTGCAGGATCGTCTCATCGGTCAGATTGCGACCGACCAGCGCGACTTCCCAACGATCGTCTGCCGAACCGAGGGATACACGCGCACCGAACTTCTCGAAGGAGTCCTGCTTGGTACGCGGATCAAGATTTGCAGCGGCAATGTATGACGAGGAGAAATCGACGTTGAGATTGACGCCGAATTTCAGTGAGTTGCCGATCGGGCGCGCGAAGTCGAAGCCGAGCGTGCCACTCCACTCTGGCGTGACCGCATTACGCTGGCCCGTGTAATCACAGAATCCGTTCGCGCCCGGCGTCTGCTGGAAGTAGCACTGACCGCTCGTGAAGTTCTCGAACTCGAAGTCGAGATAGGCCACTGCAGCCGACAGGGTTACGAACTCACCCACGGCCACACGACCGTCGGCTTCGATGCCTTTGGTGACCGCCTCGGCAGCATTGCGCACGTTGAAGTTCAGCGTACCGTCGAAGATATTGACCTGCAGATCCTTGTATTTCGTGTGATACGCGGACACTTGCAGGGACAGATCGCTACGGTTGTAGCGAATGCCCGCCTCGATGTTGTCAGCCGTTTCTTCGTCGAACTTGAACGCACCCCGACGCGCCACCGTCGTGGACGTCGGCAAGGAGTTCGAACGCACGTCGAAGCCGCCCGCCTTGGAGCCGCGCGCGTAGGTGGCGTACATCATGACGTTATCGGACAGGTCGAACTTGAGGTTCGCCATCGGGTTGAACGAGCTCTCGCTAAGGTCGCCGGCGATCGAATGGGCTTCGATATTGAGTGCGCGGAACACCGCCTGTACCACCGGCAACGGCGCGGGATTTGCGGCGCCCTTGTTGACCGTGAGCACTCGGCTGCCGTCCTTCGACTCATCGTTGAACCGGGCACCTACGGTGAGTCGCAGACGATCGGAGAGCGCGAACTCGGTCTGCGCAAATGCCGACCACAGAGTAGAGTTCTGCGAATAGAGGCGATCGTTCGTGGTGTCGCCGATCGCGTTGAAGGGCGCGCCGAAGCCCAAGAAGGTGCGGTTGAACACGACGAGATCGGTCACGTCGAGCTCGCTCTTTTGGTAATAAACACCCGCGATGTAGTTGAAGCTGCCGCTGGTGGGCGAAGTGATCCGCAACTCCTGCGAAATCTGCTGGTAATCCTCGCTCTGGTTGGTCCCATCGAGCAGGCTGATCGGCGAGAAGTCGACGTCGATCAACTCTTTGACGTTGTAGTCGAGGAGCCCCGTGACCGATGTAAGCGTGTTCTCGCCGAACGGGATGTCGAGAGTGAGGATGGCGTTGGTGACTTCGTTGTCACTTTCGTAGCCGTTGTCCTCGCGCTTGCCGTTGATGGCCGTCTCGACCGCGAGCGGACCGACGAAGGAAGCGGAATAGGAACCGACCGGACCGAACACCTCGCGCGGTTGTCCCTGCGTCTTGAAATCGGCGTATTCGAGCTTGAGATTGCCGCGCACGCCGCTCTCGCCACCGAAGTCTATCTGCCCGCGAAGGAAAGACTCATCGAGCTTCGGCTCGTTACGCTGCATCTTCGTGTTGTAGACATAGCCGTCCATCTCGCGATAGTTGGCCACGAGCCGCGCCCGAACGTTGTCGCTCAGGGGGCCCGAGAGCACACCGGTGAAGCGCGTCTCATCGGCCTCGAGTTCGTGCATGACATCGACCGAGGCTTCGAACTCTTCGGTGGGTTTGCGTGTGATCACGCTGACTGCACCGGCAATGGCATTCTTGCCGAACAGCGTCGGCTGCGGACCACGCAGCACTTCGACGCGCTCGAGATCCACCAGTGGCAAACGCACGAGCTGGTCGCGACCGTAGTAGATGCCATCGACAAACATGGCGACCGATTGCTCGAAGCCTTTGTTGTCACCCGTGGCGATACCGCGGATGGCGATGCGGTTGGCGAGCGCCGTCTGCGTGATCTTCAGGTTCGGGATGGAGTAGGCCAACTGCTCGAGGGTTGCCGTCCCCTGCTTCTGGATCTGGTCGCCTGAGACGACCGTAAGCGAAATCGGCACATCGGCCAAGGATTCGGCGCGCTTTTGCGCCGTGACCACAATTTCTTCGAGTTCGTTGCCGACAGCCACTCCGCTACCGAGCAATGCGGCGGCAACGGCGGCAGGAATCAGACGCTTGTTCATTCGAGTTTCCCCTATTCAAGCATCCCCATTGGGGTGGTGTATTTTTGTTCGATGAACTACCTTCGCCGAAACCGTATCGATTTGCAAGTCACCCCCCGACGGCGGCCCGCCAACTAACAAATGATGTACAAAACCAACAGCCCGCTCCGAATCAGTCTCGCCGGCGTGTTTTGTCTCGCTACACTGATGACGAACCCCATCGTCGCCAGCGAGTCAACAGCCCACTTGGCAGCGGCCTGCGTCGCCACCACCGCACCGCAGGGCGTGACTTTTGAGGGCGCACCGCACTGGCGTACCGTCGATGGTCTGCCGCCCCACTGTGAGGTGCGCGGGCTTGCGGCAGGCAAAATCCGCTTCGTCATGCGCCTGCCCGCAGAGTGGAAGGAACGATTCCTGTTGGCCGGCTGCGGCGGGTTCTGTGGAGAGTTGCTGCCTGACAAGCCGGGGCGGAGCAATTCGATCAACGAATCAGTGCGTCGTGGCTACGCTGCCATCAGTCATGACGGCGGACATCAAGCGGCCTCTTGGGACACGGACTGGGCGAGTGACCGAGAGGCGCTGGAGATCTGGGCGCACAAAGTATTGCCTATCATGACTAATGCCGGCGTGGCCATCGCCGAGTCGGTTTACGGCACCGTGCCCCGCTACAAGTATTTCTCGGGCTGCTCGAACGGCGGGCGTCTCGGCATGATGGCCGCGCAGCGCTACCCCGGACTCTTCGACGGCATCGCCGCCGGCGCCAACGTCTTCGACCTGAGCGGCACCGCCGGGCTTTGGGGTGCGTGGATGACCCGGCAGACGCTCGTCGATGGCAAGCCCGTCATCTCACCCGCGCGCTGGGCATTGGTGCACCGCAAGATCCTGCAGCGCTGCGATGCACTCGATGGACAGCTCGATGAGCGAATCGATGCGCCTCGTGACTGCAAGATCGATTTTGCAAACTTCACCTCGGGCGATGATCCTTTGACCGTCGCCGAGGCCGAGGCGCTACGCGCGCTCTATGGAGGGGTGCGCAATACCCGCGACCACATCATCTATCCCGCACTCGAGTTCGGCGCCGAATTCTTTGGTGATATTTGGCTGGGCGGTGCGCCCGATCGTCCGGCGTGGGGTGTGCTGGCCTCGCAGGGATATCGTCAAATGCTCGCGGCCAGTCTGGACACGGCCGCCGCCGACGGCCCTGGCAAGACCGTGGCGGCGACGGCATCTGCTGAAGTCGAGGCTGTCAGAGCGATGATCGCGCGCTCGCCCGTGCCCGCAATCACCGATGCAGTCGATACCGACCTGCAGGCACATGCCCGATCCGGCAGCAAGCTGCTGCTCTATCATGGTCTTGCCGATCCGCTGATCATCCCGCAACCGCTCGAAACGTATTACGCCGCTGCAGCCGAGCAAGCGGGCGGTCTGGCCGCGCTGCGCGAACACACGCGGCTCTTCATGATCCCGGGCTGGGGTCATTGCTGGGAACGGCCGGTGACCGCGGGCGATGACTTTGATCCGCTCGCCGCGGTCGAGGGCTGGGTCGAGCGGGGCGAAGCGCCGAACTCTCTGCCTCTGCGACTGCGCGATGGGGAACGTATCTTGCAGGTGCCGATGCGCTGAAACCGTCGCGCTAGCTCACGGGTCGCCGCGACTGCGTGATGCGAAAGCGCGCCGCCACAAATGCCGCATCGGTCAGCGTGGCATTCCCCGCCGGGTTCAATCCGGTGACGTGATAGTCGCTGTACGCCGCCGCAAAATTGAGCGGCATGGCCCCGGTGAGATTGACCGTAAGCTGCGCGCCCGCGTGCGCAAAGCCTTGCTCGGCACGCGCGATGTAGGCCTCATCCTGGGAATACAGGAAAGCGGTGATGGCGCCCGCCTGCTTCGCCACTTGGGTGGCCTGCGCCAGCGCCTGATCAGCATCGGTCGTGCGGATAACGAAACCGATCGGACCAAAGCGCTCTTCAGCGTAGAGCGCACGCGCGGCATCGCCCGCCCGGATGCCGAGCAGCAAAGGAGAGCGCGTGCGCGCCTGCGGAAAGTCGGCGTGAGCGTACGGCGCGGACTCGAGCAACACCTCGCCCGCTCGAACGCCCTCCTCGCGCATCGCATCGATCAGCGCGAGAGTCGTCGGTGACTGGATCGCCGCCAAAATGGGACCCGCCCGCCGCGGATCCGTGGCAATCGACGCCATCGCACTCGAAAGGCGTGCCCCAAACTCCTGCGCGGAAATCAGTCCGTCGCCCGAGCGAACGCCGCGCTCAGGCAAATAAATATTTTGTGGGGATGTGCACATCTGAGCTGAAAAAAGACTCAGCGTGGTTGCCAGACTTTTGATGACGACATCGATATCCAGGACGGACTCGATCACCACGGTATTCACGCCAGAGGTTTCGGAGTAGCAGAGCGCAGGCCACGCGTTTGCCTCGACCCAGGAACCAAAACGCGCACTGCCTGTGAAATCGATGATCGCTGTCTTCGGGTGCTTGACCAACACCTTGCCGAGCGGTGCCTCCACCGAATCGAGACACAGCGTCACGAGATTGGGATCAAAGCCGGCCTCGGCAATGACCTCGCGCGCCACGCGCACCGCGATGACCATGGGCAGCACTGATCCAGGATGCGGCTTGACGATGACCGGGTTGCCTGTTGCGAGGTTCGCGAACATCGCCGGATAGGCATTCCACGTCGGAAAGGTTGCACAAGTGAAGACGACGGCGACGCCGCGCGGCACGAGGCGATAATGCTTCTGAAGACGTAACGTCGCCGAACCAAACCGACGCTCCCAAAACGCCTCGCGGGCGACTGCAGACATCGCAGACTGCGCATAGACGAGCGCCTCGACGCCACGATCGAGCGCATTCGTGCCACTGCCCGCGTAACTCATGAGCGCGCTCTGACCGGCCGTGTGCATCACCGCCTGTGCCGACTCGAAGACGCGGTCGTAGAGTCGGTCGACGATCTCGAGACAGACGCCGAGGCGCACTTCGGGGGCAACCTCGGCCCAACGCCGCATGGCCTGTTGCGCCACCTCAAAGAGCACATCGGGGTCGGCTTGCGGATAATCGATGCCGAGCGGCGCCTGCGTGTAGGGTGAGATTTCGCTACCGAGTCGCCCGATCGTCCCGGGTTGGGGAAGTTCGAACGCGCGACCGAGCAGGGCACCGAAAGCCGCTTTGCCCGCGACCGCAGCCGCATCGCCACCGCGGTGTCGATCCGGAGTTTCGGGAAACAGCGAGAAGTAGCTGCGATCGCGACACGCCTGCGCTGCCGCCGCGAGGGATGCCTGATGCTTTTCAAAGAAATTTTGGCTCACGTTGACCTACCCCACCCTGCCGCGACGCCATTCGATTTCATGCCGACGTATTCCCTGACTGGTTGTCTCCTCCGCCGAAAGCAAGAGCCGTCGGCCTGACAGGGAGGCCTTGCGCCACTGTCGCGTACCGACGAATGCCGGATTGAGGGCGACCGTGACCCGATGCTCGATCGTCGCGCCGACGATTCGCCATCGCCCCGCGTAGCTGAAATACCCGTCGAACGCCGCAGCACGTTCAGCCCGGGTCGCCTCGCGCGGATTCGACGAGCGAAACGGCGCGCGCCCCGCCGACATGATGCAGGCACTCATGTAGCCATCAGCCGAATAAATCAGCAGACCCGATAGGTCCGCGCCAAAAGGCTCGGTGTAACTGCCATCCTGATAAAGAATTCGCCAAGTCCGGCAGAGCCAACCGCCCTCGACATCGCGCGGCAGCAACCTTCGGGCAGGCGTCTTTCGAATGCTCATCGGGCGAACCTCGACGTCGTACTCGCCGCCACCTGATATTCCGCCTCGTAGCGCGCCACGATCGCCTCGACCGACTCGACGGCATGAATGTGATTGACGCCCTGCCCGGCGGACCAGATATCTTTCCAGGCCTTGATCTGGCTCTGGGCATCGCCGAGATCCATTTTCTCTTTGCCCCGCAGATTATCGGGGTCGAGACCCGCCGCAATGATGCTCTCGCGCAAATAGTACGCCTCGGCACCCGTGAAAACTTTGGTCAACACCAGATCCTCGAGCGAAGCCTTGACCACCATGTCGCGATAGCGGGGACTCGCGAGACTCTCCTCGGCGACGATGAATGGCGTGCCAGCATTGGCGAAATCGGCGCCCAGAATTTCGGCGGCACGCAGCGCCTGACCGGAACCGAGCGCACCGGAGAGTACGATGATACCGTCGAAAAATTCGCGCACGGCCTCAACAAAGGCGAACGGCGAGAGCTTGCCGGTATGCCCACCGGCGCCAGCGGCGACGAGCATCAGTCCATCGACCCCGGCCGCTGCCGCCTTGCGCGCGAAAGCCAGCGAACTGACATCGGCGAATACTTTGCCCCCGTAAGCCTGTACGCGCTCAATGGCAGGGATCGGGCTGCCCAAGGCGGTGATGACGAGCGGTGGTTGGTACTTTGTGACGAGATCGAGTTCGGCGGGTAATCGCTCGTAGGAGCTGTGGGTGACCAGATTGAGCGCCCAAGGGCCGAGGTGCCGAGGACGCTGCGCGGCGCAAAGCGCATGACCCTCGCTGACCTCGCGCATCCACGCATCGAGTGTCTCGAGCGTACGGGCGTTGGGCGCCGGGAAGCTGCCGATGATGCCGGCGCGACAACAGGCCAACACCAGCTGCGGTCCCGATACCAAAAACATCGGTGCGGCAATGAGGGGAAGCCGCAGCGTCTCTGCCCACGGTCCCAGTCGATCACGGCGATCGTCAGCCATCATCTGCTCCTGCTTCACTATGACTTGCATAATGATAGTATCCAAAAAAAAGGCGGCAGTGATCGCTCGAAGTAACCGAGTCGACGACATGGCACACGACGTCTACATCCTCGGCGGCTATCAGACCGACTTCGCAGAGAACTGGGCGCGGTCTGGGCGCGAGCTTGCCGACGGCATGCGCGAGGTCATCGAACGCGGCCTGGAGGCTGCGCGTCTTGCCCCGCAGGATCTCGACACCGCGCATGTCGGCAATTTCGCGGGCGAGCTCTTCTGCAATCAAGGTCATCTCGGCGGTCTGCTGGCCGCGTCCCTGCCCGATCTGGCCGGCATCCCGGCCTCGCGTCACGAAGGGGCTTGCGCGTCGGGGAGCCTCGCTGCGCTTGCAGCCGCCGCAGAAATCGAAGCCGGTCGCTACGGGCTAGCGGCCGTCGTCGGCATCGAGCAGATGCGCAACGTTCCGGGCGATCGCGCCGCGCAGCTGATCGGCCCTGCTGCCATGTGGGCCGGACATGAATGCCTCAATGTGAAGTATCCATGGCCACATGTCTTCAGCGAAGTCGCCGGCGAATACGAGCGGCGATATGGACTGAGCCATGCGCATCTCGCGCGCATCGCACAAATCAACTTTGACAACGCAAAGCGTAATCCCAATGCGCAAACGCGGCGCTGGGAATTCACCGCCCGCAGCTTCGCGCTCGACGACGAGGCGAACCCGGTGATCGACGGTCGCATGCGCAAGCAGGATTGCGGACAGATCAGCGACGGCGCGGCGGTGGTCTTTCTCGCGAGCGAATCGGTGGCGCGCGTCTGGTGCAAACATCGCAATTTGCCTTTGAGTGCGCTCTCGCGCATCGAAGGTTGGGGTCATCGCACGGCGCCGATCACCTACGCGGCGAAGATCGCCCTGAGTCGCGACCAGCCTTTCGTGTTTCCCTTCGTGCGCGCGACCATCGCCGACGCCTTCCGGCGCGCCGGTATTGCGGACGTCGATGAGCTTGATGGCATCGAGACGCACGATTGCTTCACCAGCACCGAATACATGGCGATCGATCATTTCGGCATCACGCCGCCCGGGCAGAGTTGGCAAGCCATCGACAACGGTGATATCGAAATCGGCGGACGCATTCCGATCAATCCGAGCGGTGGACTGATCGGCCTCGGGCACCCCGTGGGTGCCACCGGCGTGCGCATGCTGCTCGACTGCCACAAACAGGTCACCGGGGCTGCCGGGTCCTACCAAGTCGAGGATGCAAAGCGTTTCGCCACGCTCAATGTCGGTGGCAGCGCCACCACCACGGTCAGTTTCATCGTCGGCCGCGCGCACTGACGCGGCAGGAGATCCCGATGCGCAAATACTCCGAACTCAACGCCACCGACCCCGTCGATCGCCCCACTTGGGTCGACAATATCGACAATCCCTATCTGCACGGGCCTTATACGCCCGTGGTCTCGGAAGTCACGGCCGTGGATTTAAAGGTCCTGAGCGGCGAGATCCCCAAAGATTTATATGGTGCATATCTGCGCCAGGGCCCGAACCCCATCTTTGAACCGAAAGGTCTCTACCACTGGTTCGATGGCGACGGCATGGTACATGGGCTCTATCTGCGCGATGGGCGCGCGAGCTATCTGCGCAAATGGACTCAGACGCAGGCACTGCACGATGAAATCGAATCTGCTGAGGTGAAGCTCGCCGGCATCATGGGGCCCTACGACCTCTCGCGCATTGTGGGTCACGAGATCGCCTCGGTGAACACCGACTACTGCAAGGACACCGCAAACACCACGCTGAACCTGCACAACGGCAAGCTGCTCGCGGCCTGGTACAACTCGGGCAGCGTCTATGACCTTGATCCGCTGACGCTTGAGACACGGGGTCAGGCACACTTCGGCGGCGCACTCGAGGGCACGTTGAACGCCCATGGAAAGGTCGATGTGCGCACAGGCGAGTACATCAACTACGGCTACGCCGACTTCCAACCTTGGCTCACCTATTACGTGTTTGCCGCCGACGGCCAGGTCCGCCACAAAACGCGCATCGATCTGCCGGGACCGCGGCTGCCACACGACACCACGATCACGCCGAACTACACCATCCTGCACGACTTCCCGCTGTTCCACGATGTCAACGTGCTGCGCCGCACCGGCCATCGCGTGGTCCAATTTCATCGCGATATGCCGAGCCGCTTCGGGGTGATCCCCCGTTACGGCACTCAAGAGCAGATCCGCTGGTTCGAATTCGAGCCCGGCTATGTGCTGCACATGGTGAATGCCTGGGAAGACGGCGAATGGATCGTCATGGACGGCTGCTTCCAGCCCGACCCCACCATTCGGCGCGATCCGTCGGAGGGCGTACTCAGCTCGATGCTCGCCTACCTGCGCTACAAAGGGCATCTGCGCCGCTGGCGGATGAACCTGCGCACCGGCGAGAAAAGCGAGCAGCAGCTCGATGACCTCAATGTCGAATTTTGTCTGCCGGACATGGATCTCTACGGCGTCAAAACTCGCTACTCCTACCACCAGCTCATTCCCACCGATCTGCAAACGCTTGCGTTCGAGGGTCTTGTCAAATACGACCATGAAACCGGATCGCGCGAAGTCTATGCCTATCCGCGCGGCTGGTTCCCGAGCGAAACCACTTTTGCCAAACGCGAAGGTGGTCGCGACGAAGACGACGGGTACTGCGTGACGCTCGCCACCAACATCGTCGACTACAGCGGCGAAGCGTGGATCTTCGATGCGAATCGCATCAGCGCAGGTCCCATCACCCGCATCGCACTGCCCGGTCGCGTTCCCGCGGGCTTTCATGCCGCCTGGATGTACGGCCGTGATCTTTGGCCGAAGCGGAGTGCGCTCTCTTGACCGTTCACGGGTAACGCCGTGCCGACGGAGTCCCGATCGCAGGGACGTCGCGCCGCCGCGCTGCGCTTCTTGCTGACGCGCGGGGAATCTGCGCGGACGCTCGACATCATCGGCGATCGCTGGTCGCTGCTCATTTTGCGAGATGCCTTTCTTGGCGTGCGCCGCTTCGAAGAATTTCGTCGACGCAGCGGTGCTACACCGCGTACCTTGAGCGCCCGGCTCACCGCTCTCGAGCGTCATGGGATTCTGCATCGATTCCCGGCGCGCGAGGGTTCACGACGACTCGAATATCACCTCACTGCCAAAGGGCTCGGCCTGCATCCTGTGGCGCTGTGCATGTGGAACTGGGAGAGTCGCTGGGGCGGGGAATTTGGTCTGCCGCCATTACTCATTCATCGTCGCTGCGGCAAAAGCCTCAAGCCGCAACTCGCCTGTGTGCGCTGCGATGAGCCCGTGCAGCTCGCCTCGGTCACGCACTCACCCGGACCGGGCGCAGGCCATGACACCGCGCCCTCGCGCAACGTGCGTCGCCGTGCATCTCCATCCAGGCAATCGCGGCTAGAGGCCACCGATACGACGATGTTTCATTCGATCGATACCGTGGGTGATCGATGGACGGCACTCCTGGTCGGCGCGTTGTTTCTCGGCCTGAGTCGTTACGATGACATCAGCAATGTGCTCGGCATCGCCACGAACATCCTCGCCGATCGACTTCGATTGCTGTTGTCGGCGGGTGTGATCGAACAACGCCTCTACAGCGAACATCCGCCGCGTCACGAATATCACCTGACCTCCAAGGGCCTGGACCTCTTCCCCTTCATGCTCGCCCTGCACGACTGGGGTTCACGCTGGATGCCACCCGCCGAGGGCGCGATCGTGCAACTGCGGCATCAGGCTTGCCGCGCCCCATTGCGCAGTCGCCCCCTCTGCGGCAGTTGCGGTGAAATCATTGATGTACATGACGTCCTCGTGCATCCTCAGACACCGACGCGAGCAAAGCGCCGCCGGACATCACGCGCATGACGAGTACGCTGCCCCCCTTCAGAGCGACGCTATTTCCCTCCGCGGCGATGCGCGTCGAACATCGCGCCGACGGCACGCTCATCGTAACACCCGAGCTCGCGCTTGCGCCCTATTGCTGCAATCTGCCCGAGGAATTAGCCCGTCGCGCGGCCTTGCATCCCGATCGGCCCTACCTTGCAGAGCGCCTTCAGGGCACCGATTCGCCGTGGTCCCGGGCGTCTTATGCAGAGGTGAATGCGCGCACTCGTGCCGTGGCCTCATGGCTCTTGTCGCGCACGATACCTAGCGGTCGCTCCCTGCTGATTCTCTCGGGCAACTCGATTGCCCACGCCATCATCAAGTACGGTGCCATGGCAGCACGTGTGCCCGCCTGCCCGGTAAGCGTCAACTACAGTCTGATGGGCGAAGATTTCGGCCGACTGAAACATGTCGTCGCGCTCGTGCGTCCCGCCGTCGTGTTTGCCGAACACACCGTGCGCTACCAGCGCGCCCTCGAAACCGTCGATTTCGGCGACGCCATCGTGATCACCGACGAACCAAGCAAGATCTCCAAATTGGTGGGCAGCGGGACACTCGTTGCAACAGCCAAGGTGCTCACCACACCGGCAGACGCCGCCGTCGACGCATCGATCGCCGCCATCGACCCGGATGCGCCAACGCTTTACATGCTCACCTCGGGCAGCACCAGTTTGCCCAAAGCAGTCATCCAGACGCCGCGCATGCTCGGCTCGAATCTCGAGCAAGGGCGCCAGGTCCTCGGCGAGACGGCAGGCTGGAGCGATGTGATGATCGATTGGCTGCCGTGGAGTCATGTCTCCGGCGCTGTCACCAAGATGGCGACGCTGATCAGTGGCGGGACGCTGTACATCGATGGCGGCAAGCCTGCGCCCGGGCTCTTCGACGAGTCGCTGCGCAATATCAAAGAAATCATGCCGCGCTTCTACATCAACGTCCCGTTCGGCTACGCAATGCTGGTCGAGGCTCTCGAAAAAGACGCGGCGCTACGCCAATGTTTTTTCCGCAACCTGCGACTTGCCCTCTATGGCGGCGCGGGTCTGCCGCAGGCCCTTTACGATCGGTTTCAGGCACTCGCCGTCGAGACAGTCGGCGAACGCATCTTCTTCACCACCGGATACGGCGCCACCGAGACGGCCGCGGGCTGCATGTCGATCTATTTCCCGACCGAGGAAGTCGGCATTGGGTTACCGATGCCGGGTCTCACCCTGAAGTTGATCCCGAATGCCGATCGATACGAAGTGCGCCTAAAGGGTCCGATGGTGACGCCTGGATACCTTGGACAGGACTCCTCCAAGCACGAAATCTTCGACGATGAGGGGTTCTATTGCACGGGTGATGCGGCGCAGTGGCATGACCCCGCCAAGATCGGCAAGGGCCTGAAATTCGCGGGCCGTCTCACCGAGGAGTTCAAACTCTCGAACGGCACTTGGGTGCGCGCCGGACGACTGCGCACACTGGTGCTCGAAGCCTGTGCGCCGCTGCTCGCAGACCTGCTGCTGTGCGGCGAGAATCGCGACCGTCTCGCCATCCTCGCCTGGCCGCGGGCTGCCATCGATGAGACGCTGCGATCGGAACTTTCGCGCAGACTAGCCGTCTTCAATGAAGGCCGCGGTTCGAGCGAGCGTATTTCGGCGATGGGTCTGCTGCGGGATCCACCTCGCGCAAACACGCACGAACTCTCGGACAAAGGCACGATAAACCAACGGGTCGCTTTGACGAGGCGCAGCGCCGCCGTCGAGCAACTCTATGCAGCCGACCCCGGGAGCACTCCAACTCCCGTTATCATCGTCTGATCGCGACGCCAACCACGAGGGGGAATCGAAGGTGCGTACGACGTCCGAAGCGAAGATCCGTGACTATCGCGAGCGCAATTGGTGGGGCGACACCCGCATCCACGATTTGTTCGACGCCAACGCTCACGAACATCCTGCGCGCATCGCCATCGTCGATCCGCCGAATCGCCCAGAGCTTGTTGGCAGTCTGCCCCTGCGGCTCACCTATGCCGAGGCAGCGAGACTTGCCGACGGCTACTCGCTCGCCCTCACGCGCCTTGGCCTCCAGCGTGATGATGTGCTCATCACACAACTGCCGAACATCGCCGAGTACCCGGTGTTGTATGTGGCGGCCTTGCGCCTCGGCTTGATCGTGAGCCCGGTGCCGATGCAGTTTCGGCGTCACGAACTTGCACAAGTCATCCGCCTCACCGGGGCCAAAGCCCTGCTCACGGTCGATGCACTCAAGCAGGCGGATCACATCAGCATGGTCCTGCAGCTCAAGACCGAGCTCGCGACGAACGGTCACTCACTCGCCGTGCTCAGCCTGCGCAGCGCTTCCGCCACGGCCGAGACCCAGTCCGGCGCTCTGGGCTTCGGGCCCGCGCCGCTCGATCAAGCAGGGCAGCAGGAACTCGCGACCGCGGTCAAAGCAGCAGCCGTGGACGCCGATGACATCGCGACGATTTGCTGGACCTCCGGGACCGAGGGCGTGCCCAAGGGCGTACCTCGCTCACACAACCACTGGTATGCCATCAGCTTTGCGCATCTGCGCGGCGCGAACATCGAGCAGGGCGAAATCCTCCTGAACCCGTTCCCGCTGATCAACATGGCAGCGCTCGGCGGGTGTTTCATGAGTTGGATGCACAATGCCGGGACGCTCGTGCTGCATCACCCGCTCGATCTGCCGACTTATTTCAAACAAATCGCCCTCGAGAAACCGCAGTACGCCATCGCGCCCCCGGCGGTCCTCAACCTGCTCCTCAAGAACGAGGCAATGCTGGCGAGCGTCGATCTGTCCTCGCTGCGCTGCATCGGCTCGGGTTCCGCGCCGCTCGACCCAGAGATGATTCAGGGCTATCACGATCGCTTCGGTATCGAGATCTGCAACAACTTCGGCTCGAACGAGGGCGTCTCGCTGATCAGCAACGCAAGCAACGCCGCCGATCCGTTCAAGCGCGCCCGTTGGTTCCCGCGCTTCGGCCACGATGCCGTTCGCTGGAATCCACCGCCGCCCGTCAATATCCGTACGCGGCTGATTGACCCGGACACGGATCAGGAAATTCTTGCTGCAGGCCATGCAGGCGAACTGCAAATCATCGGGCCCACGGTCTTTGACGGCTACTTCCGCGCGCCGCAGCTCACCGCAGACGCGTTCTCGAGCGATGGCTGGTTTCGCACCGGCGATCTCTTCGAATTGTGTGGCGAACCCAACGACCTGCGCTACTACCAGTTCGTCGGCCGCTTGAAGCAGATCATCATCCGTGGCGGCGTCAAAATCGCGCCCGAAGAGCTCGATACCGTCCTCGCCCAAATGCCGAGCATTCTCGAGGGCGCCGTCACAGGTTATCGGGACCCGATCATGGGCGAAAGAATTTGCGCTGTCGTGGTCCCAAAACCCGGCGTCACAATCACGCTCGAAGAAATCGGCGCACATTTCGCGACGGTCGGACTCGCCATCTTCAAGCACCCTGAACGCCTCAGAGTGATCGCACAACTCCCTCGCAACAGCGTCGGCAAAGTATTGCGTGCGGATCTCTCCAAGCTCGCCGAGGCCGAACCCGCCGAAACTCCGGTCTAGTCAACCAGCAACTCGCCCGCGGTTGAAGTTTTGAGCCCGGTCTCAACCACCGATGCGCTCGACGATCATTGCCGCGCCGACTCCGCCAGCGCCCGAGCACACCACGAGTCCGTAACGCCCGGCACCCTCATCGAGCGCATCCAGCAGGCTCGAGAGCAATATTGCACCCGAGGCGCCCATGGGATGACCCTTGGCCATGTGACCGCCAGCGACGTTGGTCTTCTGCAAATCGGGACGATAGCGGCGCACGAAAAGTGCCATGGTCACCGCAAAAGCCTCCATAAACTCGATGCGATCCATCGCCTCAAGCGATAGACCGGACTGTTGCAGCACGCGATCCATCGCCGTCATCCCCGCAAGCAGCGAGGCATGCGGATCACCCCCTGCCTCCGCATAGGCGACGATGCGCGCCCGCGGCACGCGTCCTGCGCCGAAGTTTTCGATGCCGCCAATCAGCGCGATGGCTGCACCGTCGCAGACTGGCGGCGCGTGCGCGATGGTATGACGATGATCGATGGGACCGTCCAGGGCATCGGCATACTGCTCGGCGATTGCGGCAAATGCGGGCGGCATCGCCGCCAATGACTCGGCGGTGGTTTGCGCACGCACGCACTCGTCGTTCAACAGATTGTTCACGGCGATACGTGACGCCTGCAACATGTTGTTTGTTTCGGCCGCCACCGCACGCTGCTGCGACGACAACGCGAGGCGATCAAGTTCGTCGCGCGTCACGCCCTGCGCTTCGGCCAGCCGATCGGCCGCGAGCACCACCGGGACGTACCGTACCCGCTTGGGGAAGGACGCATCGGTGTAGTACCCAGCCTTGTCACCCATGAAAGGAACCTGCGACATCATCTCGATGCCGCCGGCGACCGCGGTGACGGCACGACCTGCGACCTGCCTTGCCGCAAGCCCGATGGCCGTGAGACCAGACACGCAATAATTATTGAGGGTCAAGGCCATCGCCGCATCGTTGATGACCACATGAAGTTTGCTGACAAGAGCGATGTGTCCGCCTTGACTCCCGACCTGCCCCACGCAACCGAGCGTCAAAGATTCTGCGGATCTCGGCGTATGCCCCCGCGCCTCGAGCGCATCAACCAAGCCCCCGATGAGTTGTTGCGGCTTCATCGCCGCCAACCCACCCTCCGCCCTCGCCTTGCCACGCGGGGTGCGCACTGCGTCGAATATCCATGCGTCCATCGAGTAGTCCTCCAATGCCCCGGCCGCTCAGAGCGCGGGGCGTTCCATGTAGGCCGCCGTGCCATCCGCGACGGGACGGTCACGATCGTTGCACACCTCCATTACGATTGGGCGTTAGTATGCCAAAACCCGATTTACCCTTCGCCCATCCATGCAATCCATTCCCTGACCTGACCCGGTATTTTTGGTCCATGTTTAATGTTCAAAAAAGGGACAGGAGACGTGGACGATGGCGAAGCAGAGATACACGACCGAGGAGATCATCCATAAGCTTCGGGAGGCCGATGTACTGATCGGCCAGGGACAGACGATGGGTCAGGTGACAAATAAGCCCGTCGATCCCGACCAGCAACGGATCAAGGCATTGAGCAATCAGAAACAACAAATCAGTCAGCAGCTCAAGAATATCCGAGCCCAATCCAAACTCAAGAAAGCACAGAAGGCCATGCAATCTGTGCGTGCTCCGAAACCCATCAAGTCAATGTGAGTCGATCGATCGTGAAAGTGGGATCGATCACGATCCTTGCATACCAGTGACTACGCTCTTTCAAGGTATTAGATTCCTTGAATGGGCGCCAGCACTCTCCCGTACTCAAGATCTCGCAGGGGATCTGTAGCTTGTGCAATCGATCGCGAATGAGATATCTGAACCACTCAGTACCATTGGGTTTTCTGAAGTAGATCTCGCGTCTCAAGATCACCGAGCCATCACCCTCGATCGAGATCTCATCGATATCCCCTACTCGCTCGT
>Ga0194116_10003330_pt1 | contig 19460 bp, 21 predicted proteins | sample TA2MahsurfametaG_4_FD_148617 | JGI IMG/M metagenome (GOLD analysis project Ga0194116, IMG submission 148617) | Freshwater microbial communities from Lake Tanganyika, Tanzania - TA2015008 Mahale S9 surface | ecosystem: Environmental > Aquatic > Freshwater > Lake | place: Tanzania: Lake...
TACGTCATTAAAAACATTAACGTTTAATCGTAGATTCCAGAGAGAATGACTGTGATCCCAAGAAATCAGCTACACTTTCTTTTTTAATCTGATTATACGGTTTTATACGGTTTTAAGTAGCGGATAACCTCCAGAATACGTTTTGAACTTTGTTTACCAATTATTGCTTTTCCTCCTGCTTCTTCAATTATCTTTGCCATTGGGAAACATTCATACAATATTCGCAATTTCCCGTCAATATTTTTAGCATCCTCTGGATATGAGAACATCCCTCCATATAAAATGGTTCGGTGAACATCTGCCACCATTGAGCCAATATATCGATGTGTATATTTTGTATCTTTCACCTTATATTGCGCCACATATTTCTTCATATCAGGATACCAATTTTCGCAATTCGATTCATTGATTGAATATATTTTTTTACTGCCAATTTTTATATCGCCTAAATAAACATATTTCGATTTAGACCGGTCTAATACAAATCGTTTAACACCATTTCCGGTTGTTAGAACAAATTCGGTTGCAGGACCATAAAGAACGTATCCCGCGCAAATTATTTCATCTCCTTTTCTTAGGATACGTTCGCTAATATTTGGAGAATGGTTATCTTCAAAAACACAAAATATTGTTCCAACACAGCAATTGCAATCAATGTTAGAAGAGCCATCCAATGGATCAAATGCAACTATATATTTTTTGGAATCATCGACTAAAATTGCATCCTCATTTTCCTCGGACAATAAAATTGAGCATTCTTCCGTTTTGGATAAAGCATCTATCATTAAATCATTGGAAATAACATCTAATTTCTTTTGAATATCTCCAGAAGAATTAGATGTTTCATTCTCGCCATGTAGTTTATTAATCCCAGAATGACTGAGATTATCTTGGATGATGATACTACAAGCCTTTATTGCTTCAATAATTTTATCCATATTTTTCTGAACAAATTATTTTTCAAATAAAAATTATTAGAAAAAATAAATAAATTTTAGATAAAATTATTTTTAAAATTTCATCAGTAAATACTATTACTGGAATGCGTAGCTATGAAGCGATTGGGTATAAGGGTTCTTTCTGAATGCATCGAGAATATCTGGATTAATTCTATCAATACCTATTGGTGAATTTGGGAGAGTGTCTTTGAAATGCGTTTCACCAAATTGGTTTGCTTGAGGTATACTATTGTAAATCTTCGTACTCATCACACCCCTATTCTCTATTCTATAATTTTCCTGGTCTCCATGTCGGCTTGTATTCATATTCACCGCCTCTTTACTAACTCCTACTTTCGCCCCTTCTTTCGCGGGTGTTCGCCCAACTGCAACCTGTTCCCTAACACTATGTATCGTTGCATTATATATATCATTATATGATTTAGGCGCTTTCACGGATGCAGGCGCCGCATTTCCTTTCACCTCCCCAGTCAAAAATTGGCGCACTGTATTCTTCGCTTTTACACTAGTCTCTGTATAACCGCCCCTCTTGGGTCCAGTTGCATCACCAGTATAATGAACGCTAGTGGTCATCCTTTGTGTATTCTTTGCATCCATTTTCTTGTTCTTATATGCACCTCCACTTAATTGATTTTGAATATTACCCATACTATTTTTCACCATTGTTTGCTGTTTAATTGTGGGTTCTGGAATATTAGATGGGTCATAAACCATACCTTTTGTTCGCCCAGTCATACCTCCCAGACGGTTTCCATCAATTGTCTGTTCCTTAATAGTTGTTCTAAGAATATCATTGGGGTCATAAACTTGACCTCTATTAGGTCCCGTATTCTGAAAATAACCTTGGTGATTATTATCTATATTTTGTTCCTTAATAGTGGTTCTTGGTAAATCATTCGGATCATAAACTTGCCCACGATTAGGACCTGTATTTTGAAAGTATCCTTGATGACTATTATCAATATTTTGCTCTTTAATTGTTGTTCTTGGAAGATCATTGGGGTCATAAACTTGTCCTCTATTAGGACCGGTATTTTGAAAGTATCCTTGATGATTATTATCAATATTCTGTTCCTTAATAGTTGTTCTGGGTAAATCATTCGGATCATAAACTTGCCCACGATTTGGTCCTGTATTCTGGAAATAGCCTTGGTGACTATTATCAATATTTTGTTCTTTAATGGTTGTCCTTGGGAGATCATTTGGATCATAAACTTGCCCGCGATTGGGACCCGTATTCTGAAAATAACCTTGATGAGTATTATTAATATTTTGTTCTTTGATGGTTGTTCTTGGTAGATCATTGGGGTCATATACTTGTCCGCGATTAGGTCCCGTATTCTGGAAATTACCGTAACGATTATTACCCACAACATTTGTTTTTCTAGTATGACGGACATTTGGTTGATTAGGAGCCATAGCATTCTTATTCGGAACACTAAGGTTTGTAACCTGCATCTTTGGACCCGTAACCTGTCGATTATTGGGCTTCGTTTTCATGGATCCTCTGCCATAATCATTTGGTATAGCTTCATTTGGTATAGCCTTATTGGGTCCGTTAATCTGCCACTGACCCACCGCATTCTGATTTCTAGGATTTGCTCCAAGAAAGTTAATACGCGTTGATTTCTTAAAAATAGGTTTCATTTGTTGTTGGCTTCCAATTGCAGCAGCTGTTGCTGGACCAATTCGAGTCTTCAATTCGGTGGTCTTTCGGTTTGTATATCGAATCAAAATATCGGGGCGAAGAGTTGGACCAGTAACGTCACCAACGGATGTAAATAGACGATCTGGACCATTCACATAGAATGTATCTGGTTTATTTTTAGCAACAACACCAACTTTTCCAGGTTTAGCGATGTGACTACCAGGTACAACAACACCTTCGTAGCTGACTTTTGGTTTAGTTTTTACACGCAATTCATCAACTGTCTTTGGCAAAACGAAATCAAGAGTATTCGCTTGTTGGAAGCCACCACTACCTTCTGCAGTATATCCTTGATTCAAACCAGGACCCACTCTAATTGGCTCAATCGGTGCCTGATTATTTCGCAGATTACTGACAATATAACGGTCTAAGTTATATCCATCTAAATTGGACATACCATATGGATTGCTAAGATTCGCAACTGGTTTAAAAAGATCATCGCGTTTAAGTTCAACTTTACTTTGGTAATTTGTATCATTTCCAGTGAAACTTTCCAGTAAAGTTTGATTGGAATTTTCCTCAATATTTTGCTTCACAGTGCCACCAAAAAAAGGAACCATATTATTATGAAAAAAACTCTCACGATCTACTGGATTTCCAGTTAAAGATACACCATTCCAACCACCAGCAGCCGCATAATCTTTATATAATGTTGGTATATCTAAATCATTCACTTTTCGGTCAAATTGTGGTTTATATTCTTTTGGTGCCAACTCTTTTTCAATTTCCTTAACTTTCTGTTTTAGCCCATTTGCTCCAATAAATTCAACTGGAAGTGTTTGGTCAGTGCCATCAACTTTATTAAAAATAGGAACAGGAGGACCTGCAATCATGTAATTTGTTTTCAGACTATTTTTACTTTTGGCAAATATATGATCCGCTAATTCTTGCTGTTCTTTCCAAACAGTCTGACTTCTAGTATTATCATAAATTGTATTACCACTTGGTGTATAATTTTTGGAAACTTTATCAGTGTAAGTAATTTTTGTCTGCCTTGGGACATTATTTTTGCTTAGTAAATATCCCATTCCGGCAATTGCTGAAACTAATATAAATTCCATTGGGATTAATTTATATTAGAAAATAATTAGGTCTTTTAGCCTTTGAAACAAAAAGTAATAAATAGAAGTGTAAATGTATAAATAATTTTCAAAATTGATTTTTAGTATAAGGATATACATACTTATTATTTTTCATATTTTTTACTTATTCTCCAATTTTTACCTGAATTATTTGTGGTATATATTCCATTATTTTGTTTTCCCTCCGAATAAGAACCAGCAATTCCTATCTTCCCATCTGATGATAAAGCTATAGAGTCAAAGCCACCACTTATTACATTTGTTTGTACCCAAGTTGAACCAGAATCATTTGTAATCCATATTCCATTATCTAAATTACTTCCAGCAATACCTATTTTTCCATTTGAAGATAACGCTATTGTAAAAAAACTATCGGTTTTTATATTGCTTTCTGTCCAAGTTTTTCCTGAATCATTTGTAAAATATATTCCTTTATTTGAATTACTACCTGCAATACCATTTATTCCATTTGAAGATAAATAAACTGAAAATATTGATACTCCATCTAATTTAGATTTACTTTCAGTCCATGTTTCACCTGAATTAGATGTATAATATAATGTAGAATTAGTTCGACTAGCTGCAATTCCATTTGTTTCAGATAAAGATAAAGTATCAAAATTTCCAATTATTTTATTTCCAGATATTAAATTACTTCGTATCCAAGTTTCTCCTGAATTTTTTGTATAATATATTCCATTTCCATTTCCTAGTCCATCTATATAACTTCCTGCAATACCTTTTATTCCATCTGAAGTTAAAGCTAGTGAACGAAAACTACCATATTTTTCATTACTTTGTGTCCATGTTTCACCATAATTATTTGTATAATATATTCCTTTATTGCTATTACTATAAATATAACTACCTGCAATACCAATTTTTCCATTTGATGATAATATGATTGAACGAAAGTCACCACCAGTTATATTACTTTTTTTCCAAGTTATTCCCGAATCATTAGTAAAATATATTCCATTATTTGAAGCACTTCCAGCAATACCAATTTTTCCATTTGATGATAAAGCTATTGAAAAAAAACTACCAGTTATTATATTACTTTGTTCCCAAGTTTCTCCTGAATTATTTGTATAATATATTCCATTACCTTGCAATTTACCTTCATAACTACCAGAAATACCATATTTTCCATCTGAAGATAAAGCTACTAAAAAATAACTACTTTTTGAAATTGCTAATGACATAATGTATAATTATAAAATTACTTTCTAAATTTTACTATGTCTAAAAGATAAATAATATAAATATATGAAAAATTTAGAGAGTTGCACCTTTTATATGCCGATTTATAAAAATAAAATAGCTTAAAGAAAATAATATTATATAATATGATTAGAGGAGTGGTTATCTCTAATCATATAATAAACTTAAATACTTACTCTAATTGATGAACCTGAATTGTGTATTTAAAAATTTATATAAGATAGATACTAAATAACTTCTGATGGGAATATATATGGCTACCTTCATAGATTTTCAGCAACCATATATATGTTAAGCCTATTATATAGAATTTAGAAGCTTTTTAATAAGCAATGCTTTGTTTATTTTTTATGCAAATCCAGCATTTAAAATACGCAACGCTCTAAATCGTCTTAATTTATCTACATAAAATAGTCATTAGTCAAATTTCTCAGTCTTTTTTCATCATTTCGTCAGATAATAGTTTTGATTTTAATTCTGATAATTTTGTGGATTTTTTCTAATTTATCATCAAGTGAATCACTTGATGAACATGATGGTGATTTTTTTATGAACTTAATTTTTAAAATCATGTTCATTTAAAAATAAAATTTTTTCTAAGCCAATTCCATAAAATTCATTGGTAATGGCTCTACAATTGTACAATAATGTCTCTCAATTTTTTTCATATTCTGTGCATCATCCACTGTAACTAAATTAATTGCAATACCTTTCTTCCCAAATCGCCCACTTCTTCCAATCCTATGAATATATGGCTCAACTTTATAAGGAATATCATAATTAATAACAAGAGAAATCTGTTGAATGTCAATTCCTCTTGATAAAATATCAGTTGCAATTAGAATTCTTGTTTTCCCAATCTTAAAATCACTCAAAATATCATTTCTCTCATATTGGTTATATCCTCCGTGAATTAATCCAACCGTATAATTCTTTTTCTCTAATTTTTCACGTAATTCCTCCGATTTTTGCTTTGAATTCACAAAAATAACTCCTTGACTTACGCTAACTGTTTCATAAATATCTGATAATACCAAAAATTTTTGTTCCTCATTTTCTAAATTCACATAAAATTGGCTAATTCCCTCCAACGTAAGCTCATCTTCTTTCACCAAAATTTTTACTGGGTTTCTCATAAAATCCTTTGTAATATCCAATATTTCTTTTGGTATAGTTGCACTGAAAAGAGCAATTTGAGAATCAGGAGAAATAAAACTGAAAATCTCTTGGATCTGTTCTTTGAATCCTTTGCTTAACATTTCATCCGCCTCATCCAAAATCATAAGCCGCAATGAGCTCAAATTTAATCTTTTTCTGCGCAACCATTCACCAACTTTTCCAGGAGTTCCAACAAAAATCTGACTCTTAGAATCAGGTGCTGGTATATCATCTCTAGCACTATAATCTGATTCCGATTTTCCTAGCCCTTTTCCAACTAATAAACTCGTTTTAATTCCTGTAAATTGTCCTAATGATTTTACGATTTTATAAGTTTGCATTGCTAAATCTTTGACAGGACTTAGCATTAATACTTGGGGAACCTCTAATTTTTTATCAACAATAGATAAAGCACTAATAGAGAATGTTCCAGTTTTTCCAGTGCCAGATTGTGCCTGAGCAATAATATCATTACCTTTCAAAATGGGTGAAATTGCTTTTCTTTGAATAGCACTAGGTTTTTCCCATCCGTGAGCAATGATTCCATGTAAAACTTCATCAGATAAATTTAATTCTTCAAATGTTCGCACTTCTTGAAGTGCGATACTCTCTTCAATCGTAATGGTTGATGTTTCCATATTTTACATAAGATAATTCAATTTTCTTTAAGCCCCAATATTAAAAATAAAATGTTCCAATTTATTAAAAGAATGGGATATTTCAAAGAATGGATTATAAAAGAAAGTAGATCTCCTAAAAAAGAAATTTTAGAAAAAGAACCTGAATTAAATGAAAAAGTAATAAAAAATTGTCCAATATTCCCCTCAACTATTCAAAAGTCCAATATTAAAGAAGACACAAAAGAAAAAATAATTCAAAATTGTTTCATGAAAAGTAAAAGAGATGATTTTATAGTTGAAAAATTAGATTCTACACCATCTACCACTAAAAAATATGTTTATACAGATGGAGCATGTATTCATAATGGAAAAAAATATGCTAAAGCTGGCATTGGAATATTTTTTGGTATTGGTGATAAGAGGAATGTGAGTGAAAGAATAACTGGAAAACAGACTAATAATGCTGCAGAATTGGAAGCTATCTTACGTGTTTTCCAAATTTTAGATAAAGAAATTAAAAAAGGAGAAGAGTATGTCATTATGACAGACTCTGAATATGCCATAAAATGCATGGGATCTTATGGCTATAAATTGGCACATAAACATTGGAAATCAGATAAACCTATTCCCAATCTTGAAAAAGTAAAAGAAGGGTTTTTGCTTTTCCAAAACTATCCAAATGTAACCCTTCAGCATATTCGTGCTCACACTGGAAAAAAAGATATACATAGCCTCGGTAATGAAATGGCTGATAAATTGGCAACCGCTTCTATCCAAACACATCGTACTGATACATAGGCATATTTGGTGCAGCACATGTTGGCACAGTTTTATGACAAGGAAGTGGTTTAGCAGGTGGAAGTGGTGGAGCACTAATGACCTTTAGACTGGGTATGCAAGGGCGATGATTATCACGAAAAACAAGGCGGGTTGAAGTATGATATTCACCTGGGAAAAATATTTTAGCTTGAGGATTTAATCCCAAAGGTTGAAAACGATTTATTCCAGTTCCACGTAAAGTAGCTGGCGGATTAGAAAGCCTTGTATCCTCTGTATTAAAAGAACAAGATGGGAAATCAACTAAATTATTATCAGTGCATCGCTGACCATTTTTACGAAATACTCCTTCTTTTGGTTTTGATTCAAAGCCTTCAATTACTTTTTCAGATTTTATTGGCATAGTTGTAGAAATAACACCTGCTCCACCTGGTTGCCCTTGATTTACTGCTTTACAATTTTTTGTATCGGGATAATATCTATCTGAATGCATACCTAAAACTCTATTTAAATTAAAAAGATCACTTTCTACATCAACAGGACCAGCATAAAACCGCCAATCAACACCCGAATTTAAACTGACTCCAGTTCGATTTGGATGAATACGAGGATCACTTGGCAAACAATTACCACAAATTACAGGAGTATGAATATTATAATTAGCTGCTTGTGTGCTTTCTTGTGTTTTCTTTCTTTCTTCACAAATATCATAAAGTTGTCTATTAAAACTCATCTTTAATAATATATAGAAATAAATTAAAAAACTATATCTTTAATTTATTATGTTCAATATTTTGGCATTTCACAACTCATAGGTACAAAAGGAGGTTCTCTAGGATGAGGAGGATAGCGAACTATTTGACAGGATGGTTGATTGACTAAAGGATATTGTTTTCCAGGAGCACAAGGTAATCCATCACATCTTGTTTTTCCATTTGAATCACAATTTGGTTGGAATTTTTCTTTAGGGCATAAAGAAGCTGGACGGGTTTGACCTCTTAAGTCCGATTCTAAATCTACTAAATTACCACTAAAAAGACTAACTCCATTTCCACCAACTTGACCCAATTCAATTCTGCATTTTGCACAATTCTCATATTTTCCAGTATACATAGCGTATGCAAATGGTCCGGTACTTTCACTCATTGACTTTTCTGTTGCACATGAATCATACATAAGACGGTTAGAACTCATATTATAATATTAAAAGAGAAAATTATATTATTCTTTTTCAATTCCACATAATTTATAATAATCTATATTTTGAATATAAGCTCTGCTACTTTCTCCTCCCCTTACCCAATATTGTGGAATAATATGTTCTGGATTTTGTATATTATCTTTTAAACAAGGTACTAAAGGAATAAATCGATCAATACTAACACCTGCTAAAGTATCTGCCGCTTTTTTTACACGAGTATCATTTCCACTCATTAATTTGCTATATAATACTGGATTAACAATATGTGTTTCACCAGCACCTTTATAAGGTGATCCCTTTATTTCTCTAGATTGGAGCTGTTGTTTTTCTTTATAATTTGTGATTGAGCTTTGCTTTAATTTTGACTCCATATCAATCATTTTAGCGTATCCATCTTTATTTTTAGATACACTAATACCAACATGATCTAAACTTTTCATATAACCATCTCTATCATTATTAAAAAAATTAGCTGTAGTATATGAAGAAAATTTTTGATCTTGTATATCTTTAAAAGAAAGGGTATTATCTTCACTATTTCTTCTTGTGCTATTATTAAAACCTTGATTTGAAGAGTATGTCATTATTATTATATTAGGAAAAAAATATCTATTATTTTTTAATTATGGAAAAAAAAATAACAACTAGTGATATTATTTCTAAATTAAGTCAGTATAAATATGAAATTATTATGATTATTATTATCATTATTATTGCTTCTATTGCTAAGGCAATATTTAATATTATTTTAGACTACAGAATAATCATTTTATTTATCGGAATACTTTGGTATTTAGGATATTTAAATAATATCCAGTCAAAAGTTAAAGACCAGCTAAAGATTTTAGGTAATCAGATTTTAACCCCTCTAAAATCGAAATAATCTGTTGCATAATCTGTATTATTTTCTTTTCATAATCATTTCGTGTTGCTTTTTCATTCACAAGACTTAAACGAATAAATAATTTTCGATCTAATGGATGAGGAATATGATATCCAATGTAGTGAATATCTTTGTCTTGAATACCATAAGTTTGAATAACATTTCCTAAGGTATCATCACTTTTTTCAAAAATAAAGTCAAATCCAGTCATATTTGTTGGGCTTGTTTCAATATAAACTGTAGAACTTGTTTCAATTGTTTTTATTTGATCAATCTTATTTTGTAATAATTGAATAAAATAATCACATCCTAAAGAAAATACATCTAAGATAGGATACATACCATCAGTTTCTAATTCAAAATTATATATCAATGGAAGAAGATTTTTTGTTTTTAAATAATCACGTTCCCTTGTAATGGGTGATTCATCTTTTGAATCAGATTCAAAATAATATACACACTTTGAAACTGGACAATACATACCACCATCTTCTTTATGATTTCCTCTTTTTACTCTGAAAGTGCAAGTCATTTCTTGGGTTGGCTTAATATTTGCTAGTAGAATATTTGGTATAGTAATATATTTACTATTATCAAGTAGTATTTTTTCTTCTTCACTTTCATAATAAAATAATTGGATATCTTTAGAATAATAAGATGTAGGTTCAACTACATTTGTGCAAGTGGCGTGAAAATGGGCTTCTAGTTTAGTCAAATCCAATTTAGAAAATTCTTTAGCATTTAGAGGAATTAAGGAGAATCTTTGACTCATAAAATCCTCATTATAAATACTTGTATTTTTCTGGAATTGTATTGATTCCCTACTGAAACAAAATGCATCTAAATTCACTAAAATAATCCGACGCAATCCATTGATTAATGCAATTTCATAATTTTCTTTTTTGTTATTAATTTTGAATTGAATTGCATTTTGGCTTTTTTTAAGAGATGTAATTGTGCTCATGATATATTATATATTACTTTTACTTTAAATAAAATTCATTTTTTTAGTTTAATCTTAAAAAAAATTACCGAATTTAAGATTATGGAAACTTACATTCTTTTTTATAGTAATTATTGTGCAAATTGCAAAGAATTTATTCAATCTTTATATAAATCTCCTTTTTTTGAAAAATTTAAAAAAGTGTGTGTTGATAATAATACAAATATTCCGAATGAAATAACTTCAATTCCTTCTATAATTGTTCCAAGAATGGCTAAAGTATTAACAGGAACAGAAGCATTCCATTGGCTTCGTGGTATGAACCAGATGTATTTACAAGAACAAGAAAAACAAGTGAATCAAGATACTATGTCAAAAGCTAAAACTAGTACTCCAGCACCAGAAGGGAGTACAGGAGATCCAACAAATCTTAATTATGCGATGGGAGCTGTAACAGCTTATTCTGGAACAATGGATGGATTTTCAGATAGTTTTTCATTTTTAGGTAATGATAGTCCAATGGAGCATCAATTTGAATTTTTAGGAAAAGGAAATGGAAAAATACACACACCACAAGAAGATGGTGGAGATCCTCGTTCGCAAATGACAAGTGGCGGTGGAAGTGAAAAGAAGGGGGCAATGGATAAAGATTTTGAGAGATTATTGGCAATGAGAGCTAGCGATACACCGAAGCCTGTTCAGCGTCAATAAAGGGGGGGAAGCGCGCTTTGGCTTAAAGACGTAGTCTTTAAGACACGGTGGATAAAAAACTCAAAGAGTTTTTTATCCGTCCCCCCCTTACACTAACGAATCGCTTGCGATTCGTTACCCCCCATGCTCTTGCAGCTCCGCAATTTCCGGATTGGATTGATTTACATAATTATTCAGCAATGATGCTTATGCTACTAGATGAGTAACTACGCTAAATCTTAAAATCCAAATTTTGGGATTAGCACCTTTTGCCACGAAGTGGCGAAAAGAGGTCCGGGTTTTGGGGGTTAGCACCTTTTGCCACGAAGTGGCGAAAAGGGGCTGTGGGCTATTTAAAAGGAGTTTGTTAAATATAAATATACATATTTAAAAAATGAGCCAAGTATCTACCCTAACACGTTTTAATAATACTATTGATTGTCTTATTGATAGTCTAATTGATAGATATTCTCACCATGAATATTTTAATAAAGAACTTAAATTAATTAAAGAAAAGTTTTCTCTTCTAAGAAAAACAAATCCAGCAAAAGTTGTTGAAGGTTTTTTAGTAAAAGTATATCCTTATAAGAAACAAATTATGGATGAAGATGATGAATTTTTCCTCCAAAAAAGTTATGATAATGATACAAAAAATGAGGGAAATTTAGTGAAAGTATTGAAAATTAAGGAGTTATGGGATACTGATATGGATGATAATACAAAGCAAACTTTATTTAATTATTTTAAAGTTTTAATTGTTTTAGCTGAAAAATATGTTGCTGAAAAAGTATCTGTGTAGTTCATCTATTCGGTTGAAAATAGATTTAAAAAACTCATATTATATTATATTATGAGTTCCGTTGAAAATTTAAATAAAGTTTTTTTAGAATTGTGTGATGATTTGGATAATGTTGTTTCTGGATTTGATGAATACATTGAAAATGCAAGAAAACGCATCCAGGAAAATCCATCCACAAAATATTATTTAGAATATTACTTTAGACATTGTTTGCCGTATGCAGAAAAAATTACAAGTTGTAATGAATCAGCATTATTAGATATGAATATACTTCATGGAGTCAAATTTGGAGATATTTATAAACGAAATTTTCCGATTGCATCCAAACATGCAATTTGGCGTTATCTTCATACATTCTATCTTTTAGTGCAAAGTTATCCTAAATTAGACCGCATTATTGAAAAATATAAAGATAATGAGAATATTGATAAAATTAAAAATAGTCTAGCGAATCATGATTCTAATTTACGAAATATTATGAATTCAAGCGCTAAATTTGCAGAGGAAATTATTAAAGAACAAGTTAAACCAGATGAAGAAGGTAAAATCCCTGACATGTCTTCTTTTTTGAACGGAATGGATGAAAATAAATTTGAGTCTGAATTTCTTAATTCGAAAATAGGAAATTTGGCAAAGGAAATTAGTGAAGAATTAAATGGTGATGATTTGAAGTGCATGGAGAATCCAGATGACCTTATGAAGAATTTATTAAGTGGAGAAGGAGGAGGTTTAGGTAATATTATTCAAAAAGTTAGTTCAAAATTACAGAATAAAATGCAAAATGGAGAACTTAATGAGGATGCATTAATGAAAGAGGCAACGAATATGATGGGTATGTTAAATCCAGCATTTAGTAAAATGGCTGGAGGTGGAGGAATGGGAGGAATGGGGAACCTATTTTCGATGATGGGTGGAATGATGGGAGGAGGTGGAAAAAAGAAGAAGAGTAAAAAGCCGCATAAAAATTAATATTTTATTATATTAATAGATAATGGAAAATACAATAGAAAATAATTCAGATGAATTTTGGTATAATGACCCGAAAGTTTTATGGAAATTTGATAGGTTTATTGAATTTTTTCCCAATCCAAATTTATCTCTTTCTGAGAAATTAAATGCTTTAGTAAGGTTATCAATTTATATCTGCATTATATTAATAGTGTTCTACGGAAATTATTTATATTTATATATTCCGATTGTTGTATTGGCATTCACTTTTTTAATCTATAAAAATTATAAACCAGAGAAAAAAGAAAATCTTATGGATTATAAATCTCTTTTGAATTCAATTGATAATGAACAATCTATTAGAGATATTGATCCAAATTCTGCTCAATTAGCTACATCTTTAGATAATCTTGTTTTAAAAAAAGCTGATTGTTCAAAATCGACAATTAATAATCCTTTTATGAATGCGAATTTAATCACTGATAAAAGAGATAGGGATCCGGCTTGCCAATATTATGATGATCCACAAGTTGCTGCGAAAGTAGAGAAGAATTTTGACAATAATTTATATAGAGATGTAAGTGATTTATATAATAAGAGAAATTCTCAGCGACAGTATTATACAATGCCAGCAACAACGATTCCAAATGAACAGACATCATTTGCAAAATGGCTATATTTGAGTCCACCAACTTGCAAGGAAGATTCTATCCGTTGTGTTCCACAAACAACACAACCTCCTCTTCCAGAAATTAATTTAGAGTCATTGCAATTGAAAAATTAAGGATTTTCTATAAAAATAATCTTTATAGAAAATAAAATGAATAGATTTCAAAACTTATTCCAGATAATAAAAAATTCAGAGGATAGTGGATTTATGAAAGAAATTAAATTTTCGAAAGGCGGAGAAGAATATATTATTCTACAATCAAAAAATGGGAATCAAGATTATGATATAAATATTATGGTCTGGTATAAAGCATTTACATCATGTGGAGTATTCCAGGTTAGCGGTAGAATTAAAAATGAACAATTCCGTGTTTATTTTATAATAAATAATGGAAAGATTGAATTATTTGATTTTTCAAGAAAAGCTGAATTATGTGACGTATTGTTTGATAGGAATCATCGGTTTATTCCTATTCGAGATGATAATTTAGAAATAAGGAAAAAAATATATAGAGATACAAAACAATTACGTAATAAATTTGATAAATTTTTAAAAAAAAATTTGAATAAAAATTTCTAAAGAAGAATTATGAGCAAAAAAACAATATCAGATTTTTCTTCAAATGAATGTTATGCTTTAGTGATAGGAATAAATTATGAAAAAACACCTGAAATAAAATTAAATGGTTGTTGCACAGATGCATATAATATTAAAGAGATGTTATTAAATCGTTTTGGATTTTTAAATGAAAATATAACAATATTAACAGATGATAATACAGATATTACAAAGGAATGTAATACAGAAAATATTGAAAATTCTTTAAGAAAATTATTAGAGAAATCTAAAAAAGAAGCTAAATTTCTTTTTATTTTTTATTCTGGACATGGTACTCAAATATCAGATGAAATTGGAAAAGATTTAGAAATTGATGGAAAAGATGAATGTTGGGTTTTATCAGATTATAAAACAAAGGGATATTTTACAGATGATAATTTGAATAATCTAATTCTAAATAAATTAGGACAAAATATTAATATTTTAATTGTATCAGATAGTTGTCATAGTGGGAGTATGGCAGATCTAAGTTGGACTTATAATTCATCTACAAAAAAAGTGGTAAATACTAAAACGAGAGTAGATAATCTAAAACCAAATATTTGGCAAATTAGTGGATGCATGGATTCCCAATATTCTGAGGAATTGGAAATTAATGGAAGAGTTTGTGGAGCAATTACACATTGCATGACTAAATTTTTAGTGAAAGGAAATAAAATTAAAGATATTGTAAATTCGAGCCAAACAATATGCAGAAAAATGAAGTTGTCACAAGTTCCAGTTTTAAGTTGTAATAAAAAAGAATTATTGGACTATATTTTATAATTTTTTTTGTTGTATATAATATGCCAAATAAAAAAGATTACATTGACAATGTATATCAGCCTCATTCCAAATATGTTGCACCAATACAATATGATGAGAAATTAGGTGCTTACTATAGCGAACGTTCAAATTGGATGGGAGGTAAAACAGAAGATTTAAGTCAAGCAATGTCTGATTATATTTTTCAATCTGTAAATTTAAGGTGATAAAAATTTATTCTCATAATAAAATAAGTAATGCCAAAAAATGAATATGTAGAATGTTGTTTTGGTCTTGTTATAATAATATTACTTATTGCTGCTATTTTTTCATTTCATTATAATTCAAGTGTTGAAAAAGAATATTTTGAAAATTTTTTAGAAATAGATAATCAAATTAAAAATCTTTAGTTTTTTTTAGTTAATGTTTCATAAGTTTTTTTTGCTAAGTAAGTTGCAATAAATATTGGAATTGTTGCACTAGCAATTCCAACTAATTTCTCTTTTTTTTCTTTTGTTAATAAATCTTCTATTTTACCTTCAATATTTATCACTGGTTTTTCTTTTTCAAATATACATTCTTCTGGTTCTGATAGTAATTTTTCGAATTTATCAACATTATCATCAGAACTATTTTTTAATTTTAAATTTTTCAAAAAAGATGAATTATCTGTTTTAAATTCAATTTCAGTATCATTTAAAATTTTTATTAAAAAATTTTCACCATCTTTTGATATTATATCATTAATTAATAATTCATCATTTATTTTTTTAGTAATTAATATTTTATATTCAAAATATTGGTTATTTTCTGTTAAAATAATAAAACTACTATTATTAAATGATATAGTTGATAATTTTGCGAAAGATATAACAAAATTATCAATTATATCGTTGAATATTTTATTTTTTTCTTTAATAATTTTTGTATTTTCTCTAGAATTTGAATAAATGGGATTTTCAATTATATCAATTAAATATGGTTTTTTATTTTCATCTAGGATAATATCAAGAGCAAATAAATTATACTGGAGTTGAGATTTATCTGATTTTTTATATCTTTCAGAATTTTCAATTTTATAAATATAATTTGTTAATTTAACAATATTTCCAATAATAGTAGCAGTTTTTTGAATTAAATTATATATTTCATTCATAATTGGATGGAAAGAATCAATTTTTGATAAATTGTCATTTTCTATTTCTAAAAATTTGAAAAAATCTAACATATTAATATTTTCTATTCCAAAATGAACTGTTAATAATGGATATAGAAAAGTATATATTTTTTTTTCAATTTTAACAACTAAAATATATGTGCGAAATTCAAATGAATTTCCCTGAAAAAGAAGCGGATTCTTATTTAATTTTTCAAGAATATACTCAGAATCATCATTTTGATCCTTTAATTTAGTTGTAATTATTTTCCTGAAAGTATCAATATTAGATAAATTATAATTATATATTTCTTTTTTTCCTTCACTATTTCTTAAATAGTATATAGCATCAGTAAAAAAATCAATATTTTTATATAATATTTCCTTTTCATTTTTTTTATCAAAAAATAGATAAGAAAGTTCATAATCCTTTAAATGAGTTTTTAATATTTTTTTAATTATAATAAAAATATTTTTTGATAGTGGAAATCCATATGATATTTTACTAAAATAACTAAAATGAGAAACAATTGCATCTGCCGCAATTGTTTCTTCCCATTTTTCAAAATTAAATTTTGATTGTAAATATTTTTTTATATCGCGATTTTGAATTTCTTTGAAATTATAGCGATAAATAGTCATAATATATTTATTATTTAAAAATTGATTTATTTTCGCATAATTATGAATATATATAAAAATGATAGACAATTCCCTAAAGCTTTTTATTATTTCATTAGATAATATCCCATGTGATGTCGCCTTAATTGAATTAAATAAATATTTAGGAAATATTATTGAAGAAAATAAAAAAATACACCGTATCAACATTAAAACACTTATTAATAAATTTCCAATTTCATGGTGCAAAAAAGATGAGAACAAATATTTGGCGCCTACTTTTAAAAAAGGTGCATATATCGAGTATTTAACATCAATTGCAAATGGATATAAAATATTACAAAATCCTGATTATTCTCCTATATTTCAATTATCTCAGATACCTAATTTTGATGAAAATTGGTGCAGAATAACTACTAAAGAATTCAAGGAAACTGTTATGAATCGAAATACAAATGGAAAAGATATGTATAATTTATCCTATGAAAAATTAAAGTCGATTTTGGAAATTGATGAGGATAATTCTTTCTCAAATTTCGTTGTATTTAAATATAACGAAATATTAAATGGTGATGGGGAACTTTGTGATGAATGGTGTTCTTCGAATATTCATACATCATTCAAAGGTGGAAATCCGGAAGAAATCAAACGATTTCGTCCAATATCTGTTTTACCCATTATTGTTCGCATATTGGATTGTATTTTGGCGAGTAAATTACACGCAATTCTACTCCAATACAACATTATTGATACCCGTGTTCAAAAAGCAATTCTTCGGAATTCAAGTGGGCTATGGGAGAATATTTTTGATGTGAATTTCAAAATGTGCAAAATGATGGATGCAGAAGATCCTAGTAAAATATTCTTTTTCATTGATTTGGCAAATGCTTTTGGAAATGTGAATTATGGGATTATGTTACACATATTAGAATCCCATAATTTATCTTCTAAATTTGCTGCCTATTTCCACCGGTATTATACCAATATTTGCGGTTTTTATCGAAATCGAAAATTCAAATGGAACAATGGATTATTCCAGGGAAGTGCTCTTTCACTCATTCTTTTTATTGTATATATCGATTATATCCTGAAACATATGTTCCGGAATATGAAAATGTCTGAGTCTATCCAATTGGATTATGATTTGCAGGAAAATACATATGCTTTTGTGGATGATATTGTTATGATATTACCAAATGACAGCAAAAATGAAACAAGATTGGAGCTCATGAATAGTATTTTTGAAATTTATGGGATGAAAATTAATTCTGAAAAGACTTATTTTATGATGTATGACCCAAGTATTCAAGTTATTCAGTATTCAAATGGAGTTACATACACTCGTGCTGGAAATGATTTTCTATATTTGGGTCAAAATCTATTTGTTTTTGAAGATGACATATTTTCAAATATTATGGATAATTTGCTTCGATGTCTTGAAAAAATAGATAGATTAGAAATATCACCAGAAATAAAAATTTACGTCTATTATTCAAAGATTTTTCTAAGGATAACTAGAGTTATTGAAATACATTATCTTATTCGTGGAAATCATTACAAAATTCAACAAATTATTGACATGATTACACATTTTTTAATGAAATGGAAAATTCCAGAGATTTTTATGAAAAATCATTTAAAATATTTGGGACAAAAAGGTGGTGCAAAAATTGCAAAATCTCACAATTTACGTAAATATATGCCGGAATTAAATATTCCTGATTCTATAATAGATGAAAAAGCACTTGAATATGAAGATATTTTTGGGCAATCAACTCCGGAATATGAATCTGTAGATGAAAATTTACAATATCTAATGAAAAATGGAAAAGAAGAATTTTACAGTGAATTTTATTCCAGCATATAATATATGCTAGAAATTATATTATTCATATTATTCTTATTTTTATTAGTATTATTCTCATTCCGTATAAATATAAAAGAATCTTATTATAATTGTGACGGTTGTTTAGATGAAAAATCAGAATGTCATCCTGGAACTGTTCCAGCTTGCTCAAATGAATCTAAAACAATGTGTTATGCATTTTACGATGAAAAAGGATTACTTAGAGATCCATGTGGAATCCACGATAAATTTGGAAATGTGGAAGAAAGTTGCAAAAATTGCCAGAAATACTGCAATTATTGTATAGGAGTAGATGGTATTGGTCGTTGTGTATCAAGGTCCCTTTTTAATTGTGATCGTTGTCCTGGAAATAAAATATGTAAAGATAATATAAATGCAGTTTATTATTGAAGCATTATATATTATATTTGTATCACTTATTTTTGTTGCAATTGATTTAAATAATTACAGTGGTAAATGCTTGGTAAATTTAGATATGGAAACGAAAAAACAAGCAATGACTATTATAATTTCACACCATATAATTGCAACACTTGCCAATTTTGGCTGGCTTTTTTCTTCAAAGATAATATTGATTTTATTTTGTGTTACAATTATTTCAATAATAATTCATTGGTTTATGAATGGCAACAAATGTTTAGCAACTCAAAAATTAAACCGTCTTTGTGATTTTCCAGATGACCATTATTTTCCTGATTTTTTTTATATTATTGGTCTGAAAAAATATGATTTTTGGAATAATTGGGGGTCTTATGCCTTTTATATTGTTATTCTATTAATTGGTTTTTTTAA
>Ga0194116_10003333_pt1 | contig 19447 bp, 17 predicted proteins | sample TA2MahsurfametaG_4_FD_148617 | JGI IMG/M metagenome (GOLD analysis project Ga0194116, IMG submission 148617) | Freshwater microbial communities from Lake Tanganyika, Tanzania - TA2015008 Mahale S9 surface | ecosystem: Environmental > Aquatic > Freshwater > Lake | place: Tanzania: Lake...
AACGCATGGCAACCGCGCCCTAACTTCTGACTCTGCACTTCTAACTTTTAACTCAAAGGCAGGATTACTCGTTCGCTGCTCTCACTCGTGATCACGGTGGGGGGTGGCTTCAAACACAAAAGCCCCGAATTCAGGGCTTTTGGGTTTGGCGGAGAGGGCGGGATTTGAACCCGCGATAGGCTTTTGACCTATACACACTTTCCAGGCGTGCTCCTTCAACCACTCGGACACCTCTCCCTGGGGCTGCAAAATTACTACATTTGTGGTAACACCACGCATCAAAATGAATATCTGTCAACCTTTTTCAGGACGGGACAAACAATTAAACCAATAAACAATTAAACGATTAAACCACCCCAAACAACCGCTTCGCATTCTCCGTCGTTACCCTGCCAATTTCAGCCAGCCCCTGCCCTCTTAATTCGGCCAGAAAGGACGCCACATGATAAACATAGCCCGGCTCGTTGCGCTTGCCCCTGTGTGGCACCGGCGGCAAATACGGCGAGTCAGTTTCCAAAATAATATGCTCCAGATCTATGTGCTTTACCACTTCGGCAATGCCGGCATTTTTGTAGGTTAAAACCCCGCCAATTCCCAGCATCATATTCAATTTGATGGCGCGCCTGGCCTGCTCCATACTGCCACTGAAACAATGCAGTACGCCCCGTAAATTGGTACATTTGTATTCGGCCAATACATCCAACGTTTTATCGGTGCTGTCGCGGGTGTGAAGCACCACTGGCAAATCACGTTCAATCGCAAATTCTATCTGCCGCTTCAATGCCAACACCTGCCTGTCCAGCGTGGTTTTATCCCAGTATAAATCCAGCCCTATTTCGCCTACGGCAATATATTTTCTTTTGTCAAACCAAGCAAGCAATCTATCCAGTTCCTGCTCCCAATCATCTTCCACATCACAGGGATGCAAGCCCATCATGGGAATGCAATAGCCGGGATAGGTATCTGCCAGATGGTGCAAACGATCCACCGTTTCTTCATCCACGTTCGGCATTAAAATCTGCTGAACGCCCTGCCTTTTCGCCGACTGAATCACCTCATCCAAATCTGCATCGAAATGCTTCAAATACAAATGACAATGCGTATCTATTAAGCTCACCATTTGATTTTCTCCTTGTTCAGAAAGGAATCTATTCCCTTCACGCAATCGGCGCTGCCACGGGCCTCCGCATTGAGCGAGGCGGCATATTCCAGGGCTTCATCCATGGGCATTCCGGGCAGTTTGCGCAGCAATTGCTTGATATAACTTACCGAGCCGCCGGAAACGGTATCACAAAGCTGTTCGGCAAAGGCCGAAACTTCCTGTGCAATGTGGTCATCGGAAACGACTTTGTTTACAAGTCCGAGTGCATGGGCTTCTTCAGCCGCAATTACTTTTCCGGTGAGCAGCAGTTCACGCATGTGGTGGCCTGCAATTCTGTATTGCAAATACACCGCCACCAAGGCCGGCACAAATCCGATTTTGCTTTCTGTATAGCCAAACGTAGCTTCGGGTGTGGCATAACAAAAATCACAAAGGGTGGCCAATCCGCAACCACCCGCCAGCGCCGGACCTTCTACCTGTGAAATAAACACCTTGTTGCCGCGATGAATCAAATCAAACAAATCGCGCAGGCGGCGTGAATCTGCCAGGTTCTCCTCGCGGCTAAAATGCCTAAGTTCCTGCAAATACGCCAGATCGGCGCCTGCACAAAATGGTTTATCGGCCGATTTTAACACAATCACTTTCACGGCATCATCGTGCAGCAGGTTTTGTATGGCAGCGGTAAGTTCGCCCACCAGCTGCGGACTCAGTGCATTGCGCTTTTCGGGGCGGTTGAGCACCACATAACCCACGCGGTTTTTAATTTCGGTTATAACCAGTTCCACAGCACAAAGGTAATTAACCCCACCCGATTCCGTTACAAGCCCGCATCATGACCCGGCCGCAGAAAATCGCCTTTCAGCAAAACCACATTTTTCCCTTCCAAAAAACGCCGGTATGACTGCCTGGAAAAATTCTGTGCAGGCATCAATGCCGAGGTATCGGGCAGCCACAAAAGGTTGGCAACAGGCTTGTGTCCGTTATACAGACAACTGCTGTGCGCAGCATGTCTCCACATCTTATTTTCGGGTAACATCAAAGAATCGCCGGGTGTAAAAAAGTGCCAGTGAATGCTGCTGATTCGGTGTGCATTTTCATAGTTGCGCATCAACTGACGCAAGGTATCGGCCCTGCCTTCTGTAACAGGCGAAGAAAGCACATCCAGCCGTTGCCCTGATTTCACCACGGCGGCCATCACGCCCCGGTTTTCAAACACGATCACTTCGTTTGTTTGCTCTTCCCATAACCGGCAAGTAGTTCGCCTGCCAAAATACGCCACCAGTGCCAGTCCCAGCCATAGGCTGTTGCGAGCCGAAAATCCTACAAAAAATGCATACCCAAAAACCATGACCATTAGAAATACAAGCACCATATCCCAGGCATCAAAACCAAATCCGGTGTAGGAAGCACCGGGGATTTTAGCCATAAACCGCGCAGGAACCATCAGCACATCCAGTGCACAAGAAGTAAACCAGGCAAGAAATACACCCACGTAAGGCACCCAACTGAACATCACCACCGCAATGCCCATAAAGATGACAATGGTACTGACGGGAACAATAAACACATTGGCAGGAATAAACAGCAATGGAAAGCTTTTAAACACAAACAACGTAACCGGCAAAGTGCCCAGCGTGGCCGAAATACTGACCAGCGAAAGCTGCCAGGCACCGCGCAGAATGCGATTTTTAGGCTCGTACTTTTCGTTTAGCAACGGATAAAAAAACAAGATGCCCAGCACCGCCAGATATGAAAGCTGAAAACCCACATCCAGCAGGTCGTGTGGCGATATGAGCAGCTGAATGTATGCCGCGGCAAACAGCGAATTATAGGTATTGCCCCTGGCGCCCAGAAAGGTGCGTCCGGCCTCCATGATGCTGAACATGAGCGTAGCGCGAACAACAGACGCAGACAAGCCCGTGAGCACCGCATAGGCCCACAGAAAAACCAGCACGCTCACGCCCTGCCAGAATTTGAGCCGTCCAGGCCGCAGCGAACCCGTAAACAAAAACAGCAGCGCCATGTAAATCAATCCCACGTGCATGCCCGAAACCGCCAGCACATGGATGGTTCCCGTAATGCTGAATGCCTTTAAATCTTCCTCCGCAATATCTGCTTTGTAACCCAGCAACAACGACGACATTAAAGCCGCTTTCTCGGGGGAAAAATGTTTTTGCAAAACCCTGTTAATGGCCGTCACTCCGGCATGGGAAGCCCTTATCAGCGGATTGGGAGAGGCATCCACTTTTTGATAACTGCCTTGGGTTAAATACGCCTGAAAAGTAACCTGCGATGGTCTTACCACTTTCCGAAATGAGAATGCCTCGGGAAAAGCCGCATCCGGTATGGGGGTGAGCACTTTGGGAATGAGGATTACATCGCCATATTGCAGTGAGGTTCCGGCAGGATTGCTCTTTTGGGGCCAGTAAAGCAGTATTTTACCGTTGGCGCCCTGCGAATTTCCCGCACTGTCCGTTGCCTGCAAAACCTCTGCCATGGCGCGTTGCGAGGCCGTTCTTTGTTGCAACGGCTCGGTAATCCTTACATAAAAATATCGGATATCTTTATTTTTTACATTCCCGATATTTTCTGATTTAAAATTATGCGCTCGACCAAGGGTAAGTGTGTAACCCAGCAGCAGATTGAGGACCAGCAGCAACGGCAGTCTCAGCTTCAGTAAACGGGGCTGCGGCTTTTTTATCAGCAGCAAAGCACCGACAACGGCAAGCAGCAGCAGTGCTAAAAATAAAGGTATCAGTAAACGAATATCCGGCAAAGCCAGCCCCAGCCCTACCCCAAAACCCAGCGGCAGCAGCAACCTGATAAAGGGAAATGCGCCCGGATTCATAGCATCTATTAATTAACAGGAACGCTGCAGCAGACGCTTAAACTCCATCGCAGATTCCTGGCGGCGCTGCCAGTTTTTTTCGTTGTAATGCTTGTCGAATATCTCCATGGCATGTGCCGTATCGCGGCTATAGCCCATTTCATCCAGAAACTCCATAAACAACTCTGTGTTTCCGCCAAAAAGCTGGTTGATATATTCAAAACGACGGGTAAAGGAAATTTGTGAGGCAATTTGCTCTGAAGTAATGCGTGGCGGCTTGAAATCATGCTGCTCCTGCAATTCTTCGGAGGGTTCGTGGGTATCAATTTGTCCGTCGAGTGGTAACTCAGTTTGAATGGGCTCTTCAACAGGGTTTTGTGTAGGTTCAGGTTCAGGTTCAGGCTCGGGTTCTGGTTCCGGTTCTGGTTCTACCGGCGCATCAACAATCACTTCCGCAACCGGTGGAGAAACAGCAACAGGCTCGGGTATAATTTCGGGTTCCGGCTCTACCATCAAGGGTTCTATGGAAACCGGCTCCGTTATTTCTTCTTCTATGATCGCAGTTTCTAATACCTCAACTACTTCCTGCATAACGATTTCAGGGTCGGGCTTAACTTCCTCAATTGCAGGATCAGGAGTCGGTATTACTGCAGGCTCAATTTCCACATTAGCCTGCGTAGCAAGATCACTATTGATGTACAATTCGGCAGCCAGTGAACGAATTTTCAACAAATCTTCATGGCGTAACAAGATTTTGTTTTCCGTTTGTTCGGGTTGGTTTAATATTGCCAGTTCATTAAGAATTAATCGGATTTTTTCTGAAACTTTGTTTTCCATATAGATGCGGCAGCAATTTACAACAAACCTCGCGATTGTATGAGTGATTTTACGATAATCTATGGCAGTATGTTTTCGGGCAAAACTACCCGGCTGATTGAGGAATACAACCAAAGTCCGCTACCGGAAACGGAAAAAATTGCCATCAAACCCCTGCTCGACAACCGCTATGCAGCCCACCGCATAAGCAGCCACGGAGGTTTACAACTACCCGGCCACAGGGTTTCCAAGGCCGAAGAAATCTACCCCATTTGTTCAGACAACATCAAAGAAGTTTACATCGATGAAATTCAGTTTCTGGGCAAAAGCATTCCCGATGTGGTATTGGGAATTCTTATGCAAGGAATAAAGGTTGTTGCTTCCGGACTGGACCGCGATTATTTGGGCAGGCCTTTCGGCGAAATGCCCCGACTGATGCGCATGGCAAACCAAAAAATACAGTTGCAGGCCAAGTGTTTTGTTTGCGGCAAGGCATCACACTACACATACCGAACTTCTGGCGGTGATGATTTGGTTCTGGTGGGCCATACAGACATGTACGAATCTCGCTGTAAAACCCATTGGGAAGAAGGAATGGGGCATCCCCTACCCGAGTGGTAAAAAAGCCAACGGCAGCAGCGCATCCAGCCACCAGCGATAGGTATTTTGCCTGAATTTAGCTTCATTTACCATTATAATAATCGATAAACATGCATAAATCGAAAGTCCAAATCCACCATGTAAGTACAAATTCCATTGCATAATTGTTCCTGCAATGGCAACAATAACAAGCCCTACCAAAAGGGATTTTTTTTTGAAGCCGTTATTAAAAAGATTGGCATTGCCAAGTTCTGCATCCTTGTTTCGCTCCATGTAAGCAAATACCAGCACGTTAACCCAACACAATAGCGGCGCAATCAGGGTCTTACCATGCAACGACGGAAACGAAATGGCAAAACCTACACCCAGCGCAATGAGCAGGCTTTTCAAAATCAAAAAACCTTTGGCTGTTTTGGTCCGCAATAAAATATAGAGCAACCCTATTGCCGATGTCGGATAAAACCTTAACATGAAATTGCCCAGGCTTTCCATAAATCCGAAGTAAAAAAGTAATACGCCAAAAGCCAATACAGACAAGGCACAGAGCAACAGGCAGATTTTCAAATAATGACTGAATGATTCCGTGCGAAACCTGCGTGCATCCAAACCATGATCCAGGGCATAATATGCGAGGGTCGCCAGAAAAAGCAGGAGTGAATTGTTATCAAACCGTCCTTGCAGTAAGTAACATAGTGCTACGGCCCAGGCCGTAATAAAAATACCGATGATTTCGGTTAACGGGTAAAAATGCCGAAATTTAGTTTTTGAGTGCAACAATGGAACCTAAGCCGGGAATGGCCCTGCGCAGTGTTTCTTCAATACCGGCCGTCATGGTCATTTCGCTCATTTCGCATGAACTGCAGGCACCTGTTAATCTCAACACCACGTTGCCTTCACCTTTCACTTCCACCAATTCCACATTGCCACCATCAGCTTGTAAATAAGGCCTGATGCTATTTAGCGCCTCTTCAATACGGTTATTCAGGGTATCTGTATCAGTCATGGGGTTGTTTTACAAAAATACTAAACAGATGTTGAATTTACAATACTCACCCTTCGGGCAACCTCAGCCGCCAATGCCAAATAGGGCTTGAACACGTCAGATTCCGCATTGATGCGGCCTTCATCTGCCATGGCCATATAATCCTGAATCAGTGGCAGTTCTCCCAGAAAATCAATGCCGGTTTCTTCAGCCAGTTTTTTGCCTCCGCCTTGACCAAATATATAGTACTTCTTATCCGGCATATCGTCGGGTACAAAGTATGACATGTTCTCCACCACACCCAATATGGGCTTGGCTATAGAAGGCATTTTAAACATTGACACGGCACGTCTGGCATCGGCCATGGCTACTTCCTGTGGAGTGGTTACCAGCACCAGCCCAGTAAGCGGCACCATCTGGCTCAGCGTAATCTGTACATCGCCCGTACCTGGAGGTAAATCAATAATCAGGTAATCTAGTTCGCCCCATTCCGTATCGTTCACAAACTGCCTGAAAGCACTGCTGATCATGGGTCCGCGCCAAACAATGGCCTGATCTGGTGCCGCCATAAACCCGATACTCAGCAATTTGATACCTTGTTTTTCAATAGGAACAATCCATTGCTTACCATCGCGCTGAACCATGGGCTGTGCTTCTTTTACACCAAACATGGTAGGAATGGATGGGCCGTATATATCGGCGTCCAGCAAACCCACGCTGGCTCCCGATTGTCTGAGTGCCAGCGCCAGCGAAACGGCCACTGTGCTCTTCCCCACGCCACCCTTACCACTGCCTACGGCAATTACGTTTTTCACACCGGGCAAAACGGTGTCTTCACTGCGGGTACTGCTTACCTGACTTGTCACTTTGATTTCAACAGCAATATTTGGGTCCACCATCATGCGAATGGCGGTTTTGCAGGCGTTCACCATCATGTCTTTCATCGGACATGCAGGTGTGGTAAGCACAAGGTCAAATGAAATTGTATCGGCAATCTTCAATTGCTGAATCATGCCCAGTGTTACCAGGTCTTTTTTCAGGTCAGGATCGTCAACATGGCTCAGTGCAGCCAGCACTTTTTCTTCGGTAATCATGATTTTTTCTTAAAAACACCAACCATCTTGCGAAAAAAACGTTTTTCAAATTCCCAGAAAAAACGGAATTGCCCGAAAATGGCGCCGTACATCAGTAAAATAACATTGTAAAAAGGCAATATCAGCCAGTAATAACTATAGGTAAACCATTTTTCATTGGCCCAGTCAAATTCTGATTTCAGAAAACGCCTTAACAGCATTACCGTGGTTCCCGTTAGGGCAAAAACACATAAAATAATCCAAACTTTTCCTGCGGAATTTACATTCCAGCGCCGCTTCAGGTTTTCAATCCATGACACAGTGCAAAGGTAATCGTTATTTGGTGCTAACCCTCAACGCATCAGGTAAATTACACCTACCTGTTCTTTGAAGGAAGCATCGCCTTTGGTGGCCCTCAACTTTAGCTCTTCACCACCATCCTTCACCATCACCTTATAAAAATAGGTACCGTTGCCCAGTTTATCGCCAAATTGATCGGTTCCATCCCAGGTCCAGTCGGTAATATTATTGCCGATGCGAAGATTTCCCAGTTCCTCCTTGCTCACTTCCTTCACCACACGGCCTTCCACGTTCATTATTTTAACCCGAATTTCTTCCGGAATTCTGGTTCCCGTGAGGGTAAAGACAAACCGCATTTTACTGGTAAATGGATTGGGATAGGGATAAAAACGGGTAACGGTTTGTTCACGCACAACATTAAAACTGATCTCATAATCATTGCTTCCTGCCTGATTGCCCGAATAATCCCAGCTTTGTACTTTCAATATATAATTGCCATCGGACAGATCTACAGGACGATATTCCATGCGTGCACGGTTCTGATTGTTTTTGGCCGGCGTGTAAACCAGCTCAGCGCCACTCACCAGTTCAAAACTCGACGACCCCGGCTTTTTAATAAACAGAATCATTTTTTGCGAATCGGATTGAAGCAAATGCTTGTTCTCGTCTTTACTGCTCACCAGAATAAACGGCGAGGGACTCACAATTTCTCCATTCATGATGTGTTTACCATCAAACGTCACATCCAGCAAGGGATTAACAATATCTTTTTGCACATAAAAATTGAGGATAGCTGCATTATTCGCCATGCTCAGCTCAGGCTGTTTAAAACCGGGGTTAAACGCAATTTGAAGTGCATAAGGCCCGCTTAAACCCAGTGTTGGCAGTGTTTTACGAAATTCAAGTAACGAATCGGGGCTCAATGCCTTGAATTTCATTTTCCCTGCTTTAACCTCAACCCGGGTGATTTTGTGGTATATTTTATATTCCAAATCAATGCTATCCCTAAAATTCACCTTGCTAATGTTTTTAAAAGGGATTACCACTCGGAATGTATCGCCTTCGTACAAGGTATCATTATAGAATTTATATCCTGCCAAAGGCGAAGGAAAAATACTGCCTTCAGGAACGGGAGCATGTGTTACACGCCAGTGGAGCAAGTTTGGGGATGTATTGCCGGCATCATCAGAAAACTGACCCTTTAAGTAAATATACTTGTATTTTTGGGTATTGACCGAATTGAGGTTTTGTTGTGTTACTGCAGTGCCTGGAATTAGCAATTGTTCTGTCCCTCCTGTATCGACGCCGTAAACAGCCATTGTAAACGCATCATTTTCAACCTTATCAACTTTGGTAATCACCGGCCTTGCGTATAATTCGCCAAACTTATCTGTTGGTCCGATGCGTTCACTTTTCATAAATCCGTTGTTTCCGTCACCAATCATATCCGCTTCAATTCCCACATAGGCGGCAACAGAGCCAAACGTATGTTTTTCCTGAGCAGTTCCCGGCTTGCTTCCCTTTTTACCCAAGCACACCCACATGGCATCAGCAGTGCGGTATTGGGTGCTGTCAAAAATATTACTGCCAATAAGGTTTAATGCTTGAAGCACTTCCGGCTTCCATGTATTGGCGAAATTTTGCCTGCGGCTGAAAATGGTCACATAATTACTGTCGGGCAGGGCATTGATAAAATTGATAAACTTATCCTGCTCATCATTAATATTCATCTGAAAAGCATAATACAGCTGCTCATCAGAACTGTGCCCAAATGCAGTCCAAAGCGATCCTGGCCAGCAATCTGGCCAAACCTTTGAGGGATCTACCGCTTCGCGCAACAGTTTTTTGCCGTTCCACGGGATAGCTACCAGACCTTCCTTACAAACGCCCCAGTTCATGTCTTGTCCGCCAAATCCCCCTTCTTTCACGCCTTTATTTGGATGATAAAAATATTGGCAGTCTATATAAATCTTTTTTAGAACCTTTTTGAATTTCAGACTTTTGGAAGTTGAATCGGTTCTCATATCAACTAATTCATTCTTAGAAACCGGATCCGTATACTGCCAGTGCACATTTTGCATCCAGCCATCAGTATGCTTTTTTATGTAGGTAAAAGAACCTGTCTGCCAGCTGCCGCCTTCATTCACTGAAGTGCTTAAACGGGCTCTCCAGAAATAAGCCAGAGTATCTTTAAGCAGTGGCAATTTAACAGACCATTCGGCAAGGATGGCACGATTTAACGGCTTGCCTTGTTTTTCAAGCGAAATAAGCAGTGGGCTGTTGAACCTGGGCGTTGTGTCCAATTCAAAATAATAATCCTCATTCTGCTTAAAAACATCCCCTGCCTGTGCAATCAAATCCACTGTATCACGGCCCCAGATGGCGAAATCTTTGGGAGACACCAAATTCACACCATTACCCGGAATGTAGCGTTTAAGGGTTGCACCATTATTCAAATAGGTATACTCAGCAGGTGATTTGGCAGGATTCACATAAATACTGAAAAAATTCTCACCTTTTACCTGTGCATCCTTGGAAGCCACGCGGATAAATATTGTATCCTCAAAACCGCGTTGTTTAGACCGAGTGCTGTAATTTCTCTTGGTTATTCCATCGGGATAGACCCATTGCAGATTCACCGAAAAGCTGTCGGACACGCCCCTGCCATAATTGCGAATTACCACTCCTACATCAAAACTATCCATCAGGGCAAAAGCATTTTCAGGTTTCAGAAAAATACTTTGGCTGTTAATGCTGAGATCAGGCAATTGGGGAGTATAGACAGATATTGCGGGATCTCCCTGCAGGAATAACTGTCGCGCATGTATTTTATTGAGCGATGAATTTGGATTCTGCCACTTCGCAAGGGTTGATTTTACCACACCACCAAGAGTTTTATTGGGCGTGGAATCAAAGTAACTTTCGTAAAAATAACGCATCTGAGAACTCAGGGTATAGAGCTCGCTCAGCGACACCTGCCCCATGAAGGCAATCGCGCCCTTTTTCTCTCCCTTGAAAATGCGCTCCCCAAGACCTCTTTGCGTGGTGGGCAAACATGGATTTCCAACCTGACAACCATTGAAGTAACAAATTGGATACTTTCCCTCATTCAGGTATTTTTCGGGCACACCCATGTCTATGTCTGTCACTGAAAGACTGCCATGTCCTAGAAACGTTATCAGCCCTGTGCCACTGTTTATGCGGCTGACAATTTTATCCTTAAAGTTAGGATCAACAATACCCACGGCCGATTTTGAAAATTGTGTTACCACACCTGCAAACGGATCCCCTTCCGGGTACACACGCAGCCCGCCAACAATATTTTTTATAATGGTTGATTCATTAGCAGTAGAACCTCCGCTTAAGTGCAAAATCTGCTTTTGCCATTCCTGGTAGTTGTTTTCAGGACGAATGTAATCCTTCAGTTTATCCTGGTAAACACGAATATCCCGGGCACTGTCAGCCGAAATACGACCGGTTGCAATAGCAGGTTCCATTGTTTTTGAAGTCCCCAGGCCCGATGTAAACATCCAGTCGCTTATGGGATGACCAATCGTAGGAACATGATTAAACTTTTTCAGAGGGTTCAATTGATTCAAACCGTTGCCCCTGTTATATGCATTGTCAAAACCACGCCCGACAAGCAACAAAAACTTGGGTTGCGACGTGGGACTGCTCTTATCTATCAAAAACTTGCAATAGTTGCGAATGGCAAGCGGATGCGCAATTCCGTAACTGAAATAGTCATATAAATTCTGAACCATATTCAGCTGAACACTGTAGCGGTTTTCACGAAGTGCCTTGTAATCATTCAATTCGCCTTTTGGGCTTACCAAAGTGCGGCTTGAAACCATTAAAAACTCACAGTTCCCAACATGGTAATTGTAATTGATTTGCGAAACGGTATCAACCCTGAAAAACGGAAGCATTTCCACACGGCTTTCATCTATGAGGGAAACCCTTCCCCGCTGCGGCATGGGCGGCACAAGCACCGAAAGATTGCGGCTCACAGCATCAACCGAGCCCGTATACCTTAAGCCATTGGTTTCATCATAGAAAACAGGCGTCTTTTGGAAGTTGTTGCCATAATTAGCCCATGTTTCCGTGTGGGCTGCATACGCAGAATCTTCATAGAAAAAATAACGTGCTGAGTCTTTACAATCATTTTTGCGCGGATAATGCAAAACGGTATGCGAATGCCCATACATCCCACTTGTGGAGCCATTTACAAACTGTGGATTAAATATTAAAAAGGATTGCTCCTGCCCCATATCCGACGGATTAAGCCTATATCGCTGTGTAACAGGCCTGACACCCAGAAATGTGGTATCGGAAAGCAATTTTTTAATATTTCCATCAGCACTTATTTGTGTGGAGAAGCGGTTGTTGGAAACGGTACTTCCCGCAGAGGGCGGTGTATGCGCCGTTAATCCCGATTCCAGTTCGGGTGCAGGACCCGCAGGAAAGTAATCTGGATGTTTCAAGGTAACAGAATACTGTCCGGGAGCCCAGAAATAGTCGCCCACAAAACCCTCCCCGGGCATATATTCACTGTAGAAAACAGCATGGTTACCCAACGCCATATACTCACCCTCGCAGTAATTCTGGTCCGGTGCATACTCAAATCTGCTGATATGGTAATTGCGGGATGGAATTTTTGCCGTTCCGGAAAAAGTTGAATATCGAAGGTTTTTCCTACCGGGCCTCAGGGTAAAAAAATACACATTGGTATCCGACATCATATTTTTTAGCTGATGCCGCTGGTATTCAGGCTTGTCATACAAACCCTGATCAATCTCGCCCGTTGCCGGATGCCCTACAAACTCAATGTAATCAAATGCATCCAGACGTTTATTCCCGTTCAGATCATTAATGTAAACCGGAACCTGTCTTCCCATGTTATACATGGCAAAATCATCGATGGAAATGGAATTCAGATAGAGCCCTCGGGCAGTAAGCCAAGGTTCGATAGAAAAATAACCCAGCCGGTAAACATTATCCTTCCAGATTTTAATTTTACCGTGAAACTGCGTCCAATCTATCCACTCATTGCCGTAGGTTTGCGAATAGGATGAAGAAATGCCGGCAATGGCCAAAAACAGCCCCAAAGCCAACCTCCTTATCCTAAAAACCATACTACAAAAATATGGAAAATATTCCAAATAAAAGTCACGACAAAGCCACTCTGGTCATGATGCCGATGCCGCTTGGCAGCCTGTCTGCAAGCAGCATGAACCACGCCGATTTCATGACCCAAATTGCAGGCATACAATATTGGGTAGTTGAAAATGCCCGCACATTCAGGCGTTTTATATCCTCGCTGCAGTTGGGCATTAACATAGACGCACTTCATATTTTTGAACTTCACCGGGACTTTGACAGGAATGCGCTGGCTGTTTTTCTCAATGGAAAAATCAATAAAGGAAACATTGGCGTAGCCAGTGAAGCCGGTGTTCCCGGCATGGCCGACCCGGGTGCTGAAATTGCCGCCTGGGCGCATGAAAATGAAGTAAGGGTAATCAGTATTTGCGGTCCATCCAGCATCATACTCGCACTGAGTTCCAGCGGCCTGAACGGACAGCATTTTACCTTCCACGGCTATGCGCCGGTAAAGGATGATGAACTGCGTAGCTTTCTGGGCAAAATTGGAAAAGATTGCGAAAAAACGGGCTATACGCAGGCACTCATAGAAGCACCATATCGCTCTGACCGGCTTTTATCCACTTTACTCAGTGTTTTACCGCCATCCCTTAAAATCTGCATGGCCTGCAACCTGCATGAGCCTGATGGTTTCACAAAAACCATGACAGTGAAAAGGTGGAGAGAAAACAAACCCGTTTTAGGTAAAAATCCCTGCATCTTTCTTGTTGGCAAATAGCATCGTAAAATGATGAAATCATTGTACCTTTGTTGCGAAAACTTTATATCATTTCATGGTAAACGATATCTTTAAAAAAGTATTAAACCGCATGGGTCCGCTGGGCGAACATGCTGATGACGCTCACGGCTATTTTACATTCCCAAAACTCGAAGGCCCAATTGGTCCGCGCATGGTTTTCAATGGAAAAATGAAGTTGAACTGGAGTTTAAACAATTACCTTGGTCTTGCCAACCATCCCGAAGTGATGAAGGCAGATGCAGATGCAGCCGCTCAGTTTGGTATGGCTTATCCCATGGGAGCCCGCATGATGAGCGGAAACAGTAACTACCATGAACAGCTGGAAAAAGACCTTGCCGATTTTATCGGCAAACCCGATGTGATTCTCCTCAATTTTGGTTATCAGGGCGTGGTTTCAGCCATTGATGCGCTGGTGGACCGCCATGATATAATAGTCTACGATGCAGAATCGCACGCCTGCATAATTGATGGCATGCGCCTGCATATTGGCAAGCGTTTCATGTATCAGCACAACAATATTGAAAGTCTTGAGAAACAACTTACCCATGCTACCAAACTGGCTGAGAAAACCGGGGGAGCCATTATGGTTATCACAGAAGGCGTTTTTGGAATGAGCGGATCACAGGGTAAACTCAAAGAAGTTGTTGCCCTTAAAGAAAAATTCAATTTCCGCCTGTTTGTAGATGATGCACACGGATTTGGCACCATGGGCAAAACAGGTGCAGGCACAGGCGAAGAGCAAAACTGCATGGACGGCATCGATGTGTATTTCAGTACGTTTGCTAAAAGCATGGCAGGTATTGGCGCTTTTATTGGATCAACAAAAGAAGTAATCAAATATTTGCGTTACAACATGCGCAGTCAGATATACGCAAAAGCGCTTCCCATGCCGCTAACCATTGGATCTATCAAGCGTTTGGAACTGATTAGAACGCGCCCCGAACTGAAAGATAACCTGTGGAAAATCGTGAATGCCCTGCAAAACGGACTTCGTGAGGCAGGATTTAATATTGGTATCACCACCACACCGGTTACTCCTGTTTTGCTAAACGGTACCATACCTGAAGCTACCCACATGACTTTTGACCTGCGCGAAAATTTCGATATTTTCTGTAGCATCGTGGTTTATCCGGTGGTCCCCAAAGGTGTAATCATGTTAAGACTAATTCCTACCGCGGTTCACACCCTGGAAGATGTGGAAGAAACGATCAATGCGTTCAAAGCCATTAAGCATAAGCTGGACAGCGGACAATACCGTCAGGAAAAACTGGCTACCGCAAAACCTTAATAAACGCTATGCGCAAACAAAGCCCCGGCCCGTGGGTGTCTCTTACCAGGAGCGAATATGCCGGGGCTTTTTTTATGCTTTTGCTGGCCGTATTGCTGGCGCTCATTCCTGCCATTTTCAGTATGAAAGGGCAATCCGGGATTATCTACCATACAGACAGCGCTCAGCGTGCCGCCTTAATGGCAAGGCACCTCGCTGCCACAGATTCGTTCTTTAAAAAGCGGAAAAACAAATTTATTCCGTGGCAGCGATTAAGATCTGGTGACCTTGAAAACATGGGGCTTACTGCAGAGGAGGCAGAACGCGTTTATCAAAAAATAAAGATGGGGCACAAATATGCTTCGCTGGCTGAATTGAGCCACGAAACCGGAATAGATACCACAGCACTAAAAAAAGTGGTAAGCATTTATTCTTTCCGAGATAAGAAACCAGAAAAACAAAAAGCGGAAACGTTAGAATTAAACAGCTGCGACACGACCGCCCTGATTGCCCTGCCGGGAATTGGCAGCAAAACAGCACAAAGAATTATTCGTTTTCGGGATGCGCTGGGTGGTTTCTACAAGAAAGAACAACTGCTGGAAACACGATACACTGATTCAATAATCCTGCGCAATTTATTGCCGCAATTAACCTTAAATCCATCGTTAGTAAAGAAAATCCCCATTCAAACGGCAAATTTGGAGACATTAAGGAAGCATCCTTATCTGAATGAAAGACAGGCAAAAATTATTCTATCATTTCGCGGTCAGCATGGAAAATTGACGGAAAACCTCCTTAAAGAGATAAAAATTATTTCAGCAGGAGAACTGGCTAAAATATTGCCTTACCTGAATTTTAACGAATAATCGGTTTTCTTTACCAAAATGTGATCTTGTGTACATATACATGCAACATTGATACGTATTTTTGCAGACCAATATGGAATTTTCATCAGACGAAAACGTGCAAATGATCAGGCAGACCGTAAAGGATTTTGCTGAGAAGAATATCCGACCCCATTTTATGGAATGGGATGAAAGTCAGGAATTTCCTGTGCATGTTTTTAAATCCCTTGGTGAACTTGGATTAATGGGTGTGCTTGTGCCCGAAGAGTACGGTGGCTCAGGGCTTGGTTACCATGAATATGTGGCTGCTATTGAAGAATTGGCCAAGGTTTGTGGCAGTATCGGCCTCAGCATGGCTGCGCACAACAGTCTTTGCACCGGGCATATCATGATGTTTGGAAATGAGGAACAGAAAAAACGCTGGTTACCTAAACTTGCCACCGGCGAATGGATTGGTGCCTGGGGACTTACGGAAGCCAACACAGGCTCGGATGCCCTGCGCATGCAGTGCATAGCCAAGAAAGATGGCGATGAGTGGATTTTGAATGGCACCAAAAACTGGATTACACATGGAATTACAGGCAATGTAGCCGTGGTGCTTGCCCGCACCGGAGATTTACTCGACAGCCACGGTATCACAGCATTTGTTGTAGAACGTGGAACACCCGGTTTTAAGGGAGGCAAAAAAGAAAATAAACTGGGGATGCGCGCCAGCGAAACTGCAGAATTGGTATTTGAAGACTGCCGCATACCTGATGCCAACCGTTTGGGGAATGTGGGTGACGGATTTATTCAGGCCATGAAAATTCTGGACGGAGGTCGTATCTCAATTGCCGCACTTTCACTGGGTATCGCCAAAGGCGCCTATGAAGCCAGCATCAAATACAGCAAGGAACGCCAGCAGTTCGGGCAACCCATTGCCAATTTCCAGGCCATTGGTTTCAAACTCGCCGATATGGCTACCCGCATTGAAGCTGCAGAGTTGCTTACACATCAGGCTGCGAATCTTAAAAATAAAGGCAAAAGCGTAAACAGGGAAAGCGCTATGGCGAAGTATTACGCCAGTGAAGTTAGTGTTTACTGCAGCAATGAGGCCGTGCAGATTTTTGGCGGCTATGGATATACCAAAGATTTTCCCGTAGAGAAATTTTACCGCGATTGTAAACTTTGCACCATTGGTGAAGGAACCAGCGAAATACAAAAGCTCGTTATCAGCCGCGCTGTTTTGAAAGCGTAAATATTTTGAAAAATTATTAATTTTTCTTATATTTGCACTCCCAAAAAAAGAAAGTAGGTAGGAAAAAACATGATACTTATCAACGTAAAAGAAAGCGATTCGCTAGACAAAGCACTGAAGAAATTCAAAAAGAAGTTCGAAAAAACCGGTGTTGTTAAAGAACTTCGCGCCCGTCAGTCTTTTGAGAAGCCTTGTATCACTAAGCGCATGCAAAAGATTCGTGCTGCATACCGTCAGCAAATGCAGCGTCAGGAACTGGAACCATAACCTTAAGGTTAATTATCATACAAAAGCCGCTAATTAGCGGCTTTTTTTATTTATCGAGCAGGAATTTGGCTTTGCGTACTTCATGTTTTCCTTCGCAGGTAATGGAATACACAAATCCCGGCATGAGGCTGAATGCACCCACATTGCCAGCATTATCCATCGCCAGCAGGCATACCTGTTTGCCATGTGCTTTATCTCCACGTCTTTTGTAATAACGCTTAATAACAGCCTCACACGCCGCTTGTGCGCTTTTACCACTGCGCATGGCTTCAACAACACTGTGTGATGCCGCAATTCTTATCATTTCTTCACCCAACCCGGAACACGTAGCTCCGCCCACCTCTCCATCCACATACAAACCTGCGCCTATAATGGGGGAATCTCCCACCCTGCCGTGCATTTTCCAGGCCATACCGCTTGTGGTACACACGCCGGCAAGCCGGCTTTGCTGATCAAGTGCAAGCATACCGATAGTGTCGTGGTTGAGTTCCCAATTGGGTTGTGGCTCATATTCAGCCTTCTTCAGCCATTCTTTCCACGCAGCTTCCGCTTGAGGTGTCAACAGATTTTCCTTTTTAAAACCCTGCTCAAGCGCAAACCTGAGGGCCCCTTCACCCGTTAGCATCACATGTGGTGTTTTTTCCATTACAAGTCTGGCAACCGCCGCAGGATGGACAATATATTCTAAACACGCTACAGAGCCGCAATTAATTTGTTCATCCATAATACAGGCATCCAGGGTAACACGTCCGTCTCTGTCAGGGAAACCTCCCAGACCAACCGTATTCACTTTGGGATCACTTTCCGGAACGGCAACCCCTGCCACAATAGCATCCAACGAAGATCCGCCGCTGTTTAGAACCTTCCAGGCCGTTTCATTGGCCGCTAATCCAAAATCCCAGGTAGAAACCACCACGGGAGCCTTCTTTTTCAGGGGTGTTTTTGATTGAAGTTTGCCCGCCAATCCAACAACAGAGGCCGCTGTGGTTAACTTGATAAAATCTTTTCTGGAAAGCATGCGGACGAAGGTATTTATAAATTTTCAATCTATCCGGGTTTATACACAGCGGTTCATAAGTATTCGCAATAATATTGTGGCGCGTGCGTTTGCTTTGTAATAGTGCACCATTCTGCCGTCGACTTTTTAGATTACCTGGCGTTGAACCGCCGCATGTCGGTTCATACCGTATCCGCCTATGAAAACGACTTAAAGCAGTTTGAAACCTATTGTAAAAACGATGCGCTTGATATCATTTCAGGACTCAATTCCATGACCGTGCGCGGCTGGATGGCCGATTTGATGGAAGCCGGACTGCAGGCAAGATCCGTGCACCGAAAAATATCAGTATTGCGCTCCTTTACCCGCTACCTGCGTAAACAAGGAAAACTTAAATCTGACCCGCTTTCCAAAATCAGCCTGCCGAAAATGCCCAAACGCATTGTGCAGGACATTCCCGCCAGGGATTTACAAAACATGTTTGCTCATTTTCCTTGGGCAGAACAAGAAAACGGGCAGCGCGATAAACTATTGCTGCTATTGTTCTATTCTACCGGTATGCGCCTAAGCGAACTTGCCGCCATTCATTGTGGCGATGTGGATTTGGACCGAAAAACCGTTCAGGTAACCGGAAAACGCAATAAACAAAGGCTAATTCCACTCCACGATGAAATTCTTGAAGGTTTGAAAGAATGGATGCAAGGACGAAAAAGTTTGCTTTTTCCGCTGGATAATGGCAAACCCATGTATCGCATGTATATATATCGGTTGGTAAATCAGTACCTGCGGCTCTTCAGCGATGCGTTGAAAACCAGTCCACACGTTTTGCGCCACTCATTTGCTACACACATGCTCAATAACGGCGCTCAGCTCATGGCTATCAAGGAAATTCTTGGTCATGCCAGCCTGGCAGCTACCCAAGTGTACACCAAAAACAGTTTCGAAAAACTAAAAAAAATTCACGCATTGCATCCCAGAAACTAAAATCAGTCGGATTTATAAGGCTATTCATCCGCAGTGTGACACAAATCACATTCTTTATCGTTATATTTTTATAAATTGTTTTTGATTGTCTCGATACACATTAAAAACCTGTAAAAACAAACGTCATGAATATTCATTTTCAAACCATTGGACTAAAGGCAGAACCCAAGATTATGGATGTAATTTCCGGTAAACTGGAAAAACTAAACCGCATGTATCAGCGCATGCAGGAAGTGAAAGTAATTTTAAAA
>Ga0194116_10003335_pt1 | contig 19444 bp, 22 predicted proteins | sample TA2MahsurfametaG_4_FD_148617 | JGI IMG/M metagenome (GOLD analysis project Ga0194116, IMG submission 148617) | Freshwater microbial communities from Lake Tanganyika, Tanzania - TA2015008 Mahale S9 surface | ecosystem: Environmental > Aquatic > Freshwater > Lake | place: Tanzania: Lake...
AGTTGAGGGCACTCATGACGAACACACACTTCGCGTTGCATTGCTAAATGAGCTATCACGGCGAAATCTGGCGAGTCAATTTGACTTGCGCAGACTTAAGGTGGTCTCTAAACCGGAATGCCTAAGCACCACGATTAGGTACGAAGGAAAGCCACGGATAATACTGCTTGGCCATGGACTTTCTGAAATCGCCTTATCGTCTGCCAAAACAGACTTTGAACATAAGGTGATTGAACTCAATGAAGTTCTCAACCTACGAAACGACACCAAAGCGAATTCCGTTTTACAGGAAGGAGGTTCGGCAACTTCAGCAAGAGCAATCCTGCGAAGTGTCTTCGAAGACACGCCCAATTCAGTAAGTCAACTGCACCTTAAGGCAGTGGGCTCGATTGCGCACCCGAAGGTTCTTAACGAAGTCTTCGGAGCGCTGAATGAACAACTTCCGAAATGGCCAACACTAAAATTTTGTGTTGTCCATGGTTTTGGCGTGACCGATGCCCTAAAGGCTATTGACGAACAACAACTAAAGATCGCTAAGGGTGCAACAACTCTCCCCATAGCGGTATTCATCGATTAACATGAAAAAGACCAATTATCGCGTTGAACTGCGCCCAAAAACACCAAACACTAGCCTTCACGACTGCCGTGTCCCACGCAGCTATTTGGATGATCCAGACCCTGAGGACCCCACCGATGCGCTCTGGCAACTCTTCTAAACAGTAATCTCAGGCCAAACCTCGGTTAACCCATCTAAAAACACCCCATAAACCCAAACCACTAAAAACCAATCAACGCCATGAAAACCACACCGTTCTTCATTCTAATCTTTGTTGCTGCCTTGGCCAATACCGCCGAGGCCGGCACCCCGCGTCGCTTTCGCAAGGCCATCCCCGCCAAAGAGTCCCCTGCTCTATTTATCGCAGACTCCTGCGTGTACGGCGACTGCTGGGACGGGGTGGGCACCGCCCGCGACGCCCAAGGCGACCTCTACCACGGCCGCTGGTACAAAGGGGTGCCGCACGGCTTCGGAAGCATTTACTTCAGCAGCGACGAACGCACCGCCGCATACGGTGAGGGCACTATCCTGATCGCCCGCTTCAATGAAGGCAAGTTGGACGGACTCTGCACCTTTGACCGCCCAGGCAACCGCCGCGTCGCCGTACAGTACCGCAAGAGCACGACCCTCGACAACTTCACCCTCAAAGAAGGCATAAGGCCACCCTCTGCCCGATTTGAGCTGCCCGGCCAATTTGATTGGGTGGGTTACGAAGTGCGGCGCGACGAAATCCTCAAGCGCGACCACAGCGCCCAGGTCTTCGTGAACGTACACCAGTTGCCTGACGGTGTAAACGTTCTCAACACCACGTTGTACTTCAATGGAATCCCGGTGCCCTTTCTTGTTGACACAGGATGCTCCACAACCTCATTAACCCAAGAGACCATTCAATTTCTAACCCGCTCAGGCTTGACGTTTACGCCAAATGGAGTGGAAACATACATCACTGCCTGCGGACCAATGGACTACCCCAGTTACATCGTGAGTGCCATTTCCTTTGGCGGAATTGAATTCGGTCCGTTAAACATCAGTTTATCTGAGGGTGACAACATGCTCGGCATGGACATTCTGTCATCGTTCGGAGCCCTAAACGTCAACTTTGAACAGGGAATTTTAAAGCTCAACTAACTATGGCAACTAAAGAAAGCAATCGTGGAATTGCCCGCATGGCCAGCATGCAAGCGGTGGCCCACATGCCCATGATCTTGGGCGGAAGCACCAAAACTCGTCCTCCCAAAGTCTATCGAGTAATTGACGGCCAAGTTATCTACCACCTCGGTCACTGCGACTGGTTCTTAGGCAACACGCCCGAAGAACGCAGGTACTACCGACACCACCTTATCGGAACCTTCTACCACCCCAACCTGATACTCGCCCAGTACGACGTCGGTGGCGAAGCCAAAGTTGCCGTGGATACCCGAATGCCCGATTGGTATGTGCTGTGGATCGGAACCCAAGTCGACGAAGACTTTGCTCCTCCCGGACTTCCGTGGGACTGGATCCCAGTATGCTGGACCCCTAAAGCACCAAAAGACTGTATCAAGGCCGCAGGCCAGCGCATGTTCAAGGCCTGGTTGCTCGACCAAGGCTTTGCCCAACCCGACCAAAACCATGTTGAATTGAATGTCGACGACTGGTACCCATCCAACACACTACGTCCCTTATTTCTCGAAGTCACCAACCAAAATCCCCAAACTTAGTAACCATGAAATCCTTCATCACCTTGACATTAACCTTGGCAATGGCCATTGCCACCCAAGCCCAAAAATCACAAGTAGAGCCAAATGAGCTACCCACCTACCCCGCCCTACCTGCGGGTCTACTTGTCGCACCACCCGCCCACTACCTGCAATGGAAGTGCGACACATCAAGTGAAGACCAAACCTTGTTCTTCACGGAGTACGCGCCAAGCTACACCTACCACGTGCTGACTGAGAAGTACGACGGCTACGACTCGGCCTCCATCGTCCTCGTCAGCTGCCACAATTATGGGTACTCAAGCACCCCCACTCAAGAACTCGAAACCGCTCTAAGGCTATTCGAAACCGTAGAATGGGACTCCATTGAATTCCACGTGCCCATCAAAGGAAGCCTGAAGCAGCAGCACCGACGAAATGCGAGCTTGCCAGAGAACACCCCTCTAATTAGTGCGACAAGGGAAAAACGGATGGTGGACTTGACTGTGTTCTTCTTTGAGAACGAGCCACATTATCAAATATTTAGCTACGAGCAGCCATGAGTGACAGCTTGATGGATGGCAGCAAGCTGCGTGTTCATAATGTGATCGACGATTACAATCGTCAGTACTTAGGATTCGATCTAAGTCGGTTGCTACCCGCTCCACGCGTCACTCGAGCACTGGATGACTTTATTGACACCCATGGTAAGCCTAACCGCATACGCATCGATAATGGCCCTGAGTACACTAGCCACCACATGCAGCTCTGGGCTAAAGAGCAAGAGATTGAGCTCCAGCTTATTCAGCCCGGTAAGCCGACGCAGAATAGACCCATCGGGCGATTTAACCACACGTACCGGACCGAAGTACTTGACGCGTACTTATTCACGAGCATGCAAGAGATTCGCGCCTTAACCGAAGCGTTTCAGCACAAGTACAATCACTTTAGAACGCATGGATCGCTAAACGACATGGTGCTCGTCGAGTTTAAAGAACAAAGAAAAGCCCTTACTGGGAGGCCTCCCAGTAAGGGATTAAGGCAGTGATACAAAAGGAGAAATTCCTTGACTTGGTATAACTAAAACAGGGGGAAATACACAAAACTAGTGATTTCCAGTTATAGTTTGAATCACACAAGAACGTTTGCGTGGCGTTGGTTCGCAGACGCTCCTGTGCAAAGTCCACTGTTGATTTATAACCAAGAGATTCAACTTGTATTATTAAAAATTCCCCAATTGCTCAATTGATACCGGTATGTATGGCAGCACCTTTACCTATGTATTCCTAATGAGACATAAGGAGAATATTTAAAAATTAATTTTCACTAATATATTTCACAATAACATCGTTAGTATTATTTGATGAACCATCAATGATAATAATATCTTTTGAAATGTTTCCTTGTAATTTTTACATCATTCATTTTATCCTGAAGTAATGAAATTGTTCTACATTCGCAAAAAAGGTGTAATTATTGATATAGCCTTCATTCTATAGGTTTTAACGGTATCTTTTTGATCTGATAATTTTCCATTTATGCATTCTATACTCAATTGATACTAAGATACACCCAACACCATACTTTAAACTTCTTTTAAAATTAATTGATGAAGCATCCTCAAAATACTTTGTTGGACAAGTAATTTCTCCAATTTCGTAGTCCTCCATAAAAATTTGTGATAATATCTGATTGTCAAATACAAAATCGTTCGAATTGACCTCAAAATTGATACTATTCAAAACATCAGATGCAAAAGCTCTATATCCTGAGTGGTATTCAGATAATTTTTGATTAATTATTATGTTTTGAGCTAAAGTCAAAAGACGATTAAAAAAATATTTATAAATAGGCATGCCTCCTTTCAATGCTCCTTTACCTAAAATTCTTGAACCTAATACAACTGGATAAACATTATTAGCAATTATATATGCAAATGATTCAATTAATTTGGGAGTATATTGATAATCTGGATGCAGCATAATTACAATATCAGCATTAAGTTCAATTGCTTTTTTGTAACATGTTTTTTGGTTCGCCCCATATCCTAAATTTGAGTCATGCTTGTAAACATGTTTTAAACCAAATGATTTTGCTATTTCTATGGTTTTATCTGAACTACAATCGTCAACAAGAATAATATCGTCTACTATATCAAACGGAATTTCATTTAGGGTGGCCAATAATGTCTTTTCAGCGTTGTAAGCAGGTAAGACTACAATAATTTTTTTATTCTTAATCATGTTGATATTTTAAGGGATAATCCACAAGGGTCCATGTAAGTGATTTAGAGAAATACCCAAATAAAAATAAATACTAACAGTAAGTTTAATTCCATAGCTTATATTCATTACAAACATAAATAAGCCAAATTTTTGAATCCAAGAGTCTTGTTTAATTTGACTACACAGGGATATCAGTAATAGTATAATACCTGAAAGCATAAACATAGCCTTCATACTTGAAAAATATGGATATCGTAAAGTTTGAATAAATGGGACAAGCATAAAAAAGAATGCTAATATGATGGGTGTTATTTTAGTAACAATGGTGAGCCAATTATTATTGTGTAAACTATTAGTAATACTCCTTCTGCGCACAAAAACAATAGTGATAAAAAAGAACAACCATATTAAACCTAATGAGTATCCCATGAAGCCAAGTTTATTTGCCCAAGGAATCCTTGGGCTAATGAATCTCCATTCATAATCATAAAATGTTCTTGCAAACAATTCGGTAAAAAAAGATGCTGAAGTTTTTTCGGAGATAAAAGGTTCTTGGTATAATTCAAAAATTCGAAATGAAAAAAACTCCACCTTGTCTATTGAGCCAGGAAACTGATTCTTCGCGTAATTAAAATAGTGTTGATTACTAACTAATAATTCACCTGTTTGATAAAATTTCCACCATTCTTCAGAAATTGAAAGAAAAATACCAAAAAACAAAAAGGGAATAGCCCAGAGTAATTTTTTGCGATATATACTTTTCCAAAGTAAAAGAAAAATGCTAAATGGAAATAAATGTATTAATAAACCATGTTGTTTTGTGATGCTTCCTAGAGTGGCGGTAAGAACCAGTAAAATAAACCAAAACCAAACTACATAACCATTACTTAATGCGAATAGAGTTTTTAAAAATAAATAGTATGACAATATTGTAAAGAATACTAACATGTAATCATTTCCAATCATCGCAGAAGTAAAAATATCTCTTGGGAGAATTGCGACAAAAGACAATGTTATAAGTATTGAGAGTTTTGGCATTCTAAAAAGTGACAAAATATGGGAAACAACAATGAGTAGAATAATCGAAAGAATAGGATTAATTAACTGAACCATTTTCCAGCAAGTAAGTTTATCAACTCCTACCGATTCGGTTATTGTGTATACAGCAGCTGCGGTATAATAGTAAAAGGGGGGCTGATAACATTCCCAACACTGAAACGGGGCTGGTCGGTTAAAGCTTTCCGAATAGATATTAATTACCTCTAAGTGGTCATCATACGCATTGTTCACCGGACTCACCCAAAAAACAGTTAGCCTTAGAATGCCTCCTAAGCAAATGATGGCTATAATTAGATATTTATATAAATTCTCTTTTGACATATAGAAAAATTCTAAATGCTCCAATAAACCCTAAAACTAGCACAATTATAGAATAAAAACGAATAACTTTAGAGTTAGTCCAATGAAAAACTCTTACCCACCAAAAGTTAATTGAATTTTGCTCAATTGAAGAATTTAAGTCCTCTACAATTGATCCAGTTCGAATCTCTTTCTTCCATGGAGAAAAAGGCATAAAATTGTCCAATTTACCAGAATTCTTAGGTAAAATAATAGCTAATTGTTTTAATTGCGCAAGGTGAGGTTCTTTGTTTGTAGAATATATATAATCCATGTCAGAAAGTTCATTGTTGGCAACATAATCATTAAGCACATCTCTTTTATAATTCACTGAAATTAGGACTATCTGAAAGGTAAATGCAAGTAATAAAGTTACGAAAACCCATTTTTGAGGCTTTAAATATATAATTGGCAGATAAAGAAAAGGAATAATTGGTAGTATATAGCGAGGACCATAAGACCAAATGCTTCCATGCCAAGCAAAGTTTAAAGAAAATATAATAAGATAAGCTGCAAAAATTAGTAAGATAGCATAAAATATTAACCGTTGCTTTTTCCAGAATGTTTTTATTCCAAATAATGCAAATACTATTGTTGTAGAGAAAAATATAAGTCCTTTTCCTGGAGAGAATAGGAAGCCGAGGAAAGCCTCAGGGAATGCTGAGAAAGACCAAAAATCAAATTTATCAGAATGAGCCAAGGACCATGCTAAAGAATATCCTGTTTCAAAAGGATTTCCAAAACGATAATAATTGTATGAAAACACAAAAGCAACACCAAATGTAAGACTCATTAGTACTTTTACTCTTTCATTGTTATTTTTTTGCAATAACAAGATGGCTGGAACAGCCAGAATTGAAGTAGTTCTAAAAACCAAACCTAAAGAAAGCATTAGACCTGATAAAAGACCAGAATGCTTCGTATCTTTTTTTAGAGCAAAGTACACACTCATTAAAATGAAGAACATTTCAAAATGGTGTTCGTAGGTGCTTTGAGCAAAAACAAAAGAGTAAGATGTTAATCCAAAAAAAATACTTACTAGATAAGATTGCTTCTTAACAGCACCAATTAGTAAGGCAATCTTAAATAATAAAAAAGCACACAATGCATGTACCATATAATTAATAAAAGATACACAGAATGCTGAAAAATAATAAGTACATACTTCATTTTTTGAGATAAGATTTGAAAAATAATATATTGGGATGAAAATCATTGTTTGACCTGGATTATAAACCATAAACCTTTTTCCATCTTTATTTATGGAAATGTTTCCATGCGAGACTTCACCAACATCTTCAGGCAATCCAAACTTATTATTATCTAAAATTATTCGGGTTTGCGTTAATCGTAAATGAGTATCTGGGTTCTCAATTTGTCCAGATGAGAATAGAATGCTTAGTGCCAAACCAAAAAATAAAAAAACATATAATGGTCGCATCTTATTTATATAAGTTAACGGCAACAAAAGGTATATAATCTAAATTATTTTGTTCTTTCAAATGGTATTTATTTTCACAATAATCAACGCCTAACATTTGATCAATAAATACAGCTGAATATTCTAATTCATCTGTTGTTTTATGGGCAGATACTAATTTAAAATTATCCTGAAGATAATAAGCAACGCCTACCATCAAAACACCTTCAGGTTCAAAAACTAATAATCTTGTTTTCGAATCAACCTGACTATCAACAAAGCCTGCTACTTCTCGTAACATTTGTTTTGGAGCTCGATCAAGTTGGAACATTTGAAATATTACTATACAAGTAATAATAGAATAAGTTATCGGGACTAATAATGATACAACCTTGTATGCACTATCAATCAATATATGGAAGCCCCAAAAGATAAAAATAAGAGAGAATATATAGTATCTAGGCACCAGAATAGTATGATGACCAACTAACTGATCAAATACATATAATTGTAGGCCATATACTAAAACAGCAGATAATAAAACAAGTGTAAATTTCCTCTCTTTTATAAAAAGATACACTAAGAGAATTGTAAGAATTCCAGTCATTATAACTGTTTCATACGGTAAAGGATTCTCAATTGGAGATACCAATAATTGATTAATTCCATGAAAATAACCTGTCATTGAATCACTAAAAGAGATGATTCCATCAGTCCAATGTACATCATGAAAGCTCATTTGAATTCGTATAACAGGTACCCAAGGAAGCAAGCTTAGAATGGCAATACCATGATTCAATAACGACCTTCTAAATCCAAATTCGAGTAATTCAACGAATGCTAATGTAGTTAAAAAGAATAGGCCATAATAATGAGTGTACAACAAGCCAATAGATGATAGACAAAAGAATAAGAACGCAAAAGATTTTATTTTTCTGTCCTCTTTATAAACTAACCAATACCGAAAGCTTAATACTGCTAATAAAAAAGCTAAGGCATACATTCTTGCTTCAGTAAAAAAGTAAAATAAAAATGGATTAAATATTAGCATAATTAGGACTAACCAAGCTGTAAAATTTTGCTTTGCTTTTACCCTGAACAGGTTAAAAAACACCAATAATGAAATTAATCCACAGCACAACGAGAAACTTCGAAGCGCGACCTCAGAATAACCAAATACGTAAGACCAAAGTTTTAATAAAACAAAATACAAAGGCGGATGTCCTTCATGTAAAATTTGAATAGGAAAGTTAGAGTAGAAGTTATCTTCAGCTAACAATTTTTTAAAATGATTGACATCATAAATAGTATCTTGATCAGACCAGATACTGCCCTCAAAATTATAAATACTTACCCCTTTTAAAAAAGACAAAGTATACATCTCGTCATGCCAAAAACCCTGCTTTTTACTATAACTTAGTCCAAAGATGAGGTAAACAATTAATGTTACTGCAAGTAAAATTTTACCAATCATTTTAATTATCAACAGATTTTTTGTAGCGTTGACATATAGAGTTTGAAATTTTCACTCAATTTTAATTTAGATACACCTGCTTTTCTTTGTTTCCAAGAAATAGGAATAATGGCTATGCTTAAACCTCTTTTAAATGCCTTTAAACTCATTTCTAATCCAATACTAAATCCAGTTGAATCTAATGGAAATATTACTTCAACAGAACGTCTATGGTACAGTTTAAAGATATTTGTAAAGTCATTATAGTTAATACCTGTCTTAATTCTAACCCAATTATTAAAAATCCTATTTAAGAAATATTTTACGAAAGGATAATTCTCTACTTGACCACCTTTTATGAATCTTGAACCAAATACACAATCATAACCGTCCTCACAAATCATTTTGTATGATAATAAAATATCCTCTATAGCATCTGAACCATCTGCCATACAAATTGCAACAATGTCACCTTGCCATTGGGACAAACCAAAACGAATAGCATTACCAACTCCTCCTTCCCATTCATTTGAAACAAACCTTAAATGTGAATAGATCCTAGATAAATTTTCTAATAATTGCAACGTTCCATCATCTGAGTGATCATTTATAACCAATATATTATATGATATTTCTCCTTCTAGTTTCTTTTGAATATTATTTATTGTGTCAGTCAAGGTAAGCATTTCGTTTTTGGCTGGTATGATTACACACAACTCCATTACCTATAAAAATTTAGATTTTCATTTTTCCAAAGACCAAATTCACTCTTAGGTTTTCCATCTTTATTTAATAAGCCTATTTTATCCGACCAATGACTATCAGCATTCCCATCAATCATAGAACCCCAAATAACAAATTTTAAATTCAAGTTGCTAGCTTTTTGAAAAATGGTCTTTACATATGTTTTACGCTGCTCCTCATTGAACAATTTACTACTTGCAGCTGTCTCTGAAATTCCTAAAGGTAATGAATACTTTGTAGTCAAACTATCAAGATATAATGTGGAAAAAAGTATACAAGATTGCTTTTGTTCTGAAACCATATTTGGGTAAGTTGATATCCCAGCATAATCAATATCTCCCAGAAAATTATCTAGAGTTGCTAGTGTATTAGTCTTATTCCACCCATTGTGATTTCCGTAGAGTAACTCAAGCTGAAATGAGACTCCCACTTTTACATCAGGTTTAAGTTGTTTCATTTCAACTTTAAGTTCTCTTAATACAGAAGCAAAAGCTCTAAAACCATCAGAAGATGTCAATGCATAATAATTTACTTCAACACCCAAATTGACATAATCAGGATTATAAGCATTAACCAATCTTATCATATCCTTCTTGAATAATTTTGCAGTTGCCTCATCTTCAAAGCTCCAGCCGCCATTAGTACCAGAACGATCAGGGTTTTGCCAGTCTATAGCTAGCATAAAACTCTTGCCGTGATCCTTGGCTAAGGAAAAATACCAACCAGCGTTATCAAAAAAACTGCTATCATTAGGGCTCCAGTGAACCTGAGCTATAATAATTGATGAATTTTCTAAAGTATATTGAATAGCTTTTTTAATAGCAGTGTCTTCGTGTTGTCCGTTAATCCAAAGAAGAGAACCACCCTCTCTAAAATTAAAATCCTCAGATTTTGAACAAGAACAAAGCATGAATATCCATACAACTAGAATCACAAATCTGTACAGATAATAAATTTGGACCAGTCTATTTTGCATTTGCATTGATCTCAGTTATTATTTCTTCTAAACTAATATTAATAGACCAATTAGGATAATGAGAAATAAATTTGCTGTTATCAGTAATCCACCAAATATGGTCGCCTACCCTGGGGCTTTCAACAATTTTATAGTTAACCTTTTTACCCAATATTGTACCTACAAGTTCTATTGCTTCTAAAACAGAACAGCTATTTTCCCTTCCACCTCCTAAATTATATACTTCACCTTTGTTTGGATTTAAGTAAAATTGATAAAAAGCTCTAACTAGATCACTTGCATGAATATTATCTCTAACTTGTTTTCCTTTATACCCAAAGATATTGTATGTGTCATTGCATTTTACCAAATAAGAAAGGAAGCCATGTAATTCTACCCCTGAATGAGGACCTCCTGTAATACAGTTTGGACGGAATATTCCAACATTTAATCCATAATACCTTGCATACTCTTGACACATTACATCTGAAGCTAATTTACCTGCCCCATATGGAGAATGTAGTGATTGGTCCACAAACATATCTTCTCTGAAGCCGTTATAATAAGTGTGTCCCTTTAGTAGCTCATAGCGGCTATTGGTTTCCTCAAATTCAAAGTTGTTTAGAGCGTCACCATACACTTTACTTGATGAGCACTGAATAAATACTGCTTTCGGGCATTTATTTCTCAACTCTTCTAGTAAAATAACTGTCCCTAAAGCATTAATCTCAAAATCCTCTAAAGGAAACTTTCCTGACCAATCATGACTTGGCTGGGCGGCAGCATTTATTATTAGTTTAATATTTTGACCATATTTTTCAAAAAGTCTTCTGATACGTTCTTTGTCGCGTATATCAACAGGATAATGCTCGTAATTAACTACATTATTGACTAGTTTATTTATGTTTTTTGCAACGGAACCTCCCTTGCCAAAAAAATAGCCCCTAGAATCATTATCTATTCCAATAATTTTATCAAAAAACTGAGAGAAAAAATTGACTGACTCTACTCCTACTAAACCTCCTGAACCGGTTATAATTGCAATTCTTGTTTCTTTCATTGATTTTATGTTGAACTGTTAATTTTATTAATGTGTTTTTTTTACAATGCACCCTAACCATTAGCAGCTGAAAGAAGTTGGCGATTTAGAAGCACAAAACTGTCAGCCTGCACGAAAGTTTGATGTAAAAAATAAACTTGATTTAACCACTGAACCGCCAATTTTTTATATGTGCTGTTACCTGCTGGTCTTCTGTCCACCGTGTCACTGCATGTCCTGTTAATCTTGAGTTTCTGTGTCATTGTCTGGTCGTGTGTTGGTGTATTTTATTTTATTTTGAATCGTTGGGAAATTTTTTAAAAACAATTTTATCTGCGTTGGCAAAGCAAGCTCTTATGCAATTTTTGGTCTGTGCCTTATCATGCGTGTATTGCAAATGTGCTTGCTTTTAGGGTTGGCTTTCCTTTTGTTTCATAAATATTGATATTATAAGTCCTATTCCTACAACTACATCAACTACATTCCACATCTGTCGGCCAAGTGAGATTTTGAAAAACGGTTGGAATAACAAAGCTAGACCTCCATAAATTATCATTTCTGTTTGTCTGCCTTGTTGGTTTGCCTGATTAGCTAATATTGCAAATCCAATTAGTCCTGTAAATCTTACAAACTGATAAAACCCGTAAGGCATATCCGCTAAACATAGTAAAAATAAAATCGCCAAGATTATTTTTATTGCTTTATCCATATTCAATAGTATTTTATGTAATATAATTCTTTTCCGGGTTTGCCGAAACTCCAATACTTTCTGCCTTCTGTACTTACGCCAAAACGAAATTCTAAAAACCCAAAACTTGTTCCAACACTTTTTTTGGAAACCGTGGCTGTAAACGGGCCTATATTCTTTGATTTTCTAAAACGCCAAGCCATTATACTTTTTCAAACTCTTTAATGTCATTATTTATTTTAATAGTCAACTTCAAATTGTCTTTTGTTAATTCGGAAATTGAATTGTGTAGTTTGTTACCAAGTAGATCTATTTCAACTTCATATTTCATTGAATTATAGTTCAATTTGCCTTTATTTAACTGGTCATTTTCAAACTAAAGGAGCTTTTTATCTGTCAAAGAGCTTTTCTGAAAAAATACTTAATTTTATCAGGTGAGCCCTTTTGTCTCCAGAATGATTCTTCAATTTTAGGTTCGTCGATAACAACATTTGTAGGTATGGGATTTGCTTGATTATACATACCCTTAGCTTGCATCAATGCTTTTGCTTTTTCTTCTTGATATTAAGCATCAGCATGAATATTAGCAAGGTCTCTTTGGTAGTCTGCAAGTTTATTTAATAGCTCTTTATTGTTACGAAGTTCAACTTCCAATTTATCTTTTTCTGCATCCAGTCTGATATAACCACTTAATTTTACTGCATCATTTGCGAATCGAATATACTCATTTATTTCACGATTAAGCATATCTGTAACACTTCCCATTTTTAAACCAAGTGAAAATTTAATAACGTCTTAACTTTTGGGCCAGGTAATTACAATTCAACAAAAACATCATAATCATTCCTGCAATTGTGTTCAGGATCGTGACGATGCTTGCAACTGGGACAAAAAATATTTCGATCTCTTCGGAACTGTCCGCCGCACCCGCATGGTTGATCAAGTGCCATGCGGACAAGTTCGTGCTCAACTAGGTTGTCGTCGAAGTAACTATCAGAAATGGGCTCTGAACCATAAGTAAGTGTGCCGCATGATTGGCATTGGTACTGGTGATGGTGCACCGCATGGGTATCTAAACGAATGCGCAGATAACCGCTAAAGACGGTTTCGACTTCACAGTTCGAGCAGATTGCTTGGAGCGGTCGGTACGGACTCATGTCCTTGAGGAAGTACTTATTCATGGCTGCTACAAACTAATCCAAAGTGTTGCCCCAACGAATCATTACCCCAAAGGGCCCAAATACCTGGTTTAATTTCTTGGGCTTCGCGGTGAACACTACCCCCAGCCGATTCAATTCGCGATGATACTGAGCTCATGTCCTTCATTAGATTCAGGCTGTAGGATACGAGCGGGCGATCAGACTCAATAGGCTCACCCTGCTGGACGACTATCGCATTACGTGTTAGTGAATTTTGGATTCGGTAGGGCAGTGGTGATTCAATCACCTCAAAGACATCATAAAAGGGGATGTCCGAAAAAATGGCAGAAAAAAAGGCGTGATGCCTTCGTACATCCGTCGCCAAGAGGGTCCGTTCTTCAATAATCATTTAATGTGGTGTTTGAATTCCCCCAAGTGCATAACATGGGACGAAAGTGTTCAGTTATCAGCGGAAGCTTGACGATCCAAGTCTGCCGGTCATCTTTTGGATGGATAAATTTGAGTTCCCGGTTACGTGACGTAATGGTGAGATCTTCAGTCTCAGCATCAAACTGGAAGATCATGTCCAAGTCGTAGGTAAATGGCCATGATGTATTGATTTGAGGAAGGTGCTTCGAATAACTCTGAGCAGACTGCTCGTCCATATAAGATTCAATTCGAGACTGATACGCATATCTGAAGGCAGGTTCGCCAAAATCACAATAGTCAAGATCAAATAGGACGATGTTGGACTGGAAATTTCCTTGATTGCCAAAACCGAACTCGGACAAGAGAACGTTTCGATCCTTTAGCCTGACTAGCTCAAATTTTGGAAGCTTACCCCATTGGGATATAACTGGAATGTGCTTCTTGATTTTTTTTACCTCCCAAGCCGCTCCAACTTTAGTTCGTTCTAGGAGTACTAAAGCGGCATCTGGGCCACACATATGGCAGTCGCTTGTGTCTTCCGTTTGTGCAAGGACTACGACTCTGATTGAGTCCAAATAAAAAGACAATTCGTTCTCGACCCAATTTAAAGTATCGTTTTCATTTAACGAGATGAGCGCAGCATCAACGGCACCTTTCTCCTTTTGACTACATGCAGCCAATAGAGCGAGTGATAGTGAGAATAAAAGAGTTAGTTTATTCATTGGTTCAAGGGTGTTCTAAGTTCTGCGTTATCTCTTTCAATTGAAACAAACGTTAAAAACTTTTCGTGAACACCTACCCTATATTCCCCCCGTAATACGAAAACAATGAAAAGGATAATTTATGAATTTCGGTCCAATAAAAGATTATATAAGTTGGAGCAACTGACTACTTTTAAATTGTCATCCATTTGACATTTATTCAAGGTCTCATGGAAACCACTAGTACGAAAGATAGTCATAGATCTCCTTACTCGCTGCCTGAGTTAGCGTGAAGTGCATTCGAACGAAATTCTTACCCTTGTGGGGTGCGTCCTCAAATTGATCCACATGTGGCACCATGGTACCCATGTAGTAAAATCCGGGACCTTCTCCGGAATCCTTCGCGCAAAAGAGATGGAACTTTCCGTAGGTGTTCTCCTTAATCCAAGTGTGCACAGCCCCTCCCAGCTTTTGACCCGGTTTCGATGAATAGTCAAGCGTTGATGGAGATGTGAACCTGTCAATGATGTGGTCCCAATCCTCAGTCTTGTGCGTCTTCATGAAAATAGCCATTACCGGCCGCGTCTTGTCGTAGCGGTAGCCCCCAATGGACTGCTCATTCATCATTGTTTCAAAACCCAGAAGGAGCATTGCGTCGCGACGACTAAACTTTTTGTAAAGCGTTAGTCCATTGGGGCCAAACTTTTCGGATCCCAGAATACTTAAAACCGAGGCACACAAATCAACTAAGTGGGCGACCACTTGGCTCGACAACCCATCCCTGAGTCGAATTTGGTCACCACGAAGTTCCAAAATTGAATATTCCTTTGCCCGATTACGAAATTGAAATGGCACCACCGTGGGATCAAATTCTAACGTGAGGTTACGTAGGGCTGATACCATCGAGTCCAATTCCTCGTGCTCAGCTAAGTGAATCGCTAAATCATCGCGATACAGCCAACCCTTCTGATCAATGAGTTTTTGGAGAATGAGGAACTCTGTTTTTCGCTTAAACGAAAGCGTCTTCATGAGGATCTCAATGCATTCAAATTCAGACGAATGTATACCGTCAACTTCCTCAGGTGAAAGTTGCTTTAGTACCTCGAGGTATGACTTGAACGCGGGTGATTTACCGTCTTCATGAATGAAGTATGTTGTGGGATAACGTTTGTTGAGGCGGATGAAATCCATCATTTTTGGAGCACGCCCTAACTCATACTTCAAGAGTTCAAACTCCTCCTTCAAAAGTTTTTTTGAAGAAAGATTGGCATCACTGATTGCCTTGAAGATCCGTTCACGCGAAACCTCATCAAAACTGACGGTTGAGGCGCCAGGAATGAACATATTTTCACCCAAAATATTGCGACGCAACCCCTCTTTATCGTATCGATTGTCCCCATACAACGCAATGGGAATCATGAAGTTATTCAAGTAATTCCCAATAAAATCAATCACTGTTAAAAAGTCCTTTCCAGGAGCCTTTCGCAAGCCACGACCAAGCTGCTGCACGAACACAATTACGGACTCCGTCGGCCTGAGCATCACGACCTGGTTAATCTTTGGAATGTCAATTCCTTCATTAAAAATGTCGACCACCAAGAGGTAATCCAGTGAATCAAGGTCATCTGACTCCAAACGCTTAATTGCTGCTTCCCGAGCATCTTCAGAATCGTTTCCGGTTAACGCCAAACAGCGAACGCCTCGAGCATTAAGACTCAAGGACAAGGCCTTAGCCTCTTCTTGCCGCGAGCAAAACATCAATCCTCGAATTCGCGGTTGGTCTGCGCCGTACTTGGTGATTTGCTCGATGATGTGATCAACCCGACGTTCGTGTTCAAGCTCATTGAAACCATCAACTCTTCCGTACCCCTCGACCTCAATTCCTTCGATACCGAAGTAGTGAAACGTGCTTAGAATTTCAGCTTCTAATGCTTGCTTTAGACGTATTTCATAAGCAATGACGTGATTGAACTCGGCGAAGACATTGAAACCGTCTGAACGCTCTGGAGTGGCTGTCATTCCAAGCATGAATTTTGGCTTGAAGTGACGCATTACCTTCAGATGCTGAGCTGCACCGGACCGATGGGCCTCGTCAATTACTATGTAATCAAAATGCTCAGGATGAAACTGCTGCAGGTGATTATCTCGCGCCAAGGTTTGTACAGTTGAAAAGAGAAAATCCGCATCGCGATCGAATCGTCCTCCAGTAAATAGCCCCATTTTTAACGAGGTACCGTGGACGATTTCAAATGTCTCGAGTGCCCTTCGTGCTATGTTTTCGCGATGAACCACGAACAAAAACTTCTTTGCCTGAAAAGCATGAACATCAAATGCCGCAAGAAATGTCTTGCCAGTACCTGTTGCAGAAACCACTAGTGCCCGATCATGGCCCTCTAAGCGAACATCCTTCAACCTTTCTAATGCTTCCTTCTGCATTTGATTCGGCACTACACTTTGTCCAAGTGGCAATACTTCGCGTTGTGTCCTCGACACAAATTGCTTTTCCCACGCCAATTGATAGCGTTCCAAGAACTGAGGGGTTAACGCGTGAGAACGATTCCAGTCAAGGTCAAACTCGTAGTTCAGCTCCATAAAGAGTGAACTCTCCTCTTTCATGTGGAGCTCAACATTTAGTTCGCGATTCGTACTGAGTGCAGCCTCTGTGAGGTTAGAACTTCCCACGATGACGGCGTAACTCGATTCATGCTCAAACACAAATCCCTTCCAGTGGGCTCGCTCTACATCTTCAGTCATGAGCCGCACCTCAAGGTTGCTGAACTTCATCAACTTCTTCAGAGCCTCAGGCTGGGTAAATGTTTGATAGGTTGACAATAAGATCCTGCCTTTTGCCCCCTTAGCCTCAAGCGCAATTAATTCTGCAAGAATCGATTGCACTCCTCCACTGGTGGCGAATGCAACGCTCCAAAAGAATGATTTACAGTGTCTTAGTTCAAATTGAATGGCACTGAGTACTTTGAGATCTCTTTTTCGATCATTCGTAAGTACCCTGGACTTGTAGGATACCGAATGCTCATTTTTCTCAACAAAGGAATATTGAAGGCCTTGATTGAACGATGAATCAGACATTCTTAAGGGCTTTTACAATCGGTACATCTGCGGCCGCCCAATCTAAATCGATCATTTCATCTGCTGACAACCACATCCCGGCCTGATGCTCTGAAAGTTGATATTCGATACTCGCTGACTCACAAACAAATGTCTCCATGATGATCCGAAAGTCTGGATACACATGATCAACGGTAATCAAATAGCTCAAATTGATCGCTTCAAGCTCCAATTCTTCCTTAAGTTCTCGTTTTAACGCAGCTTCAGAGCTCTCACCTTCTTCTAGTTTGCCTCCCGGAAACTCCCATTTCTCGCTGATGTACGGAAACTTGTGTGGTCCACGTTGAACACAAAGAAATTTGGATCCATTGCGAACAACGCCTGCTACCACCTTTATCGTTTTCATGAAATCACTCAATTATTCCTTTGTACATATTTTTAAGAAAATCATGTTCAGTATCCCAAACATAAATTCAACCTTACATTAAATTAATTCCGCTATAATATCTCGGCCTAAATAGCCGATGATACTCCTCGCCTTGGATTGTTTTCGGAATGAACTTCCCCTTTTCGAGGACTAGGTATCCTCCCGGGTAGCTTTGTAGCGCATTCACATTGTAGTAGCGATCTTGGAATTGTTGGCTATGATTGTCTTCGTATTTACGCCCTTCATGTACAATCACTTGGTCTCCACTGTATACCTGAATGAAGCGATTCGTTATCCGTCCGTCGCCATATCTATCGCCGTATTGCAAGCTTTGAGTCCAAATATGAAAAGGACTCTCGAAGACCAGGCCGAGTTCACAATATTGGAAATCACCCTCGGATTTACCGTAGTAAGCAAACTTCGAAGGGTCTGATTTGAAAAGCTCATTGACCTCATTAGCCACGTTTTCTGGATTCCAACCTGGTGCAACCCGATCGAGCCATGCCCAACTAATTCCGCGACTACTGCAAAGCACCGCATCAAATTGATATGCGACACTAAATCGGTCACTCCAGTACAGCAAATGCGCCTTTATCCCAGCGCCAAAAGAGCCATTAGGTTGGTCTTCACTCAAGTACTTATACTCATTTTGACCAAGCAGCAGCACCACTTTGTCGGGGTATTCATCCTTGAAGTTTACTAAATCAATGAAATTAAACGTAACCGCTTCGGTGTCCAATGGGCGACCAGTAAATGGATCAAAGTAGTTTCCGAAGAACACAAACTTGTCGGCATCCTTATTCTCTTGAACCACGTCAATCCAAACATCTCGGCCGCGGATATCACCGATAAATACGACCTTAATCTTGGTGTTCACTTGTGATTTCTCTGGCAAATCCAAAAACATACTCTAATGTAAGTAAACCACGTTTGGAAACACCTTAGGCACGTCGACCCAGAAGTGCCCTTCGATGTTTTTATAGGTAAGGTAGTCGAATTCACCAATTTGGGTTGGGACACCCACACCCTCTAATATTCCCTTTTGATAACGAGGAGCCATGTCTTCCACGCTCTCAAAGTAGATTCCGATTCCAAGGCTTTGAGGAAAACGAATATCAATCGGGTAAGGTGTACTGTCATTTCGATAAAAAGGCTTTGGGATTTACAGCACTTCATAATCCATACCGCCGCCAGATCCTTTAACCCAGATTCTTCGAACAATCACTTTGGCATCATTGAAGTACCAAGCCCATACCCGCACCGAGGAATCGACATCTCGTTCAAAAGAGACCATACTATCGACGCTCGTATAGAAATCTACTTTTTTGCAGCGGTACACGGTGTCCAAAACTGCTTCATACCGCTCTGAACTACGTTCAAGTAATTCAATGACTCCGTCTGGAACAGGTGTAAACTTGTCGTTAAGGCCGAACGTGCTCTGCCCCATCATAGAGTTTAATGATGCCGCGAGAAATAGAATGAATGTGACGCCTTTCATGGTTTGGTTTGGTTTCCGTTAAACTGCGAT
>Ga0194116_10003339_pt1 | contig 19439 bp, 14 predicted proteins | sample TA2MahsurfametaG_4_FD_148617 | JGI IMG/M metagenome (GOLD analysis project Ga0194116, IMG submission 148617) | Freshwater microbial communities from Lake Tanganyika, Tanzania - TA2015008 Mahale S9 surface | ecosystem: Environmental > Aquatic > Freshwater > Lake | place: Tanzania: Lake...
TCATACGTAAAGTGAACGGCTCCATCAAATACGTAGTCGGATATATGATTCCATAAATATACTATGCTGCTTGGAGTATTGCCAGTTTTTATATCTTTAACCTCGACCTTAAAAGGTTTAATGTAGATATACAATGGTTTTTCTGGTTCAACTATATCTTGATTTAAAAATGGATTAAGCGGAATTGGATTGCCATTAACGTGTTTTATCGGAATACCATTTGCTTTTACTGCGTAAGAAACCCTAATCAAATCTGAGTCCTGCGGAAGATCTTTTGTAAGATCAACTGCTCCAGTATCGCAATTAATATTTCTTATAAATTTAGAATCTAAAATTTCCCACTCATCAGCGTCTGATTGTCTTGTTTCTATAAACAAATATTGTTTTAAAACACCAAGTTTATTTGCAGACGGCTCAATATAGGATGCAATCGGCACTTGTGATAATTGAATTTTTCTTGATGAGAGAAAAGTAGGATACTCATTCAAGACATCTACGTAGGGTCTACCCAATATCTGAGACCACAAAACATTTGATGCGTCTAGGGTTGAATAGGTAGCTCTTAAGGTTTTGCCATTATAGTTTTTCAGCCAGTTAACGGATCCATATTCTGGATCAATATAAAACTCTTTTGTAAATGAACCAGAAGTCACATATAGTGGCCATTGATCTAACTGTGAAAGATTCGGCGGAATTGAAGACAGCGATATTCTAGAGGACGGAATGTATGAAACGTGATAAATTGGACACGCTATTTTTACCGGAGCTATAGGTGGAGTTATTGTTCCAGTATTTTTAACACCAAGAAAATCAGAATCTCCTATATTGCCGTCTGCATCTACGGCGAGTACGGCGATGTACACGTTTTCTGGACCCCTTGAAATGTAGTCAACGTAATAAAGAGTTGTTCCTATAAATTCCTTTTTTGATCTATCGTAGAATCCATACAGCAAACCGGCATCGTTTAAATTTATTATTTCATTTGTAAGAACAAAAGCTCCATAATCAATATTAAACTCTGTATTCCCAGAATTATTGCTCACAAAAGATTGAAGACTAATCCCATACGGTTTCCCAACCTTATCGGCCTGTGTACTTGGTTGACACAACAGCATAAGTCCATCTAGAACAGTAATTGCGTTTTTGCTTTTTGGAACTAGTGATCCATCTGCTTTTAGTAGCCAATAATCTTTTACCTCAGAAATAGAACTTTTTATTATATTTGAATTTTCATAATTTAAAGATGATGTTTCAAAAAATAATTTGTTTCCAACAGTGTTTACAACTACTGAACCAGAATTAACTGGGTTTCTGGTTGCAGATACAACATTGGACACAGATAGGCTAGAGGCCTGTACTTCTATCGTTTTAGAAGATGTAAGATCTATGGTTATAGATTCGTCTTTATAATTTGGCGTTGCTCCAGCTGTCGCGTCTGCAAAAGCGGTAAACGGTGGTTTGTAATTGGTAGAACTAAAATCGATTTTTGTAGTTTTTAAATCTAAAGTAGCAGTTCCGGAAAAATTTGGATATGTTATGGACAATGGTTCTGTGGTAAATTTCACGGACTTGATTCCACTTAGGTCAATTTCTGCCGTTTTATTCGCGGATATGTTATCAACTTTTCCAGAAATCTTATACTTAATAGTTGCTGGTTTTGTAATGGTAGTTGGAACATAACCGGTAACTTCATCCGTATATTCTTGAACCCACTTAGTTGTTGCATCTCCCTCTTTAAGTTTGTAGCTAATAACAAAGGTTATTTTATCTATTGCATAACCCTCAGTTTTCCCAAATACACCATCCAACAAACTACCTTTTAATTTTATTGAAAAAACTCCAGATTCAGCTAAGGTTTTATTAACAGGTACTCCATGAAATACTGTGAAATAATCTGTTTTACTTTGAAAAAGTAAAGATTTTGAATAATTAGCTGTTTGAGTCTTTATGTCGAATGCATAGCCCTTAACTTCTTGTATACTTATCCCCTTGTAGGAAGGGGCGCCTTTAAATGAGCCAGGATATACATTGATGCTTTCTATTTTAACGTCTTTTACAGATGAACTTCTATACTTTGCTGGAACGGCTACATAAATAGTATCTGAAATTGGATCACCCAAAGTGTTTCCTGTATAGCCTATCTTTTGAAAATGAAGATCGGTGTTTTTTAGTTCCCATATTTCGACAGTGGTAGCGGCGTTTTCTATAAACTTTACACAGTTTTTGTTATTGCCGGTTTAAAATGCGAGTTTTGACCGATTGGTATCTGGCATTGTCTGTCTGAAACATTTTTTTCCAAACTTCTCTTGCAAAAAGAGATTTTGTTTCGCTATCAACAATGCCGTCCTTGACCCTTGCATTGTATACTTGCTGAAATTTTAATACCGCGTCGGCGGTTGCGTTATCGTATACGCTGGTCAACGGACAATCGACTAAGGAAGAGTTTGATAATTTAGCTTCTCTTAAAGTTATTTGTATATAGGCGATATATTCGGGGAGCATTCCCACTTGACCAACTTTGTAGTTTTTAAAAGTATTACCATTATTAAGGTCTCTTGTGTACACATAGTGGCGCGTACCATTTATTCGATATTTTCCGTTTAGCCTGTCGTCGTTGGCTGCGTAAACTTCGGTTTGAGATGTATCTGGTTGAATGTCTCTGTCGGTTCTTGTTTCAGACCATTTTTCTGGTTGGTCTGGTACGTTTTGTCCGTTGTCCAGGAATTTCTTTTGGAGCTACTCTGAAAAACTCTTGTCTAGTTAAAGTGGCATTATATGTTGCATTTACCTCCACAGACCAATCTGCGCTAAACATGGTCGGAGACTCTGACGATTGAACATAGGAATTAAAAATAGAAAACTTAAATCCATAAGACTGATATATATTTCTTGGAGAAATTTTTGAAGACAAATTATCCTGTGTTACCAAAGAACTCTTATATGCTCTTTCTCTAAGAACATAAGCACCAAAACCACCCGGAACAGAAAACGAAGCTGACGGAGCATTTGTGTACGCGTACAGAGGTGACTGTATGGATTCTTGATTTACTTTAAATAGACTATAAGATGTTGGTATTTCTGGTACAGTTTCTATAATTCTGTTTGCATTAGAGATAATGACATCTGGGTTGGTAACTTCAATATAAAATTCAATGTTTGAAGTATCTATTTCTTGAAGCGCTATTGAATACTGATCAGATAAATAATCATAAATAGATTTTCTATAAAATTCAAGAATTGATTGATTTAATCCAGATATATTTTTAGCATAATTTAATTTATTGTCCGAATCTTTTATCAAATTATATTCTGTTGTTTTTTCATTATCTAAAAGAACGTTTTGATTCATAACGTAAGAACTAGACCATTTTGAAACATGATAATAACACGATGCTCTTAAATCTTTAATTTTTGCGGAAAATATTCTAGAAGTAAGAGCTACGGAAACTGCGTTGTACAAAAGCTTAAACGGTCCGCTCAGTAGACGCTACTGGACTAAAGGGTATTTGATCAATTGACGCTGGAGCGGAATTTTGATTGGCGAAATCAAAAATGCTAGACGGCTGATAAATGTCATTACAGTACTTAAGTAGTGTGCATGTAGTTGCCAATATATTTCCCCTAAGAAGTGCGTCAGCTGTGTTGATGTAACCCTGTCCAACAAAAATTGGTTTACCTCTAGAATTTTTTAATACAACATTTGACTCAGAATAAGATCCAGTAAATTCTTTTGCCTTTTTATTTGTCGTAATTCCCAAAGCCAAAGAGCCAATATTGCTTCTTCCAAAAATTGAATATACATCGTAATTTGTTGAGTCTATGGTTACAGTCTCAAAAACGGAAGGATTTATTGGCCAAGCGTTGTTCTTTTTTTCATCCAGGAAAACATTATTAGTATTATAACTCCACGTATCAAGATCATAAGAATCGCTTGAAGCGGTTAATGATGAATCAATACTCTCAGCTCCGCTAGAATTAGACATGTCTAAAACAATAGTGCCCTGAGTATTTTCAACAAAATACTTTATTTTTTGCCCTTGCTCTTGAGTGATAGGCGATATTGGAGACCATGCTAAGATATCAAAAGAAGACAGTTGTTCATTTGTAACTGTGTCAATTGATATTAGCCAGTGTACGGCTAGATTCTTGGGAACTGTGCTATTTGGATTGACATAAGAGTATTTTGAAAGGTTGTAAGGAGATTGTTGAAGTCTGTAAAAAACATAAGGGTTTGCAGAACCGTAATTTCCAGAAGTTGTCATTTCTGAAAGCTGAGAAGACGTACACAGTACTGCACAATTGACAACTTTTTGTTTTATATTTGATTCTAAATCAATTTCTTCATCCCCATTTACTGAAGAAACATCTACTTGTCTAAGTATTTTTGCTACCAATCTCCAATTAAAGGTTTCATACGTTCTGCTGTCTGATATTGCTTTTTTGGGTACAACTATTTCAAAACCATCCGCTGAAGAATTGTTGTTAATAATATTGTTTTTAAAGGTTATTGATTTTTTGGAGAAGATTTTTTTACTTCTCATTGAGTTGTCAACCGCAATCGATTCTTCTGAGATTTGATTAAAAGAGTTGACTGTATTTATATTTTCTTTATACTGTGGCACGACAGAAGAGACTGAATCGGTAGAAGACAAATTAACTTTATCATAAACTAATTGTAGATTTTTTGGATGAGGATCCGAAAAGAGTACAACAACTTTGTAGGGGCGATTTGATCTTTCTTCATATATACTGTTATCAATTTGATCCAATAATATTCTATATTTTTTACTGCCACTATTTTTATCTACGTATTCTTGACCATTTTCATCTATAACTTTTATAGATTTAGGAATTTTATTTTCTTCTATAAAAGAATCTAAATCATCTATCAAAAAGAAATCCACCGGAAGCATTGTGTAGTATCTTGATATGTAGTAAGAATGTACAAACATTTTATTTTTTATTTCTTGATGTACGTATCTTTTATCTAAAGTCTCTTCATCTAAGAATAAATCAGATACACTGACATCGTCGCAATCAAAGATTGTATTTGCATTATCGTCCTCAAGCACGCCAAGTTCATTTGCAAATGCTAATTTATTTTTTAAATTAAATGAACTAGAATTTATTTCTGTAGCATACGAGTTTTCTGGGGTAAAGCCGGATAAATCTGTAATTGAAAGATTATTTGCCGGACTAATTGCTTTAGACGAAAACCAAGCTAGCCCAACAGACTCATCATCTTTTGGCAGATTGTTAATTTTTTTAAATTTAATATCTGAATCTGAATTTAATGGTTTAAACATTTTTTAATAATCCTTTTTTAAATTAATATATTCAGATATAAAGTACGGAGTTGAACCCAAGAACCCTGCCTGATATTGTTCGTATCTAGGTATGGGCAGCCAGGCTGGCGGAGTCCACCTTGGGGTAGCCCCAGAAGAGGTTACCAATTGCTCATTATAGTAACTGGTTATAAACCTAGGAGTTGAGTATGTTTCTAGTGATTCTGTATTATTAAAATTAATAACATCAACTGCTTTTAGGTCTGGCACATAATTTAAATCAATATTATCATAAGACTCATACCAGTACGCTATATCGCCAGCGGTCGGGGTAGCGTCGCTTGAATAAGATGGTTTAAAGTCCGACTCTGCCACGATGTACCAATATCCAGGAGTAGACCTAGTCTGACTAACGATAGGACCTATGGAGAATCTGCCATTGCCATCTGTTGTAACTATTCCTGAATAACCAGAAAAATCACTCGCAGAGGAATATACTTGAGTTTTAAGCGCGTTGTGAGGCGACCTTCCCTTTCTCCAGTAAATAATTGTGTTATTGCTAGGGGTGTTGTTTTTTGTGGCAATTCCATCAATAAATATTGAAGAAATACCGTCTGCTTTAATCATTGAGGGATCCGCGGCTATCGATATGTTGCAGTTTTCTTTGTAGCTAGAATGTATTTTGTACGCATAGTATCTATCAAATGACGAGTTGCTCGTTCCCGAACCCTTGACTCTTATGTAGTCAGTTATCATTCCCTGAACAGGCGTAGCGGCTGAATACGTTGCCCTTGCTATTGCGTAGCCTTCTGCGTTTGTTGTCACAATAGGAGGGGTTATCATTAGGTGGCTGCTAGACAATGTAAATTGTTGATCTGACTTTGGATTTTCGTTAATATCTAAAGCAAGTATAGATACAACTATAAAATCTTTTTTATCATCCATTAGATTATATGGAGATATCTTTACTCGCGCTGTTTCAAACGGATATTCTTTTGCGGAAGCGATTACGTAGCCTTTTTGAAGAAATGAAGAAGTTTCTCCAAATGTGATGTTAATCGGCGTACTTTGTTCATACTTTGATTTTTCGTAAGTAATCTCATAGAAGAGAGGGGTGCTTGGCGTAGCATCAAAAACTATTTTAGAATAATAAGATGTATCGTCCAATACGTTGTCTAGGTAATAGGAATTTTTAATTCTATAAGTAATTTGATAATTACGATTTTTATTAAATACGGGAGTTGCACTTGGTGCCGAAAGAACGTTTGAACTCGAAGCTAAATCTTCAAATAATGTTTCTCCAGTAAGGCCATCAACAATAGTTGCATCGTATATATCAAAGTAGGACAGATAGAAAGAGTCATCAAAAGAAGGTTTAATAAATTCTTTATTGTAGAAACCAAATTGTCTTGGTGTTGCAAAATCCTCAAAGGCCGTTTCCACGTAATTAGCGTACGGGGTCGACTCTCCCTGCCTGTGTACATTAACGTGTATTGGAGCACCAGCCTCTGGAACTGAAGAAAGTGTTATTTCTTTTAGTTTACCGGTAAACACTTCTTTTTGCGGCTTTGCGTAAACGTAGTATTCTTTTTTGCCTATATGTAGCCAACCCGTGTTAATTCGAGCTTCTATTTTTTCGTCATACAATCTACCGCGCGCAATAAAATTACTGAATACAGTAGTGTTTCTGGCTAAATCGTATGTTTCTTTTACTGAATTAGCTGGATATGTTATTTTCTTTGAAGTGTATAAATCATTATTAATTATAGAATTAATAGTGTCAAACTTTAACGTATAATTCTTATTTAAAAATGGATTAACTATTTTTTGATCAGACCATATTAATACATCAACATCAGTTGGATCTACTATAGATATACTTTCAAAATAATATTTAAATTTAGAAGATCCAGAAATTCCAAAGGTTTCTCTGGTTATTTCTGGAACAATAATTGTGTCTGCATTTTTGCTTGGAACAAATTCACCATTTTGTTTTTTATATCCAACATATCCATACTCATCAATATATCCAGTTATGGGAGTAGACAGCGCCTCAAACGGCATCCAGTTAATAACTTTTCTTGGAAAGATTTCTCCATCAACAAGCTTTAGGACAATTGAAGTTGGCGTTGAAGAATAGGGGTACGAAATCTTTGAAAAATATTGATTAGCCGTCGCTGAACCGCCAACAGTATTAACTTGAATATTTGGAGAAGACGGCACATAAATACTGTAATCTAAAATTGGATCGTAAGTTACTCCGCCATATCCCGAATAGATCGAGGAATCGGTTGTATACCCAATCACTGCAGAGTCACTTGGTTTAATGTTTTCAATACGAATAAAACCCGGAGTTGCACCAGGTGGATAGACAATATTGTTTGCGATAGAATCTTTATCTATTACATATTCAACAGCAGGTGTAGCCGCTGCCGAATTAATCTTAATCGTTCTAGTATTTTTGGGAGTTTGTTTTGTTTTTGTTTTTAATGACCATAGCTTAGATGCCGCCTGTAGGGATATTGAAGGACTTAATCCTGGAGTGGCAGATATTGACGGAGTAGATGAACCGTATATAAGCGTATTGCCTGGATTGTGAGAAAATCTAGTGATAAAGTTATCAGATTGCGGCGGAGTAGCGTATTGAGTTCCGTTCCATAATCCCAATTTAAGAACAATATTTTTTATATAATTAAAATGTATTTTATTTATTTGAACTTTATTTGAAAGATTATTTGAATCTTTTAATTCATTATAATATTCTTTAAGTGTATTTTTTTCTTTTACTTCTAGATAATTAGATGTAAATCCTTCTGTATCAAATATTTCATAAGATTTAAAATCTAGTATTGATGTATTTGTTCCGCTCGGCAGTTGGATTATTTTTAGGATAAATTGTTATTGGAGCAGAGAATATAATTGGAGTTGCATAATTGCCGTGAGGTGTCGCATGAAATTCTAACGTGTAGTTAACGGTTGCAGCCGGATTATCATACTCTTTAATAGTGTAATCAGAATAGTATTCAAATCCAGCATCAACGGGGAAATAACCAGGAGTAGATCCAGCTGATAATTTCCCCCTAGCTATTAATTGTGTTTCAAAATATACAGGAGCTGCATCTGTTTGTCGTATTGATAAGGCTAAATCGTCTTGATCACCAATGCCAGGTTGATAATATGGAATTTGAATATCTGAATCATAATACCTTGCAGACAATCTGCTAACGCCATCATTGTTTAATCCCGCGTAATCCCACAATGCATTGTCAAAGGTGAAATATCCCCAGTTGTTAGGATATTTAATATTTAGCTCTTCAACTAATTTTTCAAAATATTTTGTTTGATTGCGGTCGGCGGTGAAGTACGGAGTAGACCCGGTTATATCAGACATCTCTAAAATTTCTGGTGTTGCGCCAGCGTACTCAGAACTGGGCTGAACTCCATAAGCTTTCCAAATATTTAATTCCCTTCTAAGAGTACGCTTAAAGGATTCAATGTCAACGCCTATCGGGTTCTTAAAGGCATCTAATATTCTTTCCCTAAAAGAAATATTGTCCTCTAGGTGAAGACGACTTACTCCAACCCTTAAACCAAGCTCATCAAACCAGTTAAATACCTGAACCGGCAGTTGCGCCAAATTTGTTAAACCTGAGTTTTCATTTTTTGATTGTAGTAAATAAAATTTTTGTAGAGTAAGTATTTCTCTATTTATTGGATTGTGATAAAAAACATAATCAGTTTGTTTAGAGTTAAGAAAATCTGAAATATTATCAATTCTTGCCAATTCAATACCGTTAGCTAATATTTTGTGGAATGTAGCATTTACGTTATTGGATGAATACATCCACGCTATTTGATTTGTATCTGCTCTATCAATAAAAGAATTAATATTTAGTATATCCAATTGTCTATCAAACTTATCTAGATGCTCTCCAACAACTGCGTTAATATATTTTCCGGCTGTTGTTTTAGGAACATATAAGTTTGGAGTTGCCTGCTCTAGCGCGTCTGAATAAAACGCCATCCAAGATGGAAATCTTTTTAAGATATTTTTTACACTTTGAGAAATAACTGGATTTACTGGATCTGCTATTGCAACTTCTACAATAAGAATAAACGACAATACACTAAGATCTGATACTTCAGTATCTATTTCTATTTCGAATTTAGCATATCTCTTCGTGTTTTTTAGCAGAAGCAAGGAAGCTAGTGCATCAGACTGAACGGTCGACGATAGAAAATAGGGTCCGACTTAGAGAATCTGACTCATAAATATTTAAAGTAAAAGTAATATTTTCAATACTATTTAAAGAGGAAGAAAATGCTCCTTTAAAAGTTCTGATATCTATTCTTGATGAGGTATCAACAAATCTTAAAGTTTTTGCGGAAAAAGAATCCGCGGTAAAAATTGGAGTAGAGGATGAATCTGGATCGAAGATAACATTTGTGTCCTGAGAAGAATCAGAGCTAAATACATAGTATTCGATTACATTCGGGTCATCCACTATTTCGCCGGTAATCGGTAACCTTAACCGCTCCATCTATTGTTGGAGTTGCATCGGATAAAACTTTTGTTCCAGTAAAAGTATAGTCATCAACAGAATTTAATCCGTATGGCGACCTTGTATAGCAGTAGTTTTTATAATACTTATTTGCATAGAGGTCAATACCCTGCGTACTCCAAATCTTTCCATTTTTAGAAAAATCAGAAGTAACAAAACTAAGTAAATAAGTTTTCATTTATACTCCTATACGGCATCTAGCCATATGCTATATTCAGAAGTAACTCCGTGCTCTGGATGAATAAACATTAGATGCTGACAAGGTCTGCTCATTGAAGAAAAATACTCTTGAGCGTACGTGTTGCTGCTTTCTGGAGACCCAGAAACCCTTAGTATGCTACTGCCAATTGTCATTTTAAACTGTTGATGATAATGACCCATAAACACATCATTAAAGTGCTCCGGTATTGCTCCATCCTTCCAGCCCATAACCTTTTTGTAATACCCGTAGTACTGAGCTGGCGATGGAAGTTGATCTCCGTGTATAAGAAGACTTGAGTAATCACCAATATTGTCTATTGCATACCAATTTCTTTCGCCTCTTCCATCTGGAATATTAAAAGTAATTCTGTCTTCTTTAATAAATATTAACTCTAATATCTTATACAAAAGTCTATCCATATTGGTTTCTGGATCGTGAACCTTTCTTAGCTTTCCGCCGACGGCTCCATGATTTCCAATGATTCCAATAACATGTACTTTTTTAAAATTTTCTAAAGCTGTTGTTAAAAATTTTGATAGTATTCTAGGACCATTAATACCAACCTGTCTATATAGGCCAGAATCAATGAGATGACTTTGACCGGCAAATATCTCTTCACCCTCAACTATATCACCCAAGAGCCAAACATGCAGCTCGTCAACATTGTGGTGAAGTCGTTGTATTTCTGTAATTTCTAATAATTTTTCAGTATACAATTCTATTCTTTTTTCAAGTACTTCCGTACTGTAGCTTGCAGTTACTTTACCCATTTGCCAGTCAGCAAAAACGGCAACTGCTATTTCTGGGCTGGTTTGCCTGTTACCTTTTAGGGTTGGAGCTTTTATTTTTGGCAGTTCAAAATTAGAAAATGCATCAAATGCTGCTTGATAAACAGAAACTACAGCTTCATTTCTAACATTTTTATATTTTTCAGCCAACTTCGCTAAGCGTCTATTTTCTGACCTTAGAAATAAAGAGCTATCTTCTCCAGAGGGTTCAACAAAGGTAATCTCGTCTTCTTCGACAAATGAGTTGTTGTGTTCATTAACATCTATCTCTTCGTGAATAATTTGACCAGGAAAATCCTTATAACCCTCCGAAAGCATTCGCGCATGAGTCATATTTTTTGCTTTGATTATTTGTTTCTTTGTAACTACATAAGATTGTTCTGACATGTATCATCCTTTAATAAGTTGAACTACTACCCATTATAACAGAATAAACTGCCAATGATCCAGCTGTCATATATGATTTATCGTCTGACAGTCTGAAATCTTTATTGGCAATATTTTGATTGTCTACCCTAATTGACTTTACAGAAGCAGAAACTATGACCTCTGATGCATTTCTTGCCTGGCGCTCAAGTTCTGTTACGGATATAGAATCTCCAATTGACAAACTATTAACATATCTATTAATAAATATTCTTGCTTGATTTTCAACCGCCCTAGCTGTATCGCTTGTTGTGCCCTCCCTTAAGATTACAGACATGCTTACATCTACCGGTTTTCTTTCTGCAATTCTTACATTGAGATTAACGCCAACAGGCTTAATGGATCTAACTTGATCAATCACTAAATCGGACATTGTTGCTAATCCAGATCTTGTTTCTGGAACTATTATGATATCACAAGAACCTATTCCAAAAGAAGCTTCTCTAATTTTTGCGTCTTTCACGCCCTTGACTGCCAACGCAGCGAAGCGAATTGATTCGGCGGTTCCCGTACTAGAACCCCTAACGGCAGAAATAATTCTTCTTCTATAATTGTCATCAGACTCTGAATTCAAACTACTGTATACCTCTTTGGGGTTGTTGCAGAAAACAACCACTCCAGCTGGTGGAATAAAATTATGTTGTGTTAAAGTATTTCTTGCGGCAGTAATATTGTTATCTGGAAATTTTGCCTTAACTGCTCCATAAGCTCTCGTATTTCCGTTCGGAATAATTACATCTCCATTAAGCTCGTACATATATTGAGTAGACGAATAGCTGCTTACGTCATTAAAAACCAAAGTTCCAGATGGTATTACAATTGAGGTATTGTGTGTTTTACTTATAAAAAATTCTATGTTTGCAGTTGTCCTTTCTGGCACGAGCTCAGAAGAAACGGATCTTCTTGGCACATTATATAAAGCTCCTATCATATCTAAATTAATTCCATTTGCTGTAGATAGGTTTGATTGTTCAACGCTTATTTTTAGGGCGTTATATAAATCATATATTTCAGAATGTATTGCTTCTGCAAAAGCTCTTGCTATAGAACCGGGTGAAATAGACGCTATTCCAGCGTTTTTCTGCAGCCCATCCAAAGATGCCATCAGCATCTGCTCTTTTGTTTTCATATTCATCATTGGCATACTATGCTCCTAAATTCTGAGTTACAGACAAAACCACAGGTTGATAACTGGTGCCCGCTAAATATACATCAAATCGTATAGAATCTGCGCTTACCGGTACTGCTTCAATAGTAATTTGTTTATTTTTAAAAACTCCTTCTCTTTCTAAAGCTGCCCTTATAAGCCTCTTACCAAAATCTCCGGTTTGAGGCGTTTGGGGCATTCCGTAGAGCATTGATAGCTGAACGCCTAATTCTGGATATATAAAAAAATCACCAGGTTCAGTCATAAGTCTGATGTATACCTGTTGTATGTCTTTTGTTGCGTAGTCCTGAGCCATGGCTATATCCCCAGACCCGTTAATAACCAAATCGCCACTTAGATCAAGGTAAAAATCAGACATCGCTGCCCTCCAGTAATCTTGCTTGTGCTTGCCCCATAGTATATCCCGCCTGCTTCATTTTTAAAAGTGCCTCTATAGCGGCTTGTTTTGCCACTTTTATCGCATCTTTGTTTTTGTCCCAAAAAGAATTAGCTTCGGCGAGTTCTTGTGCGGTAAGGTTTTCATCTTTGGAAACTGGGGTTGGCTGCAGGTTTTCCTCCCATGGAAGTGTATTTGTAGCCGTTACGTATTCGTATTCACCCTGAATAGTAACTGTAGACTGAGCGTCTTCTTGGTCATATTGACTTATATTCTTTATATAATAATCAGCGTTTTTAAAACCAGGATTAAAATCCCTATTGTTTGATTGAGTAAAAGCTGGCTCCGTAAATACGGTAGCGGAACTATTAAACTCTTTAGAATTCCACTTTAATCCGTCTTCTTTGGAGTGAAATTTAATATTATCAGCAAAAATAGATACTGTTCTAGTTGAGCCATTTATAACTATGCCAACTCCTGGGGCAGCAAAAATCTCAATATCACCAGCATCAGTTATTCTTAAAAATCCAGAATTGTCTGGATGAGTAAGTCCAACCTCTCTAGACGAATAGGTTTTTCTTCTGTTAATTTCATCTGCCTCTGTGATTGTTTTCCCAACAGAAGATTCATAGCTTTTATCTGAGTTAATTTTTGCAGCCATAGTTACACCATAAATCTCGGTATTCCAGTATCAACAAACGTAGACGGCCCGTACTTACCGATGGACGAACCGTCATCTATAAAGCTAACTATATATGGAGATGTTTCTGCGTCATCCCTAAAACCAATAACACATCGAGATCCGGTAGTTGGAGCCACCATTTGCACACCCTGAATTGATGGACATGGTATGGCTTGATACATGTTTCCGAGCGGTATTAGCAAATTTGTCATCCATAATAACCATAACTGTATTAGTAATTTTATCATATGACATCACAGTTCCAAATCTCGTCTTTGCTTGCTGTAGACGTTGACTGTCCAGATGTGCATTTAGTCTTTCGTCAAATTTTGGATAGTATTTCATTGTCCAATCCTCCCTACACTGCCCATACGCTAGAACATCCAACGTACGTATATTTGCTTCCTGGAAAACCGCTAAATGTTATAGCTCTTGGAGATGGTCTTTCAGTCGGGCTACTGTGCTGATCTACATATTCTCCACCGCCTACAGATACGCCTACGTGACCATAATTTTCGTCTCCTCCGCTCCAGAATACAAGATATCCAACCGGAGGATTTTTACCCTTATCGGAGTCTGCAGCAAACCAGTGAGTATTTTCTGTACCGCCCTTAATATTTTCCCAATGTTCACCAGCGGAATCAAACTGTCGAAGAGTTTTTGTTGGCACTGTTTGTTTAATTGCTTCTCCAAAATTTTGTTCATTCCATTCCAATTTTTGCAAATCTGTTTCTGGAGTTCCGAAAAGACCTATCGCTGCTGATAAAACTCTTGCAAATCTGTCACACTGGAAATTGCCGTTGAGATCTTTTCTGTAGGTGTTCACCCAACCCTGCGTTTTGTATGCCCTTAGCCAATCAGCGGCGCTTTTAACTTCAGTCTTATTAAATGCCGGCTCCTTATCATCATTTTCTGCTCCAGTGGAGGACTCTGTGGAACCATTACCGTAAGTAATTGGCTTACTCTTTGACTCATCTTTAAGAGTTCCATTTTTGGGTTTATCATAAAACACTTCGCCACTCATCCAATTTTCTATATAGTTGGTGGTTTTAGGATTAAATTTAGGGAGATTATTTCTAACCCAACTCGTAAGAGTATCTATTGATTTTCCGCTTGTTAGATAAACATCTACTGCGTCTTGGAATCTTACCTGGAATATAAAACCTACATCTGATCTATTCGAGTAATCGCCCCAGTGAAGAAATCCATTTGATTGAGTTATTTTAGATGTGATTTTAAAATCACTTCTGCCCCACTTGTTTATTAACATCCACACTTGATTGATGGGATACCACAATCTATCATCGGTATCTGCTTTTCCGTTGTTTTGAAGCTCAATCATTTTCTTTGCTATTGCATTAGGGTCCCATCCGGCTGTTTTGCCAGGAACATAAGCGAGTTCCGCTGCGGATACCATCTGTGGATTGATCGTTGTTCCATCGTAGTATATTGGAACAGAATTAGAAGTGTTTCTTGATTTGCTTATTAAAGAAATTAAATTAAATTGAAACATTCCTACTGAATAATCACCGGTATAACCATCTGCATTCTCGCCACATTTGCCATTAAAGGAGCCTGGATTACCGACACTCTCTCTTGCCGCAACAGCGCACATTACAGCTGCCACTTCTTCACTAAAAGGACCTTCTTGTGATAATATTATAAATAACTCAGTCAACGAAATGCTTGCGCTAGCTGATTTGTAATTTTGTTTTGATTTTTCTCTAGCTTCATTAATGTCTTCTTCGGTATTAACAGGAACGCCTGAGTCATCCGAAGATTGTGACTTTCCTGCAGATTCAAAACCCGGAGACCCTATATACTGTCCAGCCCTACTGTGACTAAAACTTATGTGTATATTATTTTTGTGCTCAGGTGCAGATTCAAAGTTAACATATTTTAAATTTGGATACATTGTTTTCAAAGGAGTGCTCTCACTATCAAATCCTTCCATCACACCAAGATCTTTTGCCACATCTGGTGACATAACAATTAAATCAGGTATTAGCTGCATGGGCATTGAATTAAGTCTTGAAAGAACATAGTTTAAGGACGCGGCGTAGTGTTCTTTTGATTTATCAAAGTTTCTAAAAGAACCTATTTCATCTATGTCAAAAGCCCTACCAAAAACATGATCAGATATTGCGTTTGTGTTATTGGGATCTACGCCTTTAGATGGATCAACGCTTCTTGTTGTTTCATCACTTTCGGATAATATAGCTCTGGCTAATCCAAATCTACCTTTTATTTGGACTCCTCTTGTTGGGTCTGTTAACATCAGTAAGCATTCGATGAGTGCGGCGCATACATACGCCCTTTTTGAACTAGCTTCAATTAAGTCTTTAGTTATTTCTGAAGTTTGAGACGAATCTGGAAAATAGGAATTGGTTTGAGAAAATTTGTAAGAAGATAAAGAATTCGGAATATCAAATTGAAAACCCACAGCAAGAGCAGTATCTGGTATTCTTTTGTTAAGTTCTCTTCCTCTTTCTAGGTATATTGAAGATTCTTCTGCAGAAAGTTCATCAGCTATTGCGATTGGACGAGCACCAAGTGATGGAGCACCTTCTTGTTTTAATTGATAAGAAACCTGATTGTGTTTATAAATAGTTCCATTAGACTCACCAACATAAGAAACAGATTTATTATTAGCCGCATCTCCTATTAGTTTTTGCAGAAGCGGGTTTGAAGTTCTTGATGGAGCAAGTCCAGTGCCAATCAAAGATTGAGACACAGTTTTCATATAAGCCGCTGATCCCGTTAGGGTCTCTACTTCTCCGGCGTTGCCCTGATAGTCTGGATTTGGAACGGTAAAAGCTTCAGATTTTGCTCCTGCAGCCAGTATTCCATGCAAGGAGGATTGAACAAATCTATTATTTAGATCCATCAAAGTTGCAGGATTTCTTGTGAGCGCCCCACCAGCCATCATATCTATAACATCTCTAGATGTCAATGTCTGATTAACATATTTTTCTTTTGAAGCCGAAGTAGTTAAACTATTACTTCCACCAGGGTTGTATCCTTCTGCCAATTTTGCGGTAAAGGATTGGGAGTTGTTAAAGTCGTCTAAATTTAAACCAAAATCATCGCTCATGTTTAAGGCCTCTGCGAAACGTATTGTGCATTGGGTATTTGCTCATCTAACCCTATTTCTGCTGGCCTACTTCTCAGTAGATCAACAGTGTAAACTTGTGCCAGATTATTGCCAACAAGCTCCCAATTAAGTGTAGCTGCAATACCATCATCATAGTACTCGTCCCAGGCTACATAAGGCCATTCTGAAGCTTTTGAATAAAGTGTTTCCAATATTTTAAAATGCACAAATGTGTTAAAGGCATTAATTTTATTATTTTCAAGGCTGATCAAAGGATCAGTTGATCCTGTAATTTCAAAATATTCTTTTATTTTAGATTTAAAAATAGATGAATATATTTCTTCAAACTTTATGCTAAATATAGACTCATCAAATATTTGTTCTTTAAATTTTTGTTTCAATGTTTCTAAACTAGAATTAGGATTATCAACAAACAATCCTCTAATACGTAAAATCAAATCTTGAATATCTGTATCAATCATTCTGTAAAAGACAGTGCCTAAGGCTTTTTCTTTTTCTGAATCTCCGTAATATTTTCCCTTTAAATAGCTACGAGGAGCATTTAACTTAGAACCCGGCTGTAAGTCGTCTTCTGTGTACATGGCAACAGCTGAAGCGTCGTTGGGCGATATTCTAACAACGAAAGGAGTTTCTGATAATTTTTCATAAACAAATAATGATGTTTTTCCTCCAGGAGAATCTACGTTAATTCCTTGAACTGGATTAGCTGAAGCAGATGTGTTCACAAAGCCTTGAAACACTCCCATTGTAGAAGCAATAATTCCCTCTAGGCGAACCTTAAATGGTGGCGATTGAGGATTCAATAAGTCTATTACTTCAATTTCATCTCCATCTATTACTTTATTTAATTTACACAAAACTTTAAAGAATTGATTAAATCCTGCTTTATCTGGACCAGTTCCGGAATATTTTAGAACTTCCGCATTTACTAGCGCATTTTCTAGACTTACGTGTCTAACCAAGTCTGTTATTTGTTTTTCTTTCCAGCCTAAGTTTTTCAATATATCGTCATATCTTATATACGAATGTCCGTCTACGGTTCTAACCTTGCTACGTACACCCAATATTCCCGGCAGCAGTCTTTTTGTATGATATCTACCAACTACCATTCCTTGATTAATTGCTAACCCTGCATCCATCGGTTGCCCGTTTCTATTTAGGTAAGAAATATAACATCCGTGTTGATCAAGAACGTTATCTCTTACCCACTTCCAGCCCTTCCACATAAGGTCGGTACCTATCGCTGCTGTTATACCCGCTCCAACTGGACCACCAACCAAGAAGCCCACAGCGGCGGTTCCAAGAGTTGTAGCTGCATACATTGCAGCGATACCGCTTAGGCTTATTTTTGCATCTGCGTTTGCCTTGACTTGCTGTTCTACTTGACTCTTTGCATCAAAAAGTCCTTCAGCGGTAAAGTTGGCCATAATGTCTTTCGTAAGAGCAGCAGAGCCGTGCGTAAACTGAACACCACCCAACATTTGAGCTCTAATTGATTGAGCCAATCCATCAACAGAAATGTTGCCGTTTGACAGAATCCCCGTGCTGCCAGCTTGAACCGAGTTCAATATTGATCGAGTATCGTTTCTAATATTTTGAACAGAAAACCACGAATGCATCCAAGAAGACATAAACCATCTAGCTGGATCATTCACGGAAACAAGGGCATTGGGGGTTATGGAAGTAACAAATCCCATGTTTGGAGTAAAATGATGAATCACTTGCTCTACTTCAAATATTCCGTACATTCTTTCATAAACATCCGCTAAGTAAACGAGATCATGTGGTCTTATGTCTGGACTTCCCAAAACAATTAATTCACCAGAATATATATCTTTTAGAGATTCTCTTAAGTGTGCCAAAGCCACACGTCTTGCCATAAGCTCATCTGGGGCGCCTTGTGAAGTTTTTATCGCGCTTCTAGAGAATTCGATTGGATTAACAATTGGATGTATTAATCCGGTTAATCCAGAACCAAATAAATTGTCAAAATATAAACCTGTTTCAACAGTTTTTTCCACTTGCCTTTCAGACGGAATGCTTTTATCTAAAGCAACTGTTACTGGATATTTTCCATCAGAAACTGCAGTCACCGACGTCGCAACATTTGTTGTTGTTTCTTTAATATTATTATTTAATATAGTAGAAAAAGAACTTAGCGCATGCATTCTCTGAAACGGTTCTCTAACTTCTACTACTGGCTCTCCATACTCTCTTGTAAATGGGTTGTCAACAGCTCTAAGAATTGAACCAGGTCTTCCCATTGAATAGTAAATTGAATCATTCAAAGCTTTGTTCAAGATGTTTGCCTGTTTTGCAAAGTTATCTATTTCAGATAATTGATATCCCATCTGCATCATAGATATTCTAAACATATTCATTAATCCACTTAGACCATCGCTCAACGCCGTAAACAGAGGTCCTATATTTGAATCCCAAAAACTGTCAATATTGTGAGCTAAGACTCCAACAAAGTTTGTTGCGCTATTTCCCTCCCCCTTGTTGTCTGCCAATAGTTTCAAAAATCTCTTTTTATCGGAGGAATAATTTTGATTAGGATCTATAAACGCAGCAAATATTTTATCTACTGCTTGAAAATCCCATTCATCTCCCCACGATCCAAATCCAATACCTATTTTTCTAGATGGCTTTAGAACCAACCAAGCTCTTGCATATGCGTCTTGCCACATTGCTTGCCTAAATAATCCCACAATGAGAAGAAATACTTGTTTTGCGCTTAATGTTTTATTTTGTGTTCTATTAAAAATATCAGAAACCTTGACCAATCCACCACCTAATGTCTGACCGATAATTAGACTGACGTTACTGGCGTTT
>Ga0194116_10003343_pt1 | contig 19426 bp, 12 predicted proteins | sample TA2MahsurfametaG_4_FD_148617 | JGI IMG/M metagenome (GOLD analysis project Ga0194116, IMG submission 148617) | Freshwater microbial communities from Lake Tanganyika, Tanzania - TA2015008 Mahale S9 surface | ecosystem: Environmental > Aquatic > Freshwater > Lake | place: Tanzania: Lake...
TCATGTGTTAATAGATTTAAAGCAATAAAAATTTTAACAATTTAATTTGGGAGTTCCATTTTCCTGTAACTAAGATTTAATTAAACATATCACAAATGATAAAAATTTATTATTTATTTTAATAATTGGCTTATATTAAAAATTAGAAATTCAAAGTTCCCAAAACACTTTATAAAAATTAAACTTATGAACAAAAAATTAACTATAAGAGAACTCCGAGAAGATAGATTTATTTCAAGTAATTATAATTTGAAAGGAGAAATTTCAGAGAAATTTGAAATGAAAGATAATGATGAAAATAATACAAATTCCCATTTGCTTGAAACCCCTAAAAAAATTAAAATAGTGAAATCAGAGATAAAAACATCACCTTGCCAAGCGAAGATAACAATGAATACTTATTTGAATTTATTAAAAAATCAAATTTTTGAAAAAGAGGAAAAACCCAAAGAAACGCAAATTCCTAAATTTCTAGGAAAAAAACGTATAAAAAATTTGGATAACCGTCAAAAATCAAATTTGGCTGAACAAATAAAGTATGTTTCAGCAAATATTAATGATATATCCAAGAATCTAAATGTTAAAAAAATAAATTTTGATAAAACTGGAATAAATTTTTCAGAAAAAAATCTTTGTAAAAAGCCAAATTTAGATACATATAACAAAGATGGCAAAATTTTTTTTGAAGGAAACTATAAATATACAGTAGATAAGAAAAAAGGTTTTCATAAAATAATTTCTCCTTATAAATCAGATGATTTAACAAAATGTCAATTTGATCAAAATAAAAATTCTGATTTATTTGGCAATAAATATCAAATAAAAAACAACAGTTTTATTAATAATGAAAATATAGAGAATGTTCATCCAAATAATAATAATAAAGATAAATTCGATTTGATTTTATCTATTCCATATGAAAATACTTTTAAAGATAATTTTTATTTTTTGTATAATGAATATGATAAAAAAAATAGCAACTTAATTGAATATAATATTTCACATTCAGACTCTAAACGATTCTTTCATCAAAGTAATTCAAATATTTTAATTCCTTTAGAAGAAACAAAAAATTTGCTTTTAACAAATAATTCAATTCTTAATTCGAATGGTGAAAACAATATATCCAACATTTATAAAAAATTAAAAAATAGCAATGATGTAAATAATATAAATAACAATTTACATTTGACTACATTTAACTCAATTTTTCAAAAACTTCATACAAAATCCAAATTCTTGTTTTCTCATTCAAATATTTTAAAAAGTGGATATAAATTTTCTGACCTTATTAATATAGATAATATTCCATCTCTAAATTGTGAAAGTAAAACATTTATTTCAAAGTTACGTAAAAAAATACCCCAAATCCCTTTTAAAATTCTCGATGCTCCAGGACTCGAAGATGATTTTTACCAAAATTTGCTTGAATGGTCACCTAAAAATCTATTGGCAATAGGAATAAATGATAAAATTTACATTTGGGATATAATAAAAAATTTTGGAACAAGCACAATCAACTTGGCTGAAAATGAATTTTCTAAATTAAACATAATTGAAAATTTTAATTGCATTATTAATCAAGTCTCTCATATAGAAAATGAAGCTAATGAAACGGAAATAAATTCAGTAAGTGCAATTAATTGGATTAATGGAGGAGAGGACTTGGTAATTGGGCTGAAAACAGGAACAGTTTTAATATATGATATAAATTCAAGCAAATTAAAAAACGCTTATTTCACTCATTCTAAAAGAATAGGAATGTTTAGTGCTTTTCCCAGTAACAATAGTATATTTAGCTGCGGATCTCATGATTGTAAAATTTCCCATTTTGATATTCGAATGAAAGTTCCAATTCGGACATTGAAATATCACAAGGAAGAACTTTGCGGTTTAAAGTGGTCAAATGATGGCTTTATGCTTGCCAGTGGAGGTAATGATAATAAGCTTGTTTTTTGGAATGCATTTGAAGAAAAACCAATACAAGCATTTAATAATGCACATAATTCAGCTGTTAGAGCTTTGGCTTGGTCTCAGAGAAAATTCGGAATTTTGGCTTCTGGTGGAGGTGCATATGATAAAAAAATTAAAATTTGGGACTCAAAGACCCTTAAAATAAAAAATGAAGCAGAAACAAACTCACAAGTTTGTAATATAATATTTTCAAAAAATTCTAATCAATTTGTGTCTTCACATGGATTTAAAGATAATGTTATTTATGTTTGGAACGAAAATGAAATGGATATTGTAACAGGGCTCAAAGGACATAAACAAAGAGTAATTTATTTGACACAGAGTCCTGATGGTGAATGCATAGCTTCTGGTGCTGGAGATGAAACTATTAGATTTTGGAGAGTTTTTGGTTTTGATAAATATGAAAATGATGATGAGGTAGATAAAGATTTTATTTATGGAAAAAAAAATTATACTGAAGAAAGGTTTACGAATTTTGATATGATAAATAAAGGAAAAGGTATAAGAAGTAAAAGTAGTTCTAAAATAGGATATGGAAATAGAAATAAAGATGAAAATAATTTGTTAAAGCTTGATAAAATCCGCTAAAAAATTATATTTTTATTTATTGTATTATTTACAAGTAGAAATGTATTCTTATATAAAACCAATTAATCGAAGAAATTTTAAAATATTTTTAAATTTTCGCAGTTTGTTTGAATGTTTCAGAAATTTTTTGATTAGGAATTTTTCATAAATTATATTCAGATTTTTTTGTAAGGATAATATTGGTATATTCATTTTATATTTATCAGTGTAATTATTTATGATTTCTTTATAATTCATAATTTATGTATAAAATGAAAATTTAATTAATGATTTTAAAAGTTTTTAAAGTTATTATAGTTGGATTAATCAAAAATCCTTTTTTTAAAAAAATATCAACTTTGAATAATCAATAAGATAATTTCTCTGAAAATTTAATTTTAAATTTATTTAATATTAAAATTTTTTATGATTAAATTTATTTTCACTTTCTTTAAAATATTAAACTTTATTTTCGGGAAATTTTCAATTTTAATTGTTTTAAACGCTTAATCTCTTAAATTTTAATTTATTATCTAAAAGGAGTGAAAATAATTTGGACTACTGTTTAATTAAGGAATAAACAAATATTTCTAAGTCTCAAACAATAAAATAATTATTGGAATTTTATTTCTAAAAATAACCCGGAAAATTTACATTTAAAAATTTATAAGGTATTTTTATTGATTGGAATATTTTGGACAATATAATATAAAATAATATTTTTAAAAAAATAAAAATTATGAATAATGCTTTTATATTATTCGAAATTGGTTATTTTATTAGAGATCATGAAATTTTTTGATAAATTTTTTTTTTTAATAGAAAAATTATATATTTGATTGAATGTTTATACAAATTCTCAATTTATAAAAATTTTCTTCTTGAACAATTGACAATTTATTCATAAAATATTTGAATTTATTAAATTAAAGTTATAAAAAAAATTGTAAAAAATGGAAATTAGAGCTACAGATATGGATGAGAAATCAGACATGAAAAGAGATGCGATTGAAAAAGTAAATACCATATATTAACAAAATAAAGGCAACCGAATTTTTAAGTTCTACAGATATACATGAAGAAGAAGTTTCAAAAAGATTAAAAGAATATTTCGATTGTCATTATTCTCCAAATTGGCATTGTATTATAGGTAAACTTGTATCGTTGAAATATTTTATATTAATTTTACTTAGGAAAAAATTTCTATTCAAGTTTTTCTTCAGAATCAAAAACTTTCATTTTCTTTTATGTTGGTCAAATAGCTGTATTGCTATATAAATTAGGATAGAATTTTTAAATGATAAAAATCTAAATTTTATAATTATAATTTTTTTTGTTTGGTTTATTTATCTATTGAGCTTAATAGAAAAGTAATTAATTTAAGAAAAAATAATTTTAAAATGTTTATTTATACAAGGAAATTACAAAAAAAATATTTTAATTGATAAAGTATTATTTTTGGAATTTTATTCCTAAATTTTTTATTCTAACTATATTTAATTCATGCTAAATAAAAGAGATTAGCTGCAGAATTATATAAAAAAAAATTAGGACAAATTTTTTAAAATGATTTAATGAGATTATTTAATATTTGTTCTTATTATCAAAATAATGTTTTAAAACAAAACTAATCAAAAATTAAAAATAAACTAATTTTTTAATTATAATCGTTGGAAAAAAAATTAAAATTAAAAATATAATCAATAAAAAATATAATATTTCAATAGAATCATTATAAATATGTTAAGTATTGCAGAAAAGATTAAATTGAAACTTCAAGACTTAGAGCAATATAATGTAGATGAAGTAGAAGAAAAAAGCGATAACAATATTGATTCAGAGGATGATTCAAAAAGTGATATAGAAGTTGTGAATGAAGAGAAATTTAGAAGGAAAAGTATGGATGTTCCTGAACCAAAACAAGAATTTTTACAGAATTATTTAATTGAAAAAAAAATTGAAATTCATGAAAATTCTCAAAGTTGTAAAAATTTAGAAATAGAAAATAAAAATGATATATCAATTAAAATAATTTCAGAAAAAGATATAAATTACAAAATTAATGAATGCGTTTATAATAAATTGAATAGAAATAACATGATTTCAACTATCAAAAATTCAAATAATAAAATAAAACAAAATAAAAAAGTTAGTTTCCCAACCACTAGTAATAAGAATTATCCTGTAAATTTCCAAACAAATTATAGCACTGATCATACACAGAGTATTGATGGTAATGCAAAGCATTATAACTTTAATTATGTTGAATTAGGAAATACTAATGAGGATAATTTTTATTATGATGAAAATTTCTTAAATTCTGAAAATAATAATAACATCAATTACACAAAACTTCAATATAAAAATGATATTAATCCTTCGATTGAAAATCCATCTATTCATAATAACCTTGTTAAAGATTATAATAAAGCATTTACTCTAGCGCCCAATTTTCATTCTGAAGATTCAGATGAATGTAATGATGAAAATGTTAAAGAATATTTTAATGTAATCAACTTGGATGATAGAGAAAAGTTAGATTATAGGAAAATAAATGAGAAAAATATTAATAATTTTGAATATAATAAAGTTATGATAGAATCAACAAAAAAGGATAAAAAAATTTCTTGGAAATTTACAACATTTATTTATTTTTTGGAAGAATTGTTATATTGCATTATGATGGTGTTTTTACTTATTCTTAATCCTTTAATAATATTAATATTAAAGCTTATCGATTTTATAAAAGAAAAATTGAAAAATTACAATGAAAATAAAAATCTGAAGCAAGCAGAGTCCAATAATGAACAATTTGATTATCAAATTGGAAAAAGTCATTTACTCTATTGTGGAGACATTGATGAAATTGAATATGATAATATAGAAAATTTAAACAATTTCAATAGAATTTTAGGCTATTATGAAAGATATGACAATTTCTTTTTTAATAATTGTGAATATAGGAGATATAGAAAGATCATTAAAATAAGTTTTATTGTTTTCTCTTTGTTTTTTGATTTTATTATTCTAACAAACATTGAAGATAAAAACTTTAAACTTCTTATGTTTTTCATCAATAATTTATATCTTCTTTATCATACCCTAGATTTTTACAATGAAAAATTATTCGGTAATTATGAAAATTTTAATTTGTATGCAGATTAAATAAATATCTTCAAAGATTATTTTAAAAAGTAATTGGGATAATGAAAATTTATTGAGATAGTATGAATAAGAAAGGATAAAATTGTAAATTCTTTATCTCTAACTTTGAATAAGAACATTATTAATACAAATATTTTTAAAATATAAAACTTGAAGTTTTTCAATTATTTAACAATAAAATAAAAATTTTTGTATATTATATCATTTATAGTAGAAGTGTTATAAGTAATAAAAACAAATATGTATAATAAGATAAAAAATGAATAAATATTTTATGAAATAAATTTTCAAATATAATTTTTAAAAAATAATCTTTTTTTAATTTTTTAAATTTATATATATTGATACTAATTACTTTATAGTACAATTTCAATTATTTTGAAAGTCCATTAAAAGTAGTTATTAGTGAAATTCTTTTTGTATTGATAGTAAAAAATTACATGAATTTTACAATTAATGATCCAATTCAAATAGATATAAATAATTTTAAAATTATTCAAACTTATCGGTTATTAGCACTGGTTCCCAATCATTTATCTTAATATTATTAGATCTTAGAACAGGCTCGTATTTTTTATTAGAAAGTGTTCCTTTCTGAAATACAAACATCATATACAAATAAATTATATCCCATTGATCTTTTACACTGGGATTATCTGTGTCTTTAAGCATTTTATTCAGCATGTTTTTATAAAATTTATTTGAAGAATTTTCCAAATAAAATTCATGAAAGTTTTTCCTATCTACTAAATGTAAATCAAATTCTTTACAAACTTCAACTAATTTTTCAAATATTATTAGATATTCTCCAACAAAGCTGAATTTCCCGTTTTCGTCTCTCTTATCGATTGAATCCTCCAGAAAGAAACCATACCTTATTCCAAAAGACTTATCTATTGGAAATCTTTTCTGAGAAAACTTAACAGCATAATATTGATTACCAAAAGTAAATTTTTCATTTTTATATAAATTCCTTTTATCTTTTTTGGACTCTCGTAATTTTTTCACTAAAACATTTGAATCAATAATAGTTCCCACAAAAAATCCTCCATTATTGAGCCTTTGAACAACATTTGTTAAAAATGTTCTTAATCGCATTTCAGACTCAAAATGATAATGTAAAGCAAATTGGCAAGAAACGAAATCAAACTTAATTTCGGGTGGGATACGTAGCATAAGATTGTTATTAGGATTTGAAAGATCTTCACAGATAAAATAACATTTACATTTTAAATCTTTAAATTTTTCGTTTTTCAATTTTTCAAATCTATCTATAGCGTTTTTCAAGCTTTCTTCAGCTAAATCTGATCCAACATAAATTCTAACCTTTGATCGAAAGTATTTTTCAAGATCTCCTCCTCTACCACAACAAAGATCTAAAATACTTAAATGTTCTCCGCTTCTTTCTGTAAGTTTGAAAGTATATTTGTTAATCATAGTAGCTTTTACCCAATTATTAAAGGAACGTAGAAATAAAACTCTGCTTGCTTTTCTACCTTCATTTCCTGGATCTAAAATAAACTGCTTATAAAATTGATCATGTTTAATGATATTGCCACCCTTATTTGAACCTGGTTCATAATCAGTAAACAAGTCAATATTATTATAAATTTTATTTTGATCAAATTGATTTGATTCATTTAAAGATAAATTTAAATTATTTTCTTTTGAAGCGATGAAATCAGTATGACCCGGTTTTTCATTATTGAAGAAGATTTCTTTTTCTTCATCGTTTAAATCAGAATCTGAATCTTCTAAGCTCGAATTATCAATGTTTTTATCAAAAAAATTTTTCGTCTTATTTTCTTTTTTGTGGTCCATTTTTTCTTAAATATAAATACATTAATTTTAGAAGGCTCCTTATTAAAAGAAATCAAAATTAAATCCAAAAAAAGGGATTAATTATTCTTCCAATTTTTTATTTCATTTTATATAAAACTAAAATAAATTTCCACTAAGAGTAAGATTTTTAAAGCAAATTGTTAATATTCTTTTTAAATATAAATATTGTTTGAATAAAATCCTTTTTTACTATCTTCCTTTTCGCTCGATCAAGTTAAATTTTTAAAAATTTTCTTATAAATTTTAATTTTAAAAAAATTTATTTTTAAATGAAAGCTTTTAATCAAACAATTTTTTCAAAATGCTTTCCGACAAAAGTTTTTAAAAAATCATTAAATTTATTCAAAAATCAGAATAGAACCTTTATCATAAATAATAGAATATCATATAATTCAAATATTTTATTAGTAAAAAACCAAAGATTCTGTTTTGCTGAAAATAATAATAATGATGAAGATACTCATTCAGATTTCAAACCCAAATCAAAAGTTGAAATCACAGATGACAATGTTATGCAAATGATTGATGACTGGATTAAAAATAATGATGTTGTGCTTTTTATGAAAGGAACAAGAGAGATGCCAAGATGTGGATTTTCCAATTATGCAATCCAAATTATTAAATTTTATAATATTAAGGAAGTCAAAATTATTAATATTTTGGAAAATCCAATTGTTCGAGAAGCTGTTAAAAAATATTCTAATTGGCCAACTTATCCTCAATTATATGTTAAAGGAAACTTAATAGGTAATTTAAATTTTTCAATCTATAATTAATTTATTTTATTGATGGTAAATTTAATATTTTAATTTTCAATTTTATAAAACATTTTTAAAATTTGTCTATAGGAGGATGTGATATAATGAGAGAAATGCACGAAAATGGTTCATTTAAAGAAATGGTAGAAAGGGAAAAAATCGGTGCAAATATTGTTGATGTATGAAATAAAAATAATAATAAATTTAGATATCACTAAAATTTTAAATTTTTTGTTATTAATTTTTTATTAATAAAAAATATCTTCAACAATATCTAATTTTAACATTTTTGTTAATAATTAAAATTTTAATCAAATTTTTTATGTGTTTTTATTTTACTAAAAAGAATTTTATACCTTATCCCGAGATAATTGATTTAAATAAAACTAAAAAAATCATTTATTAATAAAATATTTATTTCAAATTTATTATATACGGAATTGGCATCAATCAAAAATAATTTTTAATTTTCTATTTTCTCTTCTAAATAAGAACCATACCCCTTCAATATAAAATCAATAGTATTTCCTGTTGATGAAGTAATTTTATAACGGCATTTATAAAATATATTTTTCTTTGGCTAAGATTTTAAGTCAAATTTAAAAAAAAATTAAAAGATATAAACATACAAAGATACCTCTAAAGATTTGTATTTAAATTTAAAAAAAAAAAGGAAAAAAATTATTACTTTAAACATTATGTCAATTCTAATTGGTAAATACTTTTTATTCTGCTCATTTTTGACTTGAGGTAATGCAGGGCCAAGAGGAATATTCATAAGCATAATTGATGGTCCGTGTATTTCTCCACTGGTAATATTAAACAAAAACATATCAGGATCATCACACATAGAAATGTCTTCTTTTTCATCAATTGTTGTTGTTCCATATCCATAGTATTTTTTTGGTTTATATTTAAGGTAATTAACTTTCCAATCAGAAAGTACATCAGTTAAATTTTTCAAATATATAGATGCTTTTTTGGAAGATTCACAATTAACAGATCCAAAATCTATAAAATTTGGTCCTTCAATAGCATCATTTCCTGTTGTAGATAAAGCAAGCCTTGGTCTTTTCAAAACAGTTGTTAATAAATATTCTTTAAAGTCTCCATTTTCAAATATCACTGTTAGTTTTCCATGTTTTTCATTCACCAAATTAATGGGCCAATCTTCTAAATTTTTTGGATCTGGAATAAAAGTTTTAATTTCGACTTTTAAATTTGATTTTGGAATTATATTAAATGTTTTTCCATCTCCCCCAACGGAAGCTTCTAAAGGTTCAGTATTTATTATTTTATAAGCGCCCTCTAATTGCATTCGTATAATTAAATTAATTTTTTCTTGATTAATTAATACAATAGAGCGTTTCATTTTTGGATTAATTCCATAAGAATGTAGATAAAACCTGTATCTGTAGTTTCCTTCAAAATCAATCTAAATTACATTATTTTATTATTAAATTTTAAGAATATTCTTAAAGAATATTTTTAAAATTAATCTCTTTGAAATAAGTGAGAATTAAAGATTAAAACATCATTAAAATACTTTTTATGTAAAAATATTATTATAATAAAATAAAGCATTTAATAAATTTTCTAAATGCATAAAAATTTTTTACTTTCTTGTCAACAACGAGATTCGGCTTGACACCATAGGCATCAACTTTTAATGCAAGCTCTGATAATTTAACATTTAGAGTTTTTGAATCATCCAAAAATTTAGGATAAGCAACAAGTAATGAAGATCTAATACCAGCTATATCTGTACTAAAGCTTACATTCAAATCTTGAGTACCTTTCGGTTGAATCAAAACATTTCTAGGGGCAATTTTGAAATAATTGAAATCTTCAACTTCTTTTGGCTCATAAGCATTATAATTTAAGCTAAATTCCTCTTTATTTTTATTCTGAGAAATTTTCACTTTAAAAATATCTCCTTTAGGATTTATGATTTCATCATAGTCAAAAATTTTCCAATCCAAAGAAATCAAATTAGCCCCAGTATTAATAACTTTGAAGCTCTTAATTATTGAATTTACATTAGTTGTTACATGACCCATTTTTAAAATAGGTGGAGATTGAGTATAATCAATTCCTGGTTGAAACGGTGCTAGTTGGAGAGGATTTCCCCTAATTTTTAAAGACATTGAGAATCGTCTTTCAGGTAAACCTTTGACATTAGCAATTAATTCATCTTCGAAATCTCCTACACATTCATTGTAAATTGTTAAAGAAATTAATTGTTCTGTATATGGATCTAATCTACCATGCTTTGGCTCTATAATTACTGCTACTCCTTTTTTACTTGATAAATAAAGAACACTATCTTTTTCTAGATGACGCATTTTGGTAAATTCATTACCTTTTACAGAAGTAAAGTTAATGCTTTCATGATAGTCTGATAACAAAGGATGTCCAATATGGGGATTTTTCTTCGATGTTGTGCCAAAGAAATTTTTTCTATTTAAGGTTTGGGTTTCACGAGAATTCATTTCATTATTTGAATTTTGATTATATAGAGTACTAGTTAAATTATTATTGCCATTGCTGTTATGATTTTGATTTGAATAATTATTATTAAAATTTTGAGTATGAATTGAATTCATAGATACTGAGTTCATTGTTGAGTGGTATTTTGTTGCATTTGCTTCGAGTAAATGAGGATATTTACTCATATTATATCTTAAATCTTTTTCAACTCCTGGATTAAAGTTTTTAGATTCCAAAGAAAAATGTGTTGCTATTCCGCTTAAATTTTTTATAATGAATTTTATTGAATGGGTTTTGTTTACTTTTAGATTTTTAAAATCTAAGGAATTAAGAGTTTTATCAGTTACTAAATTATTATCTAAAAAGGCCAATTTTTTGTTTTCTTTCAGATTCATTGTCCTCTTTATCATAGAATTTCCTGTTAAAGAAGAATTCATAGTAATAGATTCAAATTTGCTCATATTAAATTGTTGAAATGTTTCATCTGTCAATTCGTATAATATATCTAGTCCTGTAACAACTCCCTTAAAATTAATTCCCAAAGGTATGTCCAATTCTTTTATTTTGCAGAAGTAAATTTCATCCAAAGTTTTTACTAAATTTAAACAGTATAAAATTAAAATTTCAGAGGGAATTTAAAATTATTTTTTATTTTTTCCTTATTTTAAGAATTTTATATTTTTTTTTAGAAAAACGAAATAAATAATTTCAAAATTTTTAATTACTTAAATAAAACAACATTTTATAAGTAATTTCAACTGATGATTTTAGTTGAATAGTTCCCTTTTTTGGAGAAAATTCAATATATTTATCATCTTCGATGTTTTTATTTTCCCATTCAAAATTAACAGGTAAATTTGAAGGGTTTATTATTTTGATACTATTATTGTCATAAGTTACTGGCACACTCACATATATGGATTTAGGATTTATAAATGTTTTATCTAAATATGCAAAGGCTTCTTGACAATCTGCATGCCAATTTACAAATATAGAATCAGAATGCATTACCATTACTTCAATTTGGTCATGTTTAAATTTGGGATAGGCTGATACAAAACTTACCTATTTTTTTTGAATTAAAATTATTTATGAGATGAAAAAAAGTGTAAATATATTTACAATTATCTCTTGTTCTTGATTTGGGGATATTGACCCAAATATAGGAGAAAATTTAATTTCATAATTATCTATTATTTCAATATCAATATCTCTAAGATGAAAATTTTCAAATTCTTTAAGGGATTCAATTCTTTTTCTAAATTTGGATTCATGTATAATTCCTTCACATTCGCTAACATAATCACTATCGATATAGTTTTCAAAATTAACATTTTTAAATCTAGTCTCTTTAATTAAATATCTTGCATTAGTTCTTGATATATTTTTTATTTTTATTTTTGCTGTTCGGATTTCATTTATAGGAAAAAGTCCAAAATCTATGCAAGGTGTATCCACAATTATTTTAGGACCTATAACAGCTGCTTTAAAATCAATACTAAAAGGGATTCCATCATCTGGATTTACGATTATAGAAGATTTAAATAATCCTAATTTATTAGGTAAAAAAGAAATATTAATTTTTAAAACTTCATCTTTTTTAATAATTAAATCTATATTCTCTTCTACTTCGAATTCTTCAATATTTGTAATAAAATTATTTTGATTTTGCAAATTTAATAATTTATTTGTTGAGTTAGTATTTGTTATGTTTTTCCCAGTGGAAGTTACACCGTTAGGTGACTTTGGGACATTTGTTCTTGTTATTGATTTATTTTGAAAAGAAGATTCGTCAACCACTAAACTATTTTGAAGATTCAAATTATTTAAAGCATTATTAATATTATTTGAAATATTATTTACTAGTACATTATTTTTTTTTATAGAAAAAGACTCTTTTTTGCTTTCATTTGAATTAGGTAAATCAATTAAATTTGCTTTCTCTTTATGATTAGATGCAGCAGAGTTTATGCTGATTCTGTCAATATGTTTTATAGGATTTTGTTTAATTTTTTTACCTTCTAAAGAAGAATCATAAGATTTATCTCGTTTTGAAATTCTACTATTCCCTAAATTATTATTCGTTGTTGGATTATTATTAGATGTTAAATAATTATCGTCTGATTGAATTATTCTGCTATTCGATTTACTAAGAGCATTATTATTTAAATTATTTGCATTATAAATCTTTTTATTGCTATTAAATTTAGAATTTTTAATTTTATTTGTCCATTTATTTTTTGGGATTTTTATAACCTCATTATTTTTAAACAAAAAGTTCTTATTTACAAAGAACTTAAGATAATTAACTTCCTCTTGTAGATTATTCGTTACTTTATCTAGATTTAAATAATTATCAAAAGCAAGATTTTGATGTAAATTTAATTCATTATTTGATTTAACATTTAATTGGTTACTATAATTATTATTTTTGTTGTTATTATTCGTAAGATTATTATTTGAATGTAATTCATTATCTGAAAATATATCTAAATTCGCATTATTTTGATTATTAAAATCCTTTGTAATTCTATTAAATACTTTTTCGAAATTTTCTTCATTTGGTTTTCTAAGTTTGAAAATGCAATTTGTTCTAAAATGATCTGTTATCGTTGATCCTGGATCACTCCATTTGAAAAAATTGTTCACATTTAAAACTGGATCTGTATCTGCTAGAATAGTTTTGCGTTTTATACTCTGAATAATTTTTGATATTTTAAATTTGATCTTTCCTGATTTGGGATTATATAAGGAAAAATTTCTGACGATTTTTTCACCTATATAAACAATTCCAAAATCTATTATTTTTGAAGAAACATCTAAATAAGATTGTTTTCCTTTACCTCTTAAATTAAAAGAAAATATTGGATAAGATGGGTATGGGGAATTTAAAGCAAGTAAAAATGGTTCCCCTTTAGTAAAAGTGTTTCTCTTTAATACAAACCCATTTGAATTTTTACCTTCTTTAGTACTATTATTTCCTGAAGAATAATTTTTAGGATTTTCCTTTTTATTATAATTATTGGAAAAAATAACATCATTATTATAATTTTTTACTGCTTGAAATGGAACATCTTCAATTATCAAGTCTAGTTTTTGTTCATAATTTCTTGAATTTTTTGGCTGGAAAAACACTGTAAATATTATTTCTTGAAACGCTTCAAAAACGCCTTCTAGAGGTGTTATAGTAAAGTAATCTTCATCGTTTTCTAAAGAAAACTTTTTATTCTCATACATATCATATATTGACCAATGATAACGTAAAGGAACACTTGAAAGATTTTTTATTTCTATAGTTCTACTTGCAATAGTGAATGGATATGAATCTTCAAAATACAAATTTTCTAATCTTTCTATTGATTCATCAACTGCAACTCCATCAAGATTAAGTATCTTAAAATCAATACTAATACCTTCCCCAATAATTTTATGATTTAAATTAATTTTTGAATCACAGCAAATTAGCAGATCTTTTTCTATAATCCCTTCTGTTTTAGGATTAAAATTTACATAAACTTCCACTGACATTCCTTTGTATAAATAAAATTCTTTTGGAAATATTGAAAAAGGGCCAACTTGCAATACTTCGCTGTCTTGTTGATTATTTGAATTTATAATATTGTTGTTACCACTAGGTGATGAATGAAAAGCGGATATTTGCGAAAAATGATCTCCATAGGTATTATTTTGTAAATTCGTGTTTGTATGAACGACAGGGAAATTCGGATTAGAATTTGAATTCGAATGATTTGGAATTAGATGTCCTTGAATTAAATTTGCATTACCGGTATTATTCATCATATAAGAATGAGTATTATTAGGAATAATAAAATTTTGATTATTTATGTTTTGCATATTTTGAGTGTTATGTGGATTTAAAGTTATATTTTGTTGATTGTTGCTATTAAGATTAGTATTTGTTTGAATAATTTCTTCTTTTACATGAAATTTAAAATGTGCATCTCCTCCATTATTTTTACACCTAAAGACCATTGAAGTTTGATCACCTAAAAGGCATTTTCCACACATCATAGGATTATCCAAAGAGAGTGCTGGGGATTCCCTAATTGCTCTTAATGGAACTCTAAATGCAAAAGTTTCTGTAATTATTGAAATTTCGTCTTCAAAATTATCTAAAGAAGTGGCATTAAAAAGCACTTCAATTTTTGCATGCATTCCAGGTGCTATTAGACTTGTATCTTTTTTAGGATAAATAATTTTTTTTATTGAAAAGTTTTCTGTTGTTGGAGGAATATATTTAAAAGTCGTGAGAATTTGCTTTCTGTTTGTCAATTTTAAATCAATTTGATAAATACAATTTAATTGATAATCACGAAAAGTTACAATAATTGGTTCAACAACAAAAGGATTTTCATTATTTAATATATTAGTAAATAAAGCATTTGAATATAACATGAATTTTGAGTTGTTTCTAAAACGTGGATTTTTTACAAAGTTTTGTTTTCTATTCATATTTTTTAAAATTTTTCTATTAAGTTCTTTTTCTTCCTCTGTCATTTTGTGTTCTTTGCTTCTTTTAGGCTTTTCACCATCAACCAAATTTGTTTTAATTTCTATATTATTGTTTTTATTATAATTATTGTAATTTTGATTACTTAAAAATTCTGAATTCGTTGCTTCCATTTCTGATTTATTTGTTAGATCTGATATAACCATTATTGGTTTTTTTTTTTTCATTAACATTTTCTTGTAATCAATAAAATTTAAAATTTTAAATATTTTCGATAATCAAAGACTAAATTGTTTAAAGTAAAATTTTGAATCTCTTAAAAAAAGTTTAATTTATTTGTAATTGTGATTGTATACAAATTTTTAAAAACTCAAATATTCAGAAAATTTTTCATGGTAAATTTTCAATAATAATAAGTATCATTTCACGTTCATATATGAAAATATAAAATGATTAAAAATTTTCTTAATAATTTAACATAATAAATAAATTTTATATATTTATTTATTTAAGTTATTTTTTAAAATTTTTTTTAATACATTAAATAATTGAATAATCCCTTATTTTTCAATTTTGATCAATTCATCTTTAAATGAATTAAGCATAAATAAATCCATACTATCTCTAGCTTTATGAGTAGCAACAACTACTGCATCCTTTATTGAATTTTCTATAACATCCATTTTTTTTCTATTTTGAATAACATCTTTTTTAAATTCTATTTTTTTTTGATGTCTCAAAACATTCATACTTCTATCATTTATATTTTTTAAATTCTCAAATTTGCTCTTTTCTAAAATGGCTTTTTTCATCTCTAATTCGCTTGATCTATAGTGACCTTCTTTATTTTTAAAATCAAGATAATTAGTATTCATCATGTTATTTAGAGTTTCATTAAAAAAGTTATTATTTTCAAGATTCGAATTATTTATGTTTCCACTAACATTATTCATATTATTATAACTATTATCTATGAATTTGTTTGGTTCGCTTCTTCTTTTAAGCCAATATTCATTCTGGAAATTTTTTAAATCTTGAGAATAATTAGATTTATTTAAAAACGATGATTGATTTATTATATTCTGATTTTCTAATTCGCTATTTTCAATTATATTTTTCATATTTAAAATATTTCCTGCGTTTATAATTAAAGGAGAATTTTTCATTTGAAGGATCTTTTTATTTTCAAAATTATTAGCATCTACATTTTTTGTTTTGTTATTTTTTGGGTTATAAGACGTAATAATTTGGCTTTTTTCAAGGAAATTGTTTTCATTTTCTATAATATATCTGGTGGATGATTCATCTGGATGTTTATTTGTTTTATTCAAAGTTTCTTTTAAATCTTCATCTGCTTTTAATTCTTTATCAAATTTCGTAATATCTTCACGAAGAAATATCCTAGCTTCTGGTATAAATTTCCTGATGATTGGTTTTGTATTTTGATTTGAATCTTAATTTTTTAAGTTTTATTATTTATAGCTTTTTTTTAAATAAAAAATCTATTAGAAACAAATATATAAAAATAAAGAATTAATTAAGATTTATAAAATTTTACTTTCGAAAATTTTATATTCTCCATAAGTATTATCCATTGAGCCGTAATTGTTTATTTGATGAGAATTATTAAGGTATTTATTATTTAAACTTGTATTAAGATTATAATTTTTATTGTATAAATTGAAACTATTATTATTGAATTTGACTTTTGGATTTAAATTATTGTTATTAAAATATTTATCTTTTAAATAAATATCATTCACCATTTGTTTATCTCGATTATAATTGTCAAGTGTTTCATTAGAAAAGATATCAAATAATGAAATGCTTCCATTTTTTTTTTTTTCAACTTTTTTTAAAGATTTATTTTTCTCTATAATTTCCTTAGATTTTAAATTAATATAATTTGGAGGAACTATGTATTTTTTTTCAAATTCTGTTGTTCCTTTATCGGCATTTTCATTTAAAACTACAAACTCATCTTCAAATTTAGGTGATAATTTATTTGTTTTTTCCAAATTATCAACAAAAAATAATACCTTTTCCATATATAAACTATTTTTAGATATAACAACATTATTTTCTGTTCTTTTTCTCCGATTTTTTGGACTTGTACTATTTTTATTTCCAATTGTATCTTCTGTTAATTCGCTGATTTGGATCAATTTATTTGATGACTGAGAAATTTTTAACAATTTTGTAGGATCATTTTTAATTACTGAAATATTCAAACCTTGGTCTTTATTTCCTGCCTCCTTTAAAATTCTATTTTGAACGATTTTGCTTACATCACCTTTATTATCAATATTAAAATGAAAAATTTCTTTAAAATATAGAAGAAATTTCAGAAATATATTATTTATAAAAAATTTTTTTGTTACTTTTACTCAATTGCAAAAAACTTTGAGTTCCACTCTTACGCCTTTTAATATGAGAATTATCAAATCCGTTGTCAATACTACCTTTATTATCCTTGAAGTTTTTTATATACATATTATTTTCTTTAGTTTGCTGTTCAAAAGTATATTGCTTATCAGAAGCAAAGTCATTATAAAGAACTCCAGAATCACCATTATTTTCACCAATAAGACCAGCATTTATGCTACTGTAAATCTTAGAAGATATTTCTTCAGCATTTTTTTCAAATGATTGTTTTTTGGTCTTTCTAAAAATTTCCTTTTTGAAGTTTTTCTCTTCAATTTCAATCTTAGATATTTTTTGATTTTCAATTTTTTTTGTTGGACTTTTATCTGAATTAAAGTAGTTATCATAATTCTCTAAAAATTTTTTATTGTTTTTTACACTTGAAATAAAATTGATTGTAGGATCATTCTCTTTAAAATCTAAATTATTATTTTCTAAAATTTCATTGTTATCTTTTTCGTTTTTCTTTGCTGAATTATTAAAAGCATTATCATATTTATTAATGTCGATTATACCATTAGTAATATTTATTTTCAGCTTTTTTTCGATATTGCTTTTGTTTGAATATGAAATATAAGAATGCATACTTTGATTAACTTTGTCTCCTGGTTTATGTATATAAACTGAATAAGATTTATTAACATTATTGCGATCCCAATCTTCACTATTGTTTAATCCTTTTACAGAATTAGGATTTTTTATATAAACAATTTTTTTTGTATTTGATTTAATTTCTGGGAGAATTAAATTATTATTATTGGAATTTTCCATTAAATTTACAGGACTTTCAAAACGATAACTAATTTTAATATTTTTTTCATTATTCATATTATTTTCAAGGGCATTTGTTTCAATTTTTTCATTATTATAATTTGTATTAATTACACTATTATTTGTTGTATTATTTATATTGCTTTTGATAATTAAACTATTATTCATTTTACTTCCTTTTCTAAAAATATTCCCTTCACAAGAAACACTTTTTTCGCTCTCATTTTCATTTTCACTTATTATTTCTTCTTCTAATTTTATAGGCTGTTCCAATTCGAGCCTGCTTATATTTACTTCTGCTTCAGTTTCAGGATTGTTGAAAGAATTTTCAGTGTGTTCTAAAATATCTAAATTTTGAATTTTGTCAGCATAGTTTCTATGATGAATATAATTATAATTAATATTATTTGAATTATTAATTGTGTTATTGACATTGATAAGTCCTTTATTAGAACTTTGTTTATTAAGAGGCCTTTTAATTTCTCTATAAATATTATTGATTTGATTGCCGTAGTTATTTTTATGATTGCTAAAGTTTGAGTCATATGTTTTGGAAGAATTTTTAGATTCTAAATTACTTTTCAAAATGGTTTCTTTATTATTATTTGAAGCAGAAGTTTGAATTAAATATTTTTTATTTTTCATCATAAATTCAGAATTTTTTGGAGTATTATCATTTTTGATAGATGTAAATTCAATATTTGAGTTTTTTCCAAAATTTTTATTTGAATAATTAGGAGATTTCAGTACTTCGCTCATATTTATTTTAATTTATTATTAGCTTCAGTACTAAATATATCAATAATTTTATAAAAATCCCTAAAATTTGTAATGACTTAATGAAGATATTATATAATTAAAATTGAATTATATGAAATAATGTTTATTTAAAAAATTTATAATTCTGAAAATTTTTTATAATTTATTAAAGTAACGATAATTATGATTAAAATCAATAATCTTA
>Ga0194116_10003345_pt1 | contig 19416 bp, 20 predicted proteins | sample TA2MahsurfametaG_4_FD_148617 | JGI IMG/M metagenome (GOLD analysis project Ga0194116, IMG submission 148617) | Freshwater microbial communities from Lake Tanganyika, Tanzania - TA2015008 Mahale S9 surface | ecosystem: Environmental > Aquatic > Freshwater > Lake | place: Tanzania: Lake...
TTAGGTAAAAACACCAAATCGACGATTGTATCGAAAGGTATTTCTGCTGATAAGTCCCATAATACATATAGAGGCCTTGTCAAAGTCGCTCCTAAGGCTAAAAATAGCAGGAATTATACGCAGTGTGATTCTATGTTAGTGGGAAGCAATTGTTCTGCTAATACGTTCCCATACATAGAAGTCGCTAACACCTCTAGTCAGGTTGAGCATGAAGCCTCTACATCTAAAATGAATGAACAGCAGCTATTCTATTTGCAATCTCGCGGTATAGGTAGGGAAGATGCTATCAACATGATTGTAAATGGATTTTGTAAGGATGTTATAAAAGAGCTTCCTCTTGAGTTTGCTGTTGAAGCTCAAAAGCTCCTTACTCTAAAGCTGGAAAATTCCGTCGGATAATATTTATAAGAAAGGAAAGATTGTACCATGATTGAAATCAAAAACTTGCACGCAAATACAGAAGGTAAGGTTATTTTGAAAGGCCTCAATCTTCAAATTAAAGCAGGAGAAATCCATGCGATCATGGGTCCCAATGGCGCAGGTAAATCCACACTAGCTAAGGTTCTGGCCGGTGATCCTTCCTATGAAGTCACTGCAGGGGAAATCTGGTTCAAAGGACAAAATATACTCGAAATGGATCCAGAAGAAAGAGCTCATTTAGGCTTATTTATGGGTTTTCAATATCCTCTTGAAATTCCGGGAATTAATAACGTTCAGTTTTTGTTTTCTTGCTACAATGCCAAGAAAAAGGCTGAAGGCAAGGTGCCCGTTTCTGAAGAACAATTTCAAAGTATCCTTGAAGAAAAAATGGCTATCGTTGAGATGAGGCCCGAATTCAAAGAAAGAAGTTTGAATGAAGGTTTTTCAGGTGGAGAAAAGAAAAGAAATGAGATACTGCAGATGGCTATTTTAGATCCTTGCTTTTCAATACTTGATGAAACAGACTCAGGCCTCGATATCGACGCCATGAAGATCGTGGCTCAAGGTGTAAACAAGCTCTTCACACCTGAAAAGGGCTTGCTTCTCATTACCCACTATCAACGACTCTTAGACTACATCAGACCGCAATTCGTACATATTATGGTGGATGGGAAAATTGTAATGAGTGGTGGTGCCGAGCTTGCATTGCAACTGGAACAAAATGGATATGAATCTCTAGTGGGTTCTAGATAAAAGGAAAGTTTATAATGACAGTCTTAGAACAAACACAATTAGATCCTTTTCATAGTTGTATAGAAAGTATCTTTTCTGAACAAACTCCATCACCATTCCGCTCTAAGGCGTTTGGGAAGTTATTTGAGAAAGGCCTGCCGACAAAAAAGTTTGAAGCGTTTACGTATTTTCCTTTGAGGCAGTTATATGCTAACTCTTACAAGATGCCGACAAGACAAGTTGTTCCATCAAAAGAATTTATAGAAAGACATGTTCTTCCTGAATGCAAAGGTTCATGTCTTGTATTCATAGATGGAGCGTTTGTTAAAGAGATGTCTTTTGTTAATGAACTTCCCTCATCTGTGGCATGTGTGCCACTTGCTCAAGCAGAAAAGGGTAGCTATGCCGGTTTTTTACAAAAAAGATACCATCTTGCCCTTGAGCAAGAAAAAGATCCTTTTGTTTTTATGAATTTAGCGCTCGGCAATAGTGGAGCTTTTGTCTATATCCCCGCGAATATAACGTTGGAAAAACCCATACAATGCCTTCACATTATCTCAGAAGATAACGTGGCTGTTTTCCCAAGAGTTCAACTCGTAGTAGGCTCGTCATCTAAAGTGTCTTGGATAACATCGTATGTTAACGTTGAAAGCGTTCAGAAGTTCTTTCAGACTAGCTATCTAGATGTTTCTGTCGATGAGGATAGTTCATTCGATCATGTCATTTTTAATGATGTTCCTAAAAAGGCCTACAATTTATTTTCTCTAAGATCGACATTAAAAAAGCAATCTAGGGTAAACTGCATCAATCTATCGACAGGCTCTAAAGCATCACGTCAAGATTATTATTTTGCTATGAATGGAGAAGAGGGAGATGTGAAAGTTACAGGCCTATCTTGGCTTGATACAAATCATCATTCTCATGCCCATGTCATAGTCGATCACCACGCTCCATCTTGTGTTTCGGATCAGTTTTTTAAAGGGGTGCTAGCAGGAAGCTCTCAGACAAGCTTCATTGGTAAGATTGTTGTTAGACAACCTGCACAGCAAACCAGGGCCTATCAGCTCAATAATAACTTATTGCTTTCTGAAGGAACTATTGCCAATAGCAAGCCCGGCCTGGAGATTTTAGCTGATGATGTAAAAGCATCTCATGGGGCTACCGTATCACAATTAGACGAGGAGCAGCTGTTTTATCTCAGAAGCAGAGGTCTTACTGCTGATGTGGCTAAAAGTCTTCTGGTAGAAGGTTTTTGCAGAGATATTCTCGATAAAGTATCATGTGACTCTTTAAAAAAGATTACACAAGATTCCCTCGAGCAATATTTAATTAAGCAAAATACATGAGCAACTTAGACATAGCATATTTGCGTAGTAATTTCCCCATGCTAAATAAAAGAATGCATGGGAGGCCCCTTATATACTTCGACTCAGCAGCAACTACACATAAACCAAAATGTGTTATTGACGAGATGAATAATTTTTATCGCAACTCGTACGCTACAGTGCATCGTGCAGTGTACGAGCTTGCGGCTGAAGCCACCTCTTTATACGAGACATCAAGGCAAAAAATTCAAAAGTTCATTAACGCAGCACATTTTGAAGAAGTAATTTTCACTAAAGGGACTACAGAGTCAATTAATCTTGTAGCCTCCTCTTTCGGTAGATCTTTTTTCAACCAGGGTGATGAGATCCTTATCTGTGAAACAGAGCATCATTCTAACATCGTGCCTTGGCAGCTTATATGTGCTCAAACTGGAGCGGTTATTAAGGTTATACCATGTAATATGGATGGAGAAGTTGATCTCGATATAATTAGTAAGATGATCTCCGATAAATCTAGGATCATAGCAATTGCTCATATTGCCAATACGACGGGGACTGTACATCCTATTAAAGAAATTACAGCCCTTGCTCATGAGTATGGTGTGAAAGTTTTAGTAGATGCAGCACAAAGTATTTCTCATATAAAAATTGATGTGCAAGACCTCGACGTTGATTTTTTAGCTTTTTCAGGACATAAAGCTTATGGCCCGACAGGTATCGGTATTCTTTATGGTAAGAAAGCTTTGCTCGAGGTGATTCCTCCCTATCAAGGAGGGGGGGATATGGTGGATAAAGTAGAGTTTATCTCAACGACATATCAAAAGCCTCCATTGAAATTTGAAGCTGGCACTCCTTTGATCCAGCAGGCTATAGGTCTCGGTAATGCTATTGATTTTATAGAATCTATTGGCCTGGATAATATCGCCGCCTGGGAAAATCAACTACTCTCATATGCAACATCTAGGATGAAAGAAGTAAAGGGACTAAAAATCATAGGTAATGCAAAAGAAAAAGGTGCAATCGTAAGTTTTATTATAGAGGGAGTGCATCCATTAGACCTTGGTACGATGCTTAGCTTAAAAGGTGTTGCGATCAGAACAGGTCATCTCTGTGCTCAGCCTGCTCTAAAGAAGTTTAGTGTTACTTCGCTTGCTAGGGTGTCATTCGGCATATACAACACCATGGAAGAAATAGATAATTTTATTGAATTATTAGAAGAAGTTTTGTTGTTGCTTAGACCCCCGATGTCTTATTAAAGGGAGTTTTTTCTCAAGTAGCTGTTACTTTTTTCAATGTGAAAAGAGATCACTACACAATGTGATGATCTCTTTTAGAGTTCCAATTTTGATTATTCTAGAAATCTAACCGCAAAGATAGTGTATATCCTTGGATGGTTAAATCGCCTTGGTTTGCAAAGAACAGGGCTTGTGTTTCTTCTGTAGCTCCAACAAATCTGTTAAATTGATTTTGTCCGAAGAACACAAAGTTTTCCCAACCAGCGGAAATAGAAAAGTGAATTCTGTCATTGGTTGACATTGTTTCCCATCTTAACCCCACTTGTGACTCAACGATGACGGAGCTTGTTCTTGTCGAATGATTGTTTTTGATATGATTAACAGTATCGCCAGAGCTGAAATCGCAATATTGATGTTGTTTTTCTTGGAAGAATCCATATAAAAGGGAAACCGCAGTGTTGCCGTAAAAACTAAATCCATTTCCAAGGCCCCATTGAGAACCGAGTCCAGGACGAACTCCTACACCCCAGAATGCGTTTCTGTCTCTATATCTGTAATTGATCGTTATAGGGTCAATACCAAGACCTTTTGTTGTGGTTGGAGGTAGGTATTCATATCCGTTGTAATTGGCATTCATATGTTGATATATCCATGCAGATCTTCCGCCTATAAATGGTCGTAATGTAAGCCATTTACTTACAAAAAATTCTCTCCCTAATTCAAAGTCGATTAAATTAAGGTTAAGTCTCCACTTTCCGTGTGCTGAGTATGGATCTGTTGTTAAAAACGAGTTGTAGTAAGGAGATTCAAACAATGGATACAAAGTGTCTTCGTCACGTGTTGTTGTGGATGATGCTTTGGTATGATAGTATGTCCATGTAAGGAGTGTATCCCATCCATCGTGAGGAGTATTCCATCCTATACCTACTCTACATCCTGGATCCCATTTGAAATTGAGCTCTTCCGTTTTAGATTTATAGAGTGTATCAGAGTTTCCCTTCGTTACATATGCTAGACCATCTTCATGTGCTTGCCAAATGAGAAGATCTGCGGTTATGAAAAGATCTGCTCCATTTTTAACTTCCGGTCTTCCGGATGGGTTGATAACGCCTGTGGATGTTTTTCTTTGTTCAAGAGCGCTTACACGATTTTCGAGATTGCGGATTTGAGCGTTTGTTGCATCAGCAGATAGGTAGCTAGCTACTAGCACGGACGATATATATATAGTGGGCTTAGCGAATTTCAGCATATTTGTTCCTCCGAGATATGAAAAGAGCCTTATGGGTGCATTACATGTTTTATGTGAGATTTTTAGAGTAACTTATACTCATGTTGCATCTTCTTACAGCAAAGGAGATTTTTACAAAATGTATGAATTAAAACAAGAAACGCTTATATCTTCTGTGAGTGATAAAGATAAAAAAAGAAGTTCGAAAAAAATTTGCCGAACTTCTTTTTTCTATTTAGAAATCAAATCGTAAAGAGCCAGTAGCACCCTGAACACTCAAGCTTGAAGAGTTTAGAATGAAGTTAGCTTGGTTTGTTGGATCAACAGCTCTGATAAATTGACCTTGGCTAAAAAACATGTGTTGTTCCCATCCAAGTGCGATAGAGAAGTTTGTTTTTTTTGCTTTAGAAGGACATTTACAAAGAACGGCTTTTTTTGTTTTACAAACATTAGAGTCCCATCTAAATCCAAGCTGTAAATCCGTAATAGCACGACCTGCGTAGTAGTCGCTAGATAGATTTACTAAATTTTTGCTGTCTTTAGATGTTTCTATTTTTTCTTTTGTTGATAAGTTGAATTCACCATAAACTAAGCTAATGCCAGTGTTGCCGTAAATACTAAATCCTTTGCCGAGCCAAAATTGGGAATTAAATCCGGCTCTAGGACCCACACCCCAGTAGTTGTCCTTAAGTGTAGTGTGATACGATCCTTCTCTTGATCTTGTTTTATATCCATCATACCTTACATTATTTTCCTGCTCTATCCATACAGCCTTTGCACCAGCATAAGGTCTAAAAGAGAAGTATCTAGAAGGGATGAATGTTTTACCTAACTCCCAATCCACTACGTTTAGGAATAGATTCCATTTAGAAGAAGCTTTGGATACCCGAGGCCTTTCAATCTCAAATATATTAGTGATTGGATTAAGTCTAATGTTACTTGCTGCGCTGATCAAACTTGGCAATACGGTTTGCCCTTCTTTGCCTGATATACTGCCTTCAGCATTATCTTGGAACCATGTGTAACTAACAAAAGAGTCCCAGTTACCGTGAGGGATATTGAAACCAGCACCTACCCTAAAACCCCATTCCCACTTAAAACTTGGATTTTGGATATTGCCACCTGTATTAAAGTTACTGTCGTCAGAAGTTACTGTAGCAAAAGATAGTGAAGGTTGGTTAGCTATCCAATATAGAGCATCAGCAAATAGAATAAACCCACCGTAAGCACATTCCTGTGATTTTTTTTTATAACTCATTTTACTAGGCATTTGGTTTGAGGAAGTCGTATCAGTTGTGGCCGTCGTAGCTTGTACCGTAGGTTGCTCTTCCATCATCTCAGGTTTATTCTGGCAGCAGGCAGGATCGTTGCTATCGCAGGGAACTCCAAGATTAATAAAGCTTGAAGTACTGCCCCATAAAGCAATCAGTGAAAGGGACCACACATATTTATGTAAATTCATTATTCAATCTCCAAAATTAGAACCATTCGTTCATTTGTAAGCTTTGTTTTTTATTAGAAGTCTACTCGCCCTCCAAGAGCCCAGCCCATGAATGCTATATCACCTTGGTTTTGTACATATTGACCAAGCTCAGAACCGTTGGTAAAACGCATCATCTGGTTTTGAGAGAAGAATAGTTGTTGTTGCCAGCCACCATGTAGGCTTAGATGAATAGCGTCATTAAAGAAGGAATAATCCCATCGGAGGCCCACTTCTAGGTCTGTTGCTGCTTTGGCACAGCGGAAACTATTGTATACATGCCTTTGATTGGGGTTATTACCAATAAGGTCATTGTATGCACTTTCTTGTTGATTTAGATGAAAAAAGCCATACAGTAGCGCTACTCCGGCGTTACCATATAGGCTGAGCCCACTTCCAAACCCCCAAGAGCCATTAACACCAAGTCTTGGCCCAAAACCAAAAAAATTGTTGGTATTACTTATTTCGTATGTATTAAATACTGTCTCTTTTTCACTATAAAGATAGTGAACTTTTCCATATTCCACTTCATAGTGTTGTTTTATCCAGCCACCTCTGAGACCAAAAAATGGTCTGAGCTTAAGCCATTTACCTGCGTAAAATTCCCTGCCCATTTCTAAATCAAGCATATTGAAGTGAAGATTCCAGTCGCTGTAAGCGCTATTAGCTGTGGCTAGTACGTCGTTAGTTGTTCCATTATTCATTGGACTAATGAAGGTGGTGAATAAAGTGACTTTTTCTTTTTTGCTTGTTGTTTGGTTTTGAACTGTAATTTCTCTACTTGCGTGATCTTTAAAACATGTCCAATCAACAATTGCATCCCATCCATCATGTGAAAGGTTTACTCCCAATCCAATGTTGAAACCTGAGCTGTAGGAAAACTGAGGGTTTTTTACGCTTCCGTTAGTGATGCGCTGTGTTATTTTTGGAACTTCTTTGCTTTCTTGGACAATAACGAATCCAAGGCCTGATGTATTGGTCTCCCAAATTATCCAATCACCGGTTAAAAAAACATCAAATCCGTCATTGACTTGAGGTCGCGCCGATGGCAGCTCTATGGGGATTGGTGTAACTGGAGCTGATGTGGTCACAACATGTTGTATTTTATTTGACTGTGTATTGGTGTTTTCATAATCAGCACACAGCTCTACTGCCATTAAGGATAAAGCTGATAGAAGTACGAGGGATTGCGATTTTTTGTACATAAATTATCCGAATGAATGAAGGATTTTTTGATATAAAGTAATTTTCAAAATTATTTTGGTCAATCCATTTCTTGAAACGCATCTTTTTTATACTCTTAACGAAGTAGAATCATTAGCCGTATTAGTTGAAATTTTATTTGGTCACAGGAATTAATAAGTAAAGTTTTGCTGTAAGATAGAAAGGCTACACAAAATATCGAAAGGACTCGTTTAGAGAGAAAATTTTTACAGAAGCACAATAGCAGAATTATTCAGCATAATAAAAAAGCATACTACCTTTTTCGCCACCATCTAAAGAACTTAAATCACTAATGTATTGCTTAAGAAGATATCCCAGAGATTTACTCACTAGCTGACTATAGCTTTTTTTATTACTTTTTTTTATAAAACAAGAACTTTCCCAAATATTAGATTTTGTATATTCCTTGTTTTTTTCAAGTATTACACTTGTTTTAACAACAATTTTTGCCTTAAAAATATTAAGAGAAAGCCCATCAATATCTTTCAATTCTTCTAAATAATAGAACATCGAAGGGGATCTACTTTCATTTAAAGGATTTTGCACGTCAAAATGTCTTATAACTACTTTGCCTGTCTTTTTAAGAGTTTCAATAGCAGTTTGATTTAGTCCTTTTAGATCTTTACATGAAATATTAGGATAGAAGAAAAAAAACACTTCATCTATTCCGTTAATGTTTTCAACATCAGCTTGAAGATACTCTTTTTCATCAGAAACAAGGCTAAATTGTAAAAAAAACAATAAAAATATAATCAGTGTCTTAAATGTCATTTTACGATTTTCCTTTTTTTAATCCCAAGCTGGGTCAGGTGGAATGCCTAACACTTGCCATTTTTGATTCCAGGTGTGGTATTTATTTGCTAGAGGCTGAAAACAAGCCTTCCATAAGCCTCCTGCTTTACAGCACCTTCTAGCAGCACTAGTTAATTGATCAAGAATATAATTTAAGGTTCCTCGAACATTTGCTGGAGATTTAAGAATTAAAATCTTAGCAAATGAAGAAGTGTTATCAACCATATCAATACAGTCTTGAATTGAAATAACTTCCGGGCCATAAATAGGGACATCATCTGATTTAGCAAAAAGAGCTTTTACTTGTTGAAAAGAACTTATGTGAGCGGTTGGTTTTTTATTATCTGAACAAGATGAACATTCCGAAGAATATATCAACTCAAGCAACTGTGTTGATAAATGCGTAATATAGCTTTCATCTCCTATGATTCCGTAGCAAAACAAATTTCCAAATAAGGACCTAAATTTTAAAGCCTTTGTTAGGTAATTATCAGAAAGTTTTTCTGCATAATAATGTGAGGTTGAAAAATCTTCGATGGCTTCGGCTATATAACCTGTCAAAAGAAATGAATCAGCTCTATCAGCGTAATATTCGGATAATTTTGCAAAATTTCCCTTATCGCATGCCTCAATTTTTTTACCTTCTAATTCTATTGTCTCTAAAATTAAATTATGGTTCGAATTTTCAGCGTTACATGACAAAATAAAAAAAATGCAAATATAAATTTTTAAAATAAAGAGCATTTTTTTCATATCTAATGAAATTCCTTTAGTTGAGGCAAACTGAGTTTGTAAAAAAAGTTTATCATTATAAAAGGATTTGTCAATTTAGATTTTCTCTTCGTTCAAAACAGTCAAAAATGGAAGAGCTAAGTCTCATAGTGCTCCAAGCGAGAGGCTATTTTATCCAGGCTTGTTAGAGAAGGGAGATAGGAATGAAAGAACCTTGATGTTAGCCTTTGCATAGAACTATTTCCAATAGTTTAAATTTAGATGTTCTAAGTCCAATTTTATTCATAAAATTGCCTAGCGAAAATTGAAAACTTCAACTTAAGTAAGGTGCTACGTTAGCTGCGTTTGTTTAGTGAGGAAGAGTTTGGAATACTTTGTTTACTTCTTTCATCCAAAGAAAAGTTTCTTTGCCCATTTGCTGAATGATAAAAGACCATGCAGCACAAAGTATTGCAAGGCCAATTAAGGATTTTAAGGACATCCCAAGGAAAACAATTTGAACCTGAGGTGCTAGACGGTTTGCTATACCTAAAAAGACTTCCGTCATAAGCACTGCAAGTAAGCAAGGTGCGGAGAGTTGTATTGCTAGTGCAAAAACTTTTGCTAACACAGCAGAGATCAACGTCCAAACGGGAAAATTCGTATCGAAAAATATAGGGTTAATCATCGTGTCTGGTGGGATTATGTTGTAGGTGTCCATGAAGCTCTCAAGAAAAAGAAGCGGTCCATTCATAGCGTAAAAAATAACAATTAGTACGTAGTTGTACAGGATACCGATCGGCGAGGTTTGTTCTTGAGATGTGGGATCAGACACTTGTAATGAAGAAGATCCTCTTATGAAGTCAATCAAGCTACCAGCTGATAATGCCACATAGAACGGAACGGATATCAGTAGGGCAAGAACAAATCCTATGAAGAACTCCTTCATAAATAGTATGAAATACTCAAGCGTGAAGTTTGGAACTCCTTTTGAGTTGACAACCATGTAAGGTAAAATGATGACTGCCAGTGAGACGACAAGTCCCATCTTGACTCCTGAGGGGAGCTTAGCTCCAAAAAAAGGAGCAAAAACAACCACCGGAATAAGTCTTGCACAGGCTAAAAAAAATAATGTTAGCAAGGTCATCGGGGTGTATTCACCAAGGAGGGAAAAAAATTCCCCGTAACTTGCAAGATTGTCCATAAAAGAACCTAGTAGCTAGCCCATTTGTAAAAATTCATAAAGATATTATTAGAGTATTGCATGATTTGAGCGCTTAGCCATCCACCCATTACTATCAGTGTGAGGATTACGGATACGAGTTTTATCATAAACGAAAGTGTTTGCTCTTGGATTTGTGTGGCAGCTTGGAATACAGCAACTAACAGTCCTAGAAAAGTACTTATCAATATAGGTGGAGCAGATAGTAATAGTATTAGTATCAGCGCCTGGTAGCTAAGGGTATATACTTCTGAGCTATACATAGGTCCTCACTTAATGCTTATCTAAAAGATAAGACAAGTCCTTGAATAATTAATGTCCATCCGTCAACCATTACGATCAGTAGTAATTTTAACGGTAGCGCGATGGTAAGTGGCGAAAGCATCATCATACCCATCGCAAGCAAGATGTTTGAAGTTACAAGGTCTATTACGAAAAACGGCATATATATTAAGACGCCCACTTCAAAGGCGGCTTTAAGCTGTGATGTAATAAAAGCTGGGATTAGAACTATAAAATCATTAGGTTTTAGACCTGCTCTGAAGTTATCCGGAAAAGATTTATAGGCAAGCTGATAAAAACCTGTCATATGTTTGCCTGATGTGTTTCTCTGAAGAAAGTCTCTGAGGGGTTCTTTGGCTTTGTCCACAACATTAATGATATATTCAGCAGATTGTCCGGATAGAAGGCTTTTGGGCTGATTTACATCCATGGTGCTAGAGGCAGCGTTATACATAGCAAGACCCGTGGGAAACATGACATACACTGTAACTAGAAGGGCTATTCCGTTTAAGACCTGGTTTGGAGGCGACTGCTGCACACCTATAGCATTTCTAAGCAGGGATAATACTATGACAACTTTCACATAAGAGGTTAGAAGCATAACGGCAAAAGGGAGCAAGGATAGTCCAGCTATCGCTGTTACCTGCGATATAACACCAGGAGCCTGTACTTCTTGCTGTTGTACTTGATTTGTTAGCTCAGTCACGGGAGTGGGTGCATCTTCAGCAAAAATCTCATGAGAAATGCAGGTGAAAATTACAGCTAAAATCAAAAATCTTAGTATGTTTTTTATGTTTGCCATAGTGCGATCAGCCTTTATTTGAACCCTTATCTTTGCTCAGTATATGTGTAACAATCATTGACCCAAAGGTTTTTTTCAAGACAATTTATCTATTTATGCTTTCATGTATTTTTCAAAAGCAGACTCAAGAGCTCTCCACTGATTTTCTATGCTAGCATTGATGATGCCTGACTCTGTTTCAATAATACACCCTCCAGGGCTTACATCTGCTCGTTCTAAGATAGAAAGGGATTGAAGACTTTCAAAGATTGCTCTTAGATCTTGTTTGTGATCTTCTAGCACTTGTTTGTCTTCTTTATTTACGTATATCTTTATTTTGTGATTCTGCTTTACAGGAGCAAGAGCTTGTAAAACGATATCAACTATTGCTTCAGGGTGAAGCTTAAGCTCACTTCCAACAATTTTTTTTGCCGCTTTAAGAGCTATGGGTATTATTGCTTTTTGTGTTTCGTGAGATATTTTCCTGATTTGTTGCTCAAAGTGCATGAGTTGTTCATTAAAACGGGAAAGACCTTCTTGATATCCGTCATCGTACGCCTTTTTTTTGATATCTTCACATTCAGCTTCCACATTTTGTCTATAGGTGAGTGCATCTTGCTGAGCTTTTTCAATGATTTCCTTAGCTGAGATGAGCTGATCTATTTCCTCTCTAGGGATGATTTTTTTATCTGCAGCAAAGTGTATGTCGCCTTGATATAGTAATGAGAAAAATTTCATACGTCACCTTTGCTTGATTTGGGTTTAATCAGGGGGATGATTTCTAGGATTTGTTCAATCAATAAAGTAGAGGCTGATGGGTGATTTAGGGGCTTACACAACCCAAGAAAGCTTCCAGCATCTTGTACAGATAGCATTCTGCTTATATACCAAGATAGAGAAGTTTCTTCTGCATGGGCTGCTTTGGCCAGTCGATTAATACCTCTGTGGATGATTACTTTTTTCAAGGTATCTGGCTTGCCATCCCACTTGTGTAGCTCCATCCTTTTAAAGATAACAGGCTCTTTTTTCTGGGATAATTTTTTGAGATAGTCTTCTTTTTCTGGAGATATGGAGGCCTGAATTTTTTTTATGAGTGTTGTGTCTATGATTTGTTTCATTTCAACAGCAAGGTCATGGATTCCTAGATACTCTATAAGGAGGTAGAGTTCTGATGTGGTCAATTCTAAAATTATATTTAGATCGCAGGAGGGTAGAAGCTCTATAGGCAAAACGTCTGGATTTGCTTGGACTATGTTTTCATATAATATGGAAGTAATGTACTTTTTAGCACATTCGGTAAGATCAAGGGAGGGGCGTGAATATAGAATAGCGTCTTGCAGATTTTTTTTTGTGTTTTCAGGGAAACAGGAAAGAAATATACCGACGTCAGCTTCCGGAAGTGTGCGTAAAAAAGTTGTAAACCATGTGTAGTGAACAGTTTGAAGAAGCCTATCTTTGTGGTAGGATGTTTCCAGAGGGTTTTTCTCTGTAACCAATATTTTGCGGATTAGATCTTGCTGCGGGCCAGGAAGGAATCTGACTAGAGCAGTTTTCTTTCCTGAGCCCGCTTTATTTAAAAAAGCATTACAGACGATCCAAGCGAATCTATTCATAACTATTTTTTATCCTGAGGTCTTTGGGATAGATCTTCATCTGAAGTAGTCTCAGTATCAATAGGTAATGGGTGCAGGAGCTCTTTTATGCCTCCTCTCTTCTTTAGCGTAGGGTAGAACTTCCATATTATCCATCCAGATATTATAGATAGCATTATTACTAAGAAGGAAAGAAAGAAAAATAAAAAGCGGAATCTGCTAGCTGAGTTTTTACTCATAACTATAGACCAGATGCTCACATATTCCTTAGCCTTAGGAGTCATATCCTCAGGGATAGGATTCAGTGTTATGTCAGTGAAGCGAGATCTGTCAGAAATAACTGTCACGTCATTCACATCGAGACCATTTACGCTGCTCGCAACGAGCCTTTTTATTTTAATCACAAGATGGCTGTTAGGGTCATCTAGCACACCTTGGTGTTTTACATAGACTGCGGCGGTTATCTTTTGTTGTGTCTGTTGCTGGATACCAATTGCACCTGTATTTTCAGGAGGGAAGGACAATTGTACGTCAGCATCTATAACGCCATCGATTTTACGTATTGTATTGGCAATTTGTTCCGCAAGGCCTGCTTGGTATCTTATTAGCTCTTCTTTATCAGAAGTCATCAAACCTTGTTTGGCAAAAAGATCAAGAAGATTTGTTCCTTTTATTCTCGGAAGTCCATTTTGGTTTAGCACGGCCATGGCTTCTGTCGATTTGCCTTCTTCCACTGAGATAGCGTACTTTTGCGAGCTGGAACTAGCTCCAGGCCCTCCGGAGGCAGCAGCCGTCTTGTATGCGCTGATCCCTTTGCTGGCTAAAAATACTATTATCTCGTTAGCTTCTCTTTCATCTACATCAGTAACTATCATCATGTTGGATTCACATGAGGTCAGCATAAGAGAACTGATGACGAGCAGCAAAAGATGGGTGACCAATTTAAAGCGTTTTTTAAATTGTTGGGTGCAAATGGAGAAAAAACGAAAGTTGTCTTGATGCATCATAAGCTTGTCGATGTTTGAAAGTTTTTGTAAATCATGGGAGAAATGTCCCCCTTTCAACCCTAGTGTAACTATAATCGGAAAAATAGTCGAAAGCAAAATTTCTTTTATTGTTCTAATAGATTAACTCTATTTTCCCTCTTTTTATTCTTTATATAGCCAATGTGTAGATTTAGTGATAATGTTTTATTTTTTTTCCTAAAAATAGTAATTAGTCTATTAATGTATCACTTATATCATCTTGAGATAAAAGGATTTTTGTAGATCCAATTAGGGCCTTGGCCAAATTTATTATTTTTGAAGTCTTTGATACCTTGAAGTGCTGCTTTATATTTGTGGAGTTTCTCAGCTTTGCTTTTGGGGATAGCTTTTCTTAAGAGTTTTGTTAGAATAAAAAACTCGACAGACTTGATGCAATTAATTTTTCTAAGATGTCGAATATCTTTATTTAAAATGGTTGTATAAATTGTTCTTTTTTCTTTTTTAGTACAGTTCCTTTCTATCCATAAGAGTCTATTTCTCCACCAAAAGTATGTACTATGGGCTTTACCAGTAAATGAAGCGGACACTTTATGCCATAGTTCCGCTGTTGGACATGATTTAATTTTAAAACCAGCGCGGTTGGCTCTAAAGCAAAAATCGGCTTCCTCCCAAATTAAAAAGAACTTTTCTTCAAGAAGTCCAATTTTCTCGAAAACTGCCTTTTTTACTAACATGGCTGCCCCGCAAACGTAGTCTAACTCTTTGTCTTTTTCCCATGAAAAAGAGGTAATGCTTTCTCTGTTGCCGATTAGATCGAATTCTGCTTTTGAAGAATTCCATGATCCACCAAGGTGATCAAGACGAGACCTGTCAGAGTAAAGCATAATTTTTGCGCCCAAAATCCCTGTATTAGGGTCTTCATTCATTTGGTGGACAAGTTCTGAAAGAAAGTTGTGAGAAACCACAGTGTCATTATTAAGCAAGCAAATCATATCGCTACTGTTAGTAATTGCTTGTTCTATGCCCCTATTGCACCCTCCAGCAAACCCAAGGTTGTTTTTTTCTTTAATAAGGATTGCTTCTGGATGGCTTTTTTCAATCCTTGTAACAGAGTCATCTGTAGATCCATTGTCAATAACGATAACATCAAAATTAGTGTGTGTTTGTTTTTTTAGTGAATCTAAACAAGATATAGTGTCACTTGCGCCGTTCCAGTTTAATATGACAACACTCACTTTTGGCGAAGGTATATTCATTCGGTATTTCCTTTTAACAACTTTATTGCACAGCTTGCTACTTCTCTGGGTGAAATTTGTAGCATACAAAATGGAGTAAAGCATTTTTTTCTAATACATGGAGAACATGTTTTTTCTTTTTGAATAACAACAGCATTATCTATTGCCAGTGGGCCGCAAAGGTTGGCGTCGGTTGCTGTAAATAATGATATCGTTTTTGTTCCAGTGGCAAAAGCAAGATGCATGGGTCCAGTATCATTGGTGATAAATAGATCGAATTTTTGAATTAAGCTTCCAAGAGCATGGATGCTTAGATTTTCATCTAGATAAAAGCTGCCTGGGACAGAAGATGTAATTTCTTCAGCAAGTAATCGTTCATTTGGGCCACATGTGACTACTATATCGCAATCGAATGTTTTTTTTAATATGCCTGCAAGTTCTATGAAGTTATTAACTGGCCATTGTTTGAACTTGTCCTTAGCACCCGGATGCATTCCTACAATAGTTTTTTTTGAGATGCTGTGTTTCTTTAAAAATGAATCTGCTTGTAATTGCGCCTGATCGTTTGGAAAAATTTCCATCCTTAGGTTTTTATTTTTGAAATCAATACCAGCTATCTTCAATCTGCGGATGATTTCATGTTCATAACCGTAAGATGCTTTTTTTGTGATTAACTTATCTAGACCTTTATTAATCCCTGGAGTAGCAGTAATTTCATCAGAGTGCAGTAGATAGCAGAAGGGGAGTATAGGTCTTTGAGAGGTATGAAAAATAAGAATGTTATTAAAATAAATGTTTTTTAGAATTTGATATATCTTTAGCAAAGAGCCTAATAGGGGCTTATCTAGGGTAATTATTTTAAAGATGTAAGGGTTGTTTCTTAGCACTTGCTCGCCAGTCTTGCTTGTGAGCATGAAAATGCGTGCTTGGGGTTGTTGTTCTTTCAGGAGTCTTATGGAAGGTGTTGCCCACAAGGTGTCCCCAAGTGCTGTCGTGCTGACAATAAGGAAGTTGTTATTTGTTCCTTTTACGTTCTTTTTTTGAACAAGCTTTACAAGCTTAATAAAGAAGAAAATTAGGTAATTTTTAAACGACATGTTTATTTACCAAATCAAGGGTTGCAGTCTTTTGTGAAACTAAGTGTAGCAAATTTGCCGATTAAACGTTTAGCTAAGTATTTTAGTCTAGCTAATATGTTAAGAAATAGTTGCTGCTTTCGAAGTGTGTCAACGCTGAATATTTTTTAAATTACTATACAAAGAGGTTAGGTTGTGAACCATTCAGATTATTTTACCATTTCCTTTAATGTGCCATCAACACATGCCGATGCTCTTAGAGATGTGCTAGGAAGGAGTGGAGCTGGAAAGATAGGTAATTATTCATATTGTAGCTTTTCAATACGCGGTACAGGGAGATTTAAGCCATCAGAAAATGCTAATCCCTATATAGGTAGTCAAGGTGTCTTAGAGGAGGTAGAAGAGGAGAAGGTTGAAACAGTCTGCCATAAAGATATTTTACACAGTGTCATAGAATCTATTAAATCTGCACATCCTTATGAGGAGATGGTGATAGATATTTATCCTGTGTATGAAATGGGAATAAAAAAATAGGAGAGGCGTAGCCTCTCTCTATTATTCTTGACCTTCAATAATAAGAAGTTCTTCAATTTTTTTATTGAGAGCGTCGTTGTCGCTTAAGATCCCTCCAAAGCTTGAATTGTGAAATTGGATTTCAGCTAAATCTGGATCAAAACATGCTTTTTTGTGATCAGAGTATGCGTATCTTAGTCCAACGAATTCAATACCATGTTTTTCCGCTTCTATTTCAATTTCCTTAAGGTGAGTGTCTTTATCATTAATAAATACGATTTTTTTAGGTTTGAAATTGTAGTGGTCTAATAATGAGAATAGGGCGATACCTTTATTTCTCCCATTGGTGAAAAGAACTCCTTTTCTAAATAGTATTCCGTGGTCTTCATACTCCATATAAAAAGGGTCTTTAAAAGGAGCTGAACGATCTAAAATAATTTTATGCTCGAGTAGGTGTTCTATCGTTCTGTGAGAAAGACCAATTCCTTGTGTTGTAAGACCCATGACTTTAAATCCACTGTCTTGCATTTTATTAACGATAAGTTCTGTGCCTGGCTCTACGATTTGCATTTCTGTTAGATGTCTTATAGCTTCCCACTGCGCAATTGTAGCATCAAGAGCTTTAGAAAATGGCAGTCCGTTATTGATATGAACTTCTAGTCTATGTTTAAACCATTCATCGCATCCGAGCATTTGCGCAGGGATGAGTAGTGTGTCATCAATATCAAGCAAAAGTAGTGTGTCGATATCAACATGAGACTCTACATCTTTAAAATGGTGTGTCTCTATTATCTGTGCTGGAAGAGATAGCGTATAAAAAGTTAAAATAAGTGCTATTATTGATTTCATTTGAGCTCCTAAATAATTTCGAGCTTACGAGATTTACAGATTCAAGATATAAAAAGAAGCGGTAAACTTTTTTTAAAATTTAACTGGAAATACTTCATGGCTTTATTTTATGCCCACATAAATTACTTAGCCCATCATAAGCTGCATACTTATATAGCTCATGTAACGTGGGGAAGTTAAACACCTTTCCAATTACACTGTACAGGTTTTGTCCTGACTCCACAAGTTCTAGTCCAAAGTGAATCATCTCGCTAGCTATGTTGCCTATGATATGGACGCCGATGATTTTGAGGTCTTCTTTTCTAAAAACAAGCTTTAGGAAGCCGCTTTTAGCCCCCATGATTTGGCCTCTAGCCATATCAGCATAGCGAGCCTTACCTATGAGATAGTCTATGTTGTTAGCCTTAGCATCTTCTTCTGTCATGCCGACCATTGATACCTCGGGTATTGTATAAATACCATAGGGGAAGAATTGAGGTAAGTTTTCTAGGTCTTTTGTTTGGAAGATGTGAGCAACCGCTGCTCTTCCTTGATCCATGCTCGTGCTGGCCAGCGCTGGGAATCCTATCACATCGCCAACAGCATAGATATTATCTATATTAGTTCTGTATTGCTTATCTACGACTATCGTTTCCCTTTTGCCTTGAACAACTCCAATTTTATCTAGTTGAAGCGCTTTGGTATTTCCACTTCTACCAGCAGCAAATAGGAACATGTCCACATTAATTGTCTTGCCGTTATTTATTTTTATTTCTATGAGATCTTTATCCGTTTGTGGTGCCTTAATAGATTCAATAGAGGTATTAAAAAGAATCTCGATATCTTCATTTTGCATGTTCTCAACAAGATGAGTTGAGACTTCTTTATCAATAAACGGAAGGATTTTTTCTTTGTCATTTATGAGATAGACTTTTGTTCCCATCGTCCCAAATATCGTCGCGTATTCACAACCAATAACACCCGCGCCAACGATGCATATTGAGGAAGGAAATCTTGTTATTTGCAATATTGTATCTGAATCATGGATTCGGTTGCCATCGAAGGGGATGTTCTTAGGTTGGTATGGGTATGATCCTGTGGCTATAATGATGTATTTTCCATATATCTTTGATCCGGATTCATCTTTAATATGAATAGTATGGGCATCTTCGAAAGAAGCTTCTCCTAGATAAATGTCTACACCATGACGCACCAGATTTTTTTTAATTTCTTTTGCGGCATAGTCGCTGACATAGTTTTTTCTGAACATAAAGTCTTCGACAGAGGCTTCATGTTTAAGATCTCTATCAACACCAAATAGACCTTTTTCATATTTGCCAGATAAGAATAACGCTGTTTCCTTTAGAGTTTTCGAAGGAATTGTTCCTGTAACAACTTGAGCGCCACCAAAAACCTTTTCCTTTTCTACTATAGCTACTTTGAATCCAAAGTAAGCCGCTTTTACTGCAGCCTTCTCACCGCCGGGTCCTGTGCCAATAACTATCAAATCGTATGTATTCATAAAAAAACTCTTACATTTCATTTTTCTTCATGCTAAAAAAAAGTTGAATCTCTTAAAAGAAAAAAACAACATATTACAAAAATAATTTTGGGGGCCTCGGTGAACGGTACTTTGGAAATGCAAGCACAGATGCTTGCCAATAAGATAAAACACTATCTTATAACTTCTATGGGTGTGACAGTTAACGAAGCCAGTGCGGAAGAGTTCTATCGTGCTTTTGCTTTGACGATAC